>Ga0207426_1000740_pt1 | contig 36958 bp, 21 predicted proteins | sample AraplaMF_Cvi_mMS_FD_184265 | JGI IMG/M metagenome (GOLD analysis project Ga0207426, IMG submission 184265) | Arabidopsis root microbial communities from the University of North Carolina, USA - plate scrape MF_Cvi_mMS (SPAdes) (version 2) | ecosystem: Host-associated > Plants > Roots > Endosphere... | reverse complement strand
TACACCGCCGTCAACATCCAGCACATCGAGAGCCTGAACGACGTCGTCGCCCAGATCACCCATGTGCGGGTGCGCGAGACGGTGCCGGATTCCATCTTCGATCGCGCCGATGCCATCGAGTTGATCGACCTCACGCCCGACGACCTGATCCAGCGGCTGAAGGAGGGCAAGGTCTACGTGCCCAGGCAGGCCGAGCGGGCGCTGGAGCATTATTTCTCGCCTGGCAATTTGACGGCGCTGCGCGAGCTGGCACTGCGGCGCACGGCCGACCGGGTCGATGAGCAGCTGCTCAACCACATGCAGGCCAACGCGATCGCCGGTCCCTGGGCCGCGGGCGAGCGCATCCTCGTCTGCGTCAGCGAGGACCCGCGCGCCGCGGGCCTTGTGCGTTACACCAAGCGGCTCGCCGATCGGCTACACGCGCCGTTCACCGCGATCTCGATCGAGACGCGGCGGTCCCTGCACTTGTCCGACGAGGAGCGCGATCGACTCGCCGATACGCTGCGGCTCGCGGAAACGCTCGGCGGCGAGGCGCTGACCATTCCCGCCGTCGGCCGCCGCATCGCCGATGACGTCATCAATTTCGCACAAGCCAACAACGTCACCCAAATTGTGATCGGCAAGTCGACCCGCTCGCGCTGGTTCGAGATGACGCGCGGCTCGGTGGTCCACGATCTCGTCCGCCGCGCCGGACATATCAGCGTCCACGTCATCCCCGGCGACGAGCTTGCCGAACAGGCGGCGTCGAAGACGGCAGTGCAGACCGCCGCGCGGCCGGATCCGTTCGACGCGCGACCCTATCTCAAGGCGTTGGGAATCACGGCGGTCGGTCTTGCTGCCGCGGCCGTGATCAGGCCGTATTTCGGCATCGAGAATGTCGATCTCGTGTTCCTCACCGCTGTGGTAACAGTCGCGGTGCGTTATGGCTTGTGGCCGTCGCTGCTGGCGAGCCTGGTCTCGTCGTTCGCCTATAATTTCTTCTTCCTGCCGCCGGTCTATACTTTCACTATCACCGACCCGACCAATGTCGCGGCGTTCTTTTTCTTCATGCTGATCGCGGTGCTGGTGTCGAACGTCGCGGGACGCGTACGCACGCAGGCCGATACCGCGATCGGCCGCATCCGCACCACCGAGCAGCTCTACGCTTTCAGCCGCAAGCTCGCAGGCACCGGCACGCTCGACGACGTGCTGTGGGCGACGGCCTATCAGACCGCGCTGATGCTGAAGGTTCGGGTCGTGCTGCTGCTGCCGGAGGAGGGCCTGCTGACGGTGAAGTCGGGCTATCCGCCGGAAGACGAACTCGACCAAGCCGATCTCGCCGCCGCCAACTGGGCCTGGAGCAACGACCGACCCGCTGGCCGCGGCTCGGATACGCTGCCGGGCGCCAAGCGGCTGTTCCTGCCGATGCGCACCGGGCGCGGCGCCATCGGCGTCATCGGCATCGACAACGACCGTACCGGGCCACTCCTGACGCCGGACCAGCGCCGCCTGCTCGATGCATTGGTCGACCAGGGCGCGCTCGCGATCGAGCGCGTGCTGCTGGTCGAAGACGTGGACCGCGTCAAGCGCACCGTCGAGTCCGAGCGCCTGCGTTCGGCGCTGCTGACCTCGATTTCGCATGACCTCAAGACGCCGCTGGCCTCCGTGCTCGGCGCCGCCTCGACCATGCGCGACCTCGCTGGCGCCTTGTCCGACACCGAGAAGCGGGACCTGCTCGCCACCGTGATCGACGAATCCGAGCGGCTGAATCGCTTCATCGCCAATCTGCTCGATATGACGAAGCTGGAATCCGGCGCCATCGTGCCGAACAGCGCGTTGCATGATCTCGGCGAGATCGTCGGCAGCGCGCTGCGGCGCGCGAGCAAGATCCTGACCGCCCACAAGGTCGAGCTGGTGCTGGCGGCCGATCTGCCGATGCTCCAGCTCGATGCCGTTCTGTTCGAGCAGGTTCTGTTCAATCTTCTCGACAATGCCGCGAAATACTCGCCTGTCGACACCACGATCTCGATCCGCAGCCGGCGTGAGCGGGATCAGGTCGTTCTGGAAATTACCGACGAAGGCGGTGGCATTCCGCCGGACGAGCTCGAGAGCGTGTTCGACAAGTTCTATCGCGTGCAGAAGGGTGACCATGTCCGTCCCGGCACCGGGCTCGGCCTAGCCATCTCCCGCGGCTTCGTCGAGGCGATGCACGGCACGATCTCGGCCGCCAATCGCGGCGACCGGAGCGGCGCCGTGCTCACCATCCGCCTGCCTGTCCCGGCGCAGACCCACGCATTGGATACCGCCGCATGAGTGCCGCCCCGATCAAGGTCCTGGTCATCGACGACGAGCCGCCGATCCGCAAATTGCTACGGATGGGGCTCTCGACGCAGGGCTACGAGATCCTGGAGGCGCCGAACGGCAAGACCGCGCTGGAAAAGCTGGCGGAAGAGCCCGCGCTGATCATCCTCGATCTCGGCCTGCCCGACATCCGAGGGCACGAACTGCTGCGCACCATCCGCGCCCGCAACGAAGCGGTGCCGATCGTGGTGCTGTCGAGCCGCGGTGACGAGGCCGGCAAGGTGCAGGCGCTCGATCTCGGCGCCGATGATTATCTGACCAAGCCGTTCGGCATGGACGAGCTGCTGGCCCGTCTGCGCGCCGCGCTGCGGCACCAACTTCAGGTGCAGGGCGAACGCCCGATCTTTCGCAGCGGTGATCTCTCGGTCGATCTCGTCCGCCGTATCGTCAAGATCGGCGAGCGCGACGTGAAGCTGTCGCCGAAGGAGTACGACCTGTTGCGCGTGTTGGTGCAGCACGCCGGCAAGGTGTTGACCCATCGCTTCCTGCTCAAAGAGCTCTGGGACGAACTGACCGACGCGCAATATCTCCGCGTCTATGTCCGCCAGCTCCGCCAGAAGATCGAAGCCGATCCGGAGCGGCCGCAATACGTGCTGACCGAGACGGGGATCGGGTATCGGTTGAGGGCGGGGGATTAAGTTTCGACGATCCTGCGACGCTGCTTGGGGCACACTCGTCATGGCCGGGCTTGACCAGGCCATCCACGCCTTGACGCGAAATTCGAAGTACGTGGATGCCCGGGAAAAGCCCGGGCATGACGGCTGAAGATGTGGCGCGGCACTGTCTCCACATCGTCATTGCGAGCGTAGCGAAGCAATCCAGAGCCCCTCCGCGGAGACATCCTGGATTGCTTCGTCGCAAGTGCTCCTCGCAATGACGAGCTATCCCGCCTTCCTCTGCCGCGCCGTCGAGCGGTGCGACTTCTTCGCAGCCGGCCGCCGGCCGCTCGCCCGCCGCGCGCTGGATTTCGCCGCGGTCTTCTTGCCGCCGCGTCCTTTGAGGCTCTGCTTCAGCGCATCCATCAGGCTGACGACGTTGCTCGGCTTCTCCCCGCGCTCCGGCAGCTCGATTGTCTTGCCGCTGGCTTTGCGCTTCACCAGCGCCTTCAGCGCGGTCTCGTAATCGTCCTTGAACTTCTTCGGATCGAAATGCGCGGCCTTGGTCTGCAGGATATGGCCGGCGAGCTCCACCATGTCCTTGGTGACCTTCGGGCTCTTGATGTCGTCGAAGAACTGGTCCTCGTCGCGCAATTCGTAGGGGAAGCGCAGCGTGGTGCCGAGCAGGCCCTTGCCGAGCGGCTCGATGGCGATGACGTGCTCGCGGTTGGTGAGCACGATCTTGGCGAGCGCGACGCGGTCCTGGTCCTTCATGGCGTCGCGGATCACGGCAAAGGCGTCGGTGGCGGCCTTGCCCTCGGGCGCGATGTAATAGGGGTGGTTGAGATAGCGCTGGTCGATCTCCTCGCTCGGCACGAAGCTCTCGATGTCGATGGTGTGGTTGCTCTCGATCTCCACGGCCTCGAGCTCCTCCGGCTCGATCTCGACATACTTGCCTTTGCGCAGTTCGTAGCCGCGGCCTTTCTGATCGCTCTCGACGATGTCGCCGGTCTCGGAATCCACCATCTGCTGTTTCAGCCGGTTACCGGTCTCGCGGTTGATCATGTGAAACCGCGTTTTCTCGGCTGCGGTGGTCGCCGGATAGAGCGCGACCGGGCAACTGACCAGCGACAGCTTCATTGTTCCTTTCCAATAAGCACGGGGCGCCATTCCATTCTCCAGCGTTTTCAAGGCCTTTTGGAACCCCAACCGTCACATCGGGGTTTGGTTCCGGCCGGGACTTTTGCCATGATAGGCTCCAGTTCTGAGACGAGAAGCGGGACCGGTCGTGCTGCGAAAACTCTCCACCTACCGACAGAAACGCGATTTCGAGAAGACGCCCGAGCCCTCAGGCAAGGCCAGGGTCGCGCCGTCGAAGCAGCGCCGCTTCGTGATCCAGAAGCATGACGCGACCCGGCTGCATTACGACTTCCGTCTCGAATTCGACGGCGTCTTCAAATCCTGGGCGGTGACGAAGGGTCCATCGCTGGACCCGCAGGACAAGCGGCTGGCGGTGGAGGTCGAGGACCACCCGCTCGACTACGGCGATTTCGAAGGCACCATACCCGAGGGCCAGTATGGCGGCGGCACCGTGATGCTGTGGGACCGCGGCACCTGGGAATCCGACGATCCCGAGGCCGGCTTCAGGAAGGGCGATCTCAAGTTCACGCTGCATGGCGAGAAGCTGCACGGCAGCTGGGTGCTGGTCCGCATGCGCAACCGCGGCGGCGAGAAGCGCACCAACTGGCTGCTGATCAAGCACCGCGACGACTACGCCAGTGAAGACGAGGATATTCTCAGCGAGGAAAAGTCCGTCGCCTCCGGCCGCGCGATGGCGCAGATCGCCGGCGGCAAGGGCCGCGCGCCAAAGCCGTTCATGCTGGCGAAGAGTGCGGGAAAGGCCGATGCGGTCTGGCAGTCGAACCGCGCTGAGGAGCCAAAGGGGCGTACCGTCAAGCCGGCACCGCGCACGGCATTGAAGAGCGGCAAGGTCACGAAGAGCAAGGCTTCGAAAAAGAAGGCCACGACGGCGACGAATGCAAGCAAGGTCGCGGAGATGCCGGACTTCGTGCCGCCGCAGCTCTGTAAGCCGGTCGAGCGGCCGCCGTCATCCGACGGCTGGTGCCACGAGATCAAGTTCGACGGTTATCGCGTGCAGCTCCGCGTCGAGGGCGGCGAGGCAACGTTAAAAACGCGCAAGGGCCTGGACTGGACCGATAAGTTCGCGGCGATCGCCAGGGAGGCGGGCGTCTTGCCGGACGTGATCATCGACGGCGAGATCGTCGCGCTCGACCACAATGGCGCGCCGAATTTTTCCTCGCTGCAGGCTGCATTGTCGGACGGCAAGACCGAAGACCTGATCTTCTTTGCCTTCGACCTGTTGTTCGCCGAAGGCCTCGACTATCGCCGCCTGCCGCTCGGCGAACGCAAGGAGCGCCTCAAAGCCTTGCTGGAGGCCCGCAAGAAGATGGGCCAGATCCGGTATGTCGAGCATTTCGAGAGCGGCGGCGACGCCGTGCTGGAATCGGCCTGCAAGCTCGAACTCGAAGGCGTGGTCTCGAAGAAGCTGGATGCGCCCTATCGCTCCGGCCGCACCGAGAGCTGGAGCAAGGCAAAGTGCCGCGCCGGGCATGAGGTCGTGATCGGCGGCTGGAAGACGACGGCCGGAAAATTCCGCTCGCTGATGGCCGGTGTCTATCGCGGCGACCATCTCGCCTATGTCGGCATCGTCGGCACCGGCTTCGGCGCCGACAAGGTCAAGCGCATCATGCCGCTCCTGAAGGATGCGGCGGCGAACGAGAGCCCGTTCGGCGGCAAGAACGCGCCGAAGAAGACGCGCGACGTGCACTGGCTGAAGCCGGAGCTGGTCGCCGAGATCGAGTTCGCCGGCTTCACCGCCGACGGCAATATCCGCCAGGCCGCGTTCAAGGGATTGCGGCAGGACAAGCCGGCCGAGGAAGTCGAGGCGGAAGCACCCGCCGATACCGAACTGGCAAAGCTGGCGGCGAGAAAGCGCGCCGCGCCGAAGACGGGCAAGCGAAAGGACGCCGGCACCGCCGAGGTGATGGGCGTCGTGATCTCCAAGCCGGACAAGGAGCTGTGGCCTGACGGCGGCGACGGCGAGGGCGTGACCAAGCTAGATCTCGCGCGCTATTTCGAAGCGGTCGGCGAATGGTTGATCGAACACATCAAAGGCCGTCCCTGTTCGATCCTGCGCGCGCCCGATGGGATCGGTGGCGAAACGTTCTTCCAGCGCCACGCGATGCAGGGCACGTCAAACCTGCTCGAACTCGCCAAAGTCTCAGGCGATCGCAAGCCGTATCTGCAGATCGATCGCGTCGAGGGGCTTGCGGCCGTGGCGCAAATCGGCGGCCTGGAGCTGCATCCCTGGAATTGCGCGCCGGACGCTTATGACACGCCGGGCCGGCTGGTGTTCGATCTCGATCCCGCGCCGGACGTGAAGTTCACAGACGTCGTGAACGCCGCCAAGGAGATGCGGCAGCGGCTCACCGATGTCGGCATGGACAGCTTCTGCAAGACCACCGGCGGCAAGGGCCTGCATGTCGTGGTGCCGCTGCTGTACGGCGCACGCGACAAGGTCAACTGGAAGGAAGCCAAGGCGTTCGCGCAGGGCGTCTGCCAGTGGATGGCCGACGACGATCCCGAGCGCTATCTGCTCAACATGTCGAAGAAGCTGCGCGATGGGAAGATTTTTCTCGACTATCTGCGCAACGATCGGCTCTCGACGGCGGTAGCGCCGCTGTCACCTCGCGCGCGAGACGGCGCGACGGTATCGATGCCGGTGACCTGGGCGCAGGTGAAGGGCGATCTCGACCCAAAGAAATATACGGTGAGAACGGTCCCTGGCCTGCTGGCGCGCTCGAAGGCGTGGGATGGCTATGATGATGCGGCCGCGTCGATCAAGGCGGCGGCGAAGAAGCTGGCTGCGAAAGGTAGGGTGGGTTAGCCCTGCAGATGCGCTTCGCGCAACTGCGGGGCGTAACCCACCACTGCTGTCTCTGTGGAAGTCAAAGCGGTGGGTTACGCCGTCGGCTAACCCACCCTACGGCATCGCGTATCTCGGCTAGATCCGTCCGAGCAACAGCAGGATCAGCAGAATGACGATGACGAGTCCGAGACCGCCGCCGCCGTAATAGCCGGTGCCATAGAACGGCCCGCCGCCGATGCCGCTGAAGCCGCCAAGCAGGGCGATAACCAAGATGATCAGAATGATCGTGCCGATAGACATGCTAGTCTCCTCCAGCCCTTTGTTGAAAGGGTCGTTTGCCCCTGTCCCGTGGTGCGAGGGCAACTTGCCGCAGGTTTTAAAGTTCCGTCGATGAAACACCGGTTGCCCGACCCGATTGCATGGAACCTTTGCGCGTCCGGCCGGCATGACTAGATGAGGATCAATCACCGCAGGGCAGGGTCATGTCAGCACCGCTTGTCGTTTCCATTCCACATCGTCTCGGCCGAGAGGAAGCGGTACGCCGGCTCAAGACCGGGCTGGGGCGCGCCGCCGCGAGCATTCCGGTGATGCAGGTCGAGGAGGAGCGCTGGAGCGGCGACACCATGGCGTTCCGCATCCGCGCGCTCGGCCAGATCGCGAGCGGGCAGCTCGACGTCGCCGATGATCATGTGAAGGTCGAGGTGACGCTGCCCTGGCTGCTGCAGCGCTTTGCCGAGATGGCGCAGGCGACGATCCAGAAGCGCGGCCAGCTGCTGCTGACCAAGGACGGCAAGTAGCCGTCAGGCGTCCGCCGGCTGCCGCGGAGATCTGGTGGCGCTCGCGGCGCGCGCCGCGATGACCGCCGCGGGGAGATCCCTGAACGCCTGTGCGACCGCAAGCTCGTTCCCTGCAAGCCCCGGCGCACTAAAGCCAGTGATATCGACCGTGGCGTCAAAGCCTTCGAACGCAGGCCATTCCCGGCCCGCTTGGGTGAATGGCGCGAACCGGCGTCCGGCCACGACGATCACCGCAGCGCGGCCGTGGCGCCGCGCAAACGCGATGACATGGTCGGCGTGCGCGCCGCGCACCTCGAGCGGCTGGTACTCGCCTTGCGCAAAAACATCCGCATGCTCATTGCGCAGCTTCAGCAGATGCCGCGTCCAGGCATGCTTGAGCCGGCCGTCCGGCCAGGCTTTGGTCAGATCGCTCCAGTCCGGCGCCTCCAGCGATGCCAGCGCGGCCTGCCGCGCGGCAAAATCGACCGGACGCCGATTGTCGGGATCGACCAGCGACAGGTCCCAGTCTTCGGTGCCCTGGTAGAAGTCGGGCACACCCGGCAGCGTCGCCTTGAGCGTAAGCTGGCTCAGCGAATTCAGCGCGCCGAGCAGCGCGACGCGCCGGGCCAAGGTCTGCAACGCGTCGAGGAACTCGCCTGATTGCGCGGGATCGAGGATATTCTCGATGAAGCCCTTGATGCCGTTCTCATACGCTTCGTGCGGATTGAGCCAGCTCGTCTCTTCCTTGCCCTCCCGGGCGGCCTTGAGCGCATAAGCTTGGATGCGCTCGACGAAACTTCCATCTGCCGCCTCCCGAAGCGGCCAGGCGCCGAGCAGGGCCTGGTACAGCATGTATTCGAACGTCGCCGACGGCGCGCGCAGATTGCCGTTGAGCGCGAGATGCGGCGCGTTCAGCACCTTCCAGCGCGCCACCGCGCTGGTCCATTCGCCGGTGATTTCGCTGAGCGCCGTGATCCGCGCGCGGGCGTCCTCGCCGCGCTTGGTGTCGTGGGTCGCGGTCGCCGTCATCCCCAGAGGCCATTCCCTCGCGCGCGTCCGCATCGCCTCGTGGAAGGCGGGAATGGCAAGCCCGTTGCTGGCGGGATCGCCGCCGACCTCGTTCAGCGCAAGCAGCCGGTGGAACTGGTAGAACGCCGTGTCCTCGAGCGACTTCGCCATCATCGGCCCGGTAAACTGCTGCACCTTCAGCGCGAAGCGGCGCACGCGTGGCGCGCTGTGCGGCGGACGGCCGGGCTTGAGCAGGTCCATCGTCAACGCATCGCGCAGGAAGTCGAAGATGCCTTCGTCCGCGGCGAACCATTCCGCGCGGGCGCGTTCAATGGTGTCGTCGATCAGCTTGCGATCGAGCGCCGTCGGTCCGCTATGGGTCAGGTAGGTGCGATAGACCGGGAAATGCAGCACGTAGAGTTCGAGCGCCTGCCGCAGGCTGTCGGCGGAGAAGTCGCGGGTCGAATAATGGCCGTTGGCGATGCGCGCGAGCAGACGGCTCAGCACGGTGAATTCGCTGGTCAGCAACGTCTCCAGCACGCGCCGCTTGGCGTCCTTGACGTAAGGCGCCAGCCGCGGCGGGCGGTTGCTGATCTGCCGCCATGTCTCGTCGAGCGCCTCAAGCCCCTTGGCATCGACCAGCACCTGCGTGATGACGTTCATCCACTCGTAACCGGTGGTGCCCTGGACACCCGCGAAGTGCGGCAGCTTCTCGTGCTCGCACAGGATTTTCTCGATCACCGTGTAGAACGGCTTTGCATTGCCCTGCGCGTCGCGCACCAGCCGGCGCAGCCGCTGGCAATACTGCGCGGGATCGCGCAGGCCGTCGATGTGGTCGAGGCGGATGCCCTGCAGCTTGCCGTCGGCAATCAGCTGCTTCACCAGCCGGTGTGTGTTGGCGAAAGTGCCGGGGTCCTCGACGCGGAGACCTGCGAGGCCATTGACGTCGAAGAAGCGGCGGTAGTTGATGTCGCTGGAGGCGAGCCGCCAGTGCCCGAGCTTGTAGTGCTGCCGCTCCAGCAGATGATGCAGCGCCAGTGTCTGCGCTGGGCGATCCTTTCCCGAGCGATAGGCGTCGAGGCCGCGCGCGATGATGTCCGCAGCGCCTGCAATCTCCCTCAGCTCGGTCTTGAAACCGGGGGCTTCCTTGCGATTGGGACGGCGCAGGCCGGTGTAGCGCGCCGCGAGCGCGAGCATTTTCCGTCCGGCCTCGCTCTCGCCCGCATCCGCTTCCTTCACGATCATCCGCAACATCTCGCCATAGCGCTCCGGCGCGATCGGCAGGCGGTGCTCGAAATACCAGGCGGAGAAACTGCCTTCGCCGGCATCGTAGCGAACCTCGATGTCGCCGCGCTCCAGCGCCTCGCCATAGAACGAGCCGAGGATCGGCAGCAGAACGCCGCCGCGGGCGCGATAGGCCAGTTGGTCCCAGTCGATGTCGAAGGAAACCGCGTGCGGCGAGGCCTGTCCCCATTCCAGCACGTCGAGCCACCACGGGTTATCCGCAAAATGCACGCCGACATGGTTCGGCACGAAATCGATGATGAGGCCGAGATCGTGCTGCTTCAATGCCTCGCTCAGCCGCGCGAAGCCGGCCTCGCCGCCGAGCTCCGGATTGAACTGGCTGTGATCGACGGTGTCGTAGCCATGCGTCGAGCCCTTGCGGGCCTTCATCACCGGCGATGCATAGAGATGCGTGATCCCGAGCGCCTTGAGGTAGGGCACGACCGCGGCGGCCTTGTCGAAGTCGAAATCGGCGGTGAGCTGAAGCCGGTAGGTCGCGAGCGGAATGGCGGGAGGCATGCTAACCTCCGAGGTGCCAGATCACCGACCATGGCGCGAGCCGGTCGCCGCTTGCGTCGCCCCAGATCGGTGCGCCGGGCGCATTGCTGGAATGAGCAATCTCCTTGTCGGAGAGATTTGCGGTGAGGCTCAGCGTCGTGCCGTCGCCCATGCGCCAATGCGCCGTCAGCAAACCGCTGTCGACTGCCTCGGCATTGCCGAAGCTCGCATCTTTCAGCCGCGGCCCGATCTCCTTGGCACGGAGCGCAAGCAGGTCACCGACCAGCTTGAGCCGTTTCTCCTGCTCCAGTGTGCGCCCAGTCCAGTCGAGCACCGCCGATTGCAGCGTGGCCGGATCGAGCGGATCGGGCACGTCGTCGCCGTATTTCTCGTAGGCCCAGGCATATTCCTGCTTGCGGCCCTGGCGCACGGCATCGGCAAGGCCGCCCTGGAAATCGCAGAAGAACGGGAAGGGCGCGGTCGAGCCCCATTCCTCGCCCTGAAACAGCATTGGCACCATCGGTGCAAGCAACGTCACTGCGAGCGCGGCCTCGATCTGCTGGGGCGACGCGAGGCTTTCCAGCCGGTCGCCGAGCGGACGATTGCCGATCTGATCGTGATTCTGCAGGAAGTTGACGAAGGTCGCCGGCGGCAGTTCGCCGCTGGCTTCGCCGCGCGGCTTCTTGCCCCAGAACTCCGAGATCTCGCCCTGGTAGACGAAGCCGGAGGCGAGCGCGCGGGCAAGGTCCATGCGCGGCGTCTGGTAATCGGCATAGTAGCCGCCGAGTTCGCCGGTCAGCATGACATGCCAGACATGGTGATAGTCGTCGTTCCACTGCGCGCGATATTTGCCGTTCGGCGGATCTTGCGCCGCGTCGAGCAAGCTGGCGCGGTTGTCGCCGTTCTCCAGCACAAGATGGATGTGCCGTCCGGTCGCTCTGGCAAGTTCGCCCGCGGCCACGCTGAGGTCCTGCAGCATCGATTGCTCGCCGGGGATCGCCATGATGTGGTTGGCGGCATCTAGCCGCAATCCGTCGAAACGGTAGTCGGTGAGCCACGACAGCGCGTTCTCGACCGCAAAGGCGCGCACCTGCGGTACGCGATAGTCGATCGCGCTGCCCCATGGCGTATGAACGTCGGCGAAGAAGGTCGGCGCGTAGCGGCCGAGGTAATTCCCTTCCGGGCCGAAATGATTGTAGACGACGTCCAGAAACACCATCAGCCCGCGCAGGTGCGCCTCGTCGATCAGCGTCTTCAGATCCTCGGGCCGGCCATAGGCATTGTCGGGCGCGTACCACAGCACGCCGTCATAGCCCCAGCCGCGGCGGCCGGCGAAATCGGCCAGCGGCATCAATTCAAGCGCCGTGATCCCGGTCGCGACGAGATGATCGAGCCTGTCGATCATCGCGCGGTAGGTGCCTTCACGCGTAAAAGTGCCGACATGGGTCTCGATCAGCACCGTGTCTTCCCACGGACGGCCACGCCAGTTGCGCGCGCGCCACGCAAAAGCGTCGTGGTCGATGACTTCGCTCGGGCCGAACACGTCCTCGGGTTGGTACGCGGAGGCGGGATCGGGCACGTCGATCTCGTCGTCGATCCTGAACTTGTAGGGACTGCCGACGGGAAGGTCCGGAATCTCGGCAACGTACCAGCCGTCCTGCCGGCGCTGCATCGCATGCCGCTTGTCGAGCACGAGATCGACGCGGCGCGCACCGGGCGCCCACAGACGGAACGACACGCCGTCCTTGGTCGGCTTCGCCCCGAACGATGGCCTCATAGCGCCCCCGCGAAGGCGAGCACGGAGCGCGGCGGCGCCTTGCTGTCGCTTCCGGGCAGGAAATCAACGCTGTTCAGCTTGGCAGCCGTGGTGTTCAGGATCTGCTGCCAACTCTTGTACTCGGGCATTTTCGGCAATCTGAATGCGATCTCTTCGGGGGCGGCGTTCAGTACGATAAAGATCGCGGCGCTGCCCGGTTCCATCGGCCCCATCACATAGGAGAGGAATCGCCCATCCGGGAATGTCCAGTCGCTCTCCGTCATCTCGTTGCCTTCGGGCGTCAACCACAGCGCGCCGTAGGAAATGCCGTCCTTCGGCCGTCCGTCGAGCCAGCGATGGCTGCGCAGCTGTGAGAACTTCTGGCGGATGCCGGCGAGATCGGCGACGAAATCGACCATGTCGTCGCCGTCCTTGCCGAGATTGTCCCAGCCGACCCAGCCGACCTCGTTGTCCTGGCAATAGGCGTTGTTGTTGCCGGATTGTGAATTGCCGACCTCGTCGCCGGCGAGCAGCAGCGGGACGCCCTGCGCCAGCATCAGGCAGGCCAGTACGTTCTTGCGCAGCTGCCGCCGCAGCGCGATGATCCCGGGATCGTCGGTCGGACCCTCGACCCCGCAATTGTTGCTGTGGTTGTCGCTGGAGCCGTCGCGATTGTCCTCGCCGTTGGCTTCGTTGTGCTTCTCGTTGTAGCTGAAGAGATCCGCCAGCGTGAAACCGTCATGCACGGTGATGTGATTGATGCTGGCGCGCGGCCGGCGTCCGTCGTGGTTGAACAGATCGGACGACGCCGTCATGCGGCTGGAGATGTCACCGATCAGGCTGCCTTCGCCGCTCCAGTAGCGGCGCATGGCGCTGCGATAGCGGTCGTTCCATTCCGACCATTGTGATGGGAAGGCGCCGACCTGGTAGCCGCCGAGGCCGAGGTCCCAAGGCTCGGCGACGAGCTTGACGGTGGCCAGCACCGGATCCTGCCGGATCGCGGTGAGGAAAGAGATGCCGCGATCGTAACCGTTCGCCCCGCGCGCCAGCGTGGTGGCGAGGTCGAAGCGGAAGCCGTCGACATGGCAGACCTCGACCCAATAGCGCAGGCTGTCCATCACCATCTGCAGCACGCGCGGATGGGTGAGGTTCACGGACGAGCCGCAGCCGGTGAAATCGTCGTAATAGCGCGGGTTCTCGCGGTTCAGCCAGTAATAGGAGGCGTTGTCGATGCCGCGATAGCACAGCGTGGGGCCGAGATGATTGCCCTCGGCGGTGTGGTTGTAGACGACGTCGAGCATCACCTCGATGCCGGCATCGTGCAGGCGCGCGACCGTGGTGCGGAAGGAATCCAGCGCATTGTCCTGGGCGTAGCGCTGCTCCGGCGCGAAGAAGGACAGCGTGTTGTAGCCCCAGTAATTGGCGAGCTTCTTCTCGACCAGGATGCGATCGTCGACGAAGCTGTGCACCGGCAGCAGCTCGACCGTGGTGACGCCGAGCTTCTTCAGATGCTCGATCATCGCCGGCGACGACAGCCCGCCATAGGTGCCGCGCAAATTCGGCGGCACGTCGCCGCGCTTCTGGGTCAGGCCCTTGACGTGGGCCTCGTAGATGATGGTGTCTTCCCAGGGGATGTTGGGGCGGATCTCGCGGCGGCCCCAGTTGAAGGTCTCGTCGACGACGACGGCCTTGGGCATGCCGCGCGCATTGTCGCGGCGGTCGAAGGACAGATCCTCGCGCGGCGAGCCGGTCCGATAGGCGAAATGCGCATCGCTCCAGACCAGCCGGCCCGCCAGCCGCTTGGCATAAGGGTCGAGCACCAGCTTGTTGGCGTTGAAGCGGTGGCCGTGCTCGGGCTCGTAGGGGCCGTGCACGCGATAGCCATAGAGCTGGCCGGGGGAGACGTCGTTGAGATAGCCGTGCCAGACGTCTTCGGTGCGCTCCGGCAGCTCGATGCGTTCGAGCTCGCGCCGACCTTGCGCATCGAACAGGCAGAGCTCGACCTTCTGTGCGTTGGCGGAGAACAGCGCGAAATTGGTGCCGCGTCCGTCCCAGCTTGCGCCGAGGCGTGCGGGCGATCCAGCAGTCAGGCGCATTGGTCAGCTTTCCGGAACGAGGAAGATCGCGCCCAAGGGCGGAATGGTGAGGCGGAGCTCGCCGTCGGCGGCGTGGACCTCGCCGATGTTGCCGACATTGGTGCCGCCGTAGTGTGCGGAGTCCGAATTGAACACCTCTTTCCACTTGCCGGCAAAGGGCACGCGAACGCGATAGTTCTGATAGACGTTGGGCGAGAAGTTGGCGATGACGAGACACCGCGAGTGTTCGTCAAAGCCCTTGCGCAGCCAGGCGAACACGTTGCGGTTGGCATCGTCCGTGATCACCCACTCGAACCCGGCCTGGTCGCAATCCATCTGGTGCAGCGCCGGGACGGCGCGATAGAGCCGGTTGAGGTCGCGGATCAGCGCCTGGATGCCCTGATGATATTTGTACTCGAGCAGGTGCCAGTCGAGCGACTGATCGTGATTCCATTCGCGGCTCTGCGCGATCTCGCAACCCATGAACAGCAGCTTCTTGCCGGGGTGGCCGAACATGAAGCTGTAATAGGCGCGCAGGTTCGCGAAGCGCTGCCATTCGTCGCCGGGCATGCGGCCGAGCAGCGAGCGTTTGCCGTGCACGACCTCGTCATGCGACAGCGGCAGGATGAAGTTTTCCGAGAAGGCGTAGTGCAGGCCGAACAGGATGTCGCCGTGATGGTGCTTGCGGTGGACCGGATCCTTGCTGATGTAGTTCAGCGTGTCGTGCATCCAGCCCATGTTCCACTTGTAGCCGAAGCCGAGCCCGCCGAATTCGACCGGGCGCGAGACCTGCGGCCACGCGGTGGATTCCTCGGCCGCCGTGGTCGCCTGCGGGAAGCGTGCGAACAGCTCGGTGTTGAAGCGGCGCAGGAAGTTGATCGCCTCGATGTTCTCGCGGCCGCCATACTCGTTCGGAATCCAGGCGCCGGGCGGGCGGCTGTAGTCGAGATAGAGCATCGATGCGACCGCATCGACGCGCAGACCGTCGATCGCGTAGCGCTCGAGCCAGAACAGCGCGTTCGACACCAGGAAGTTGGTCACTTCGGTGCGGCCGTAATTGTAGATCAGCGTGCCCCAGTCGAGGTGCCGGCCCTGCAGCGGGTTGGCGTGCTCGTAGAGCGCGGTGCCGTCGAAGCTGCCGAGCCCGTGCGGATCGTCGGGGAAATGGCCGGGCACCCAATCGAGCAGCACGCCGACGCCTTCGCGGTGGCAGGCGTCGACCAGCGCGGCGAAATCCTCGGGCGTGCCGAAGCGGCTGGTCGGCGCATAGAGGCCGGTCGGCTGATAGCCCCAGGAGCCGTCGAATGGATGCTCGCTGACGGGCAGGAATTCGAGATGAGTGAAGCCCATGTCGCGGGCATAGGCCGGCAGCACGTCGGCCAGCTCGCGATAGGTCAGCCATTCATTGCCGTTCTTGCGGCGCCATGAACCGAGATGGACCTCGTAGATCGACATCGGCGCCGACAGCGCGTTGATGCCGTCGGGCGCCGGGCGCGGCCGCGGCAGATGCGCCTCGTCGAAAACGATGGAGGCCGTCTTCGGGCGTACCTCGCTCGCGAACGCCATGGGATCGGATTTGAGCGGCAGCAAATGTCCGTGCGGCCCGATCACCTCGAACTTGTAGTGATCGCCGGATTTGGCGTGCGGGATGAACAATTCCCAATAGCCGGCGCCGCGCACCCGCATCGGATGGCGCCGCCCGTCCCAGAAATTGAAATCGCCCACGACCGACACGCGCCGCGCATTCGGCGCCAGCACGACGAAGCCGATGCCGTCGATGCCTTCCAGCCGCATCGGATGCGCGCCAAGCTTGTCGTAGAGCCGCTGGTGGGTGCCTTCGCCGAGCAGATAGAGATCGAAATCGGTCAGGATCGGCGGAAAGCGGTAGGCGTCCTCGAACTCGACGACGTTGTCGCCGAACTTCGCGCGCAGCTGATAGTGCTTCGAGCCGTTCGGCAAGGCACCGACGAACAGGCCGGAATCGTGGACGCGGTCGAGCCGGGCGACCTCGCCATGCTCGCCGACCGCCTCGACATTGGAGGCCTCGGGCAGGAACGCGCGCACCACGCTCTTGCCGCCCTCGGGATGCAGGCCGAGATAGTGGAAGGGGTCGGAGTGACGCCCCTCGATGATCGCGTAGGCTTCTGCGGGGAGTTTAGGCATGGGCTTCGCTCTCCTGTGACAGAATGCGAAGCAGTCCGGTCAGCGGCGCATGGAGCCCCTCGGGCCGGTGGGACAGCTCGTACTCTACTTCGTCGAAGGCTCGATCAAGCAGGAAAAACCTTAACAGGCCTTCCGCGGCGCGGGCGTCCTGCGGCCACACCCGCCGGTCGGACATCGCCTCGCGATAGGCGGACAGGAATGTCGCGGTGGCGCCTGCGCGCCATTCGCCAAGGGCTGCCGCGAGTCGGTCCTGCTCGTCGGAGGCGCCGGTGAGCGCACGGTTAAGGGCGGCGTTAACCGAAAGATCAATCGAGCGGATCAGGCCGGCCACGTCGCGCGCGGCGGGCAGCTTGCGCCGCTTGTCGGCCAGCGGCAGACGCGGGTCGCCGTCGAAGTCGATGATGAAGATATCGTCCTTCACGATCAGAGTTTGCCCCAGGCGGAAGTCGCCGTGATGACGGATGTTCAACCCGGTGATGCCGGAAGGCAAGAGCGCATCGAGATGGGCGGGCAGGGTGGCCCGCACCGCGACGATCCGGTCGATCAGCGGCCGGTCGGCTTCGCGCTGACTGTTGCGGCTGTCCGCAAGGCGCTCGAACACGCGCTCGGCCCTTGCCTTGAGATCGGATGCCCAGTGCTTGAGGTGCGCGGCCCCGATCGGCTCCGGCGCGAGATCGTCGGGCTTGGCGGCGGCCAGCGCCATATGCAGCTCGGCGAGGCGCCGGCCGATCTGGGCCATGAAGTGCAGATAGGGCGCCTGCTCCTGGGTCTCGCGCGGCATTTCGCTGAGCGGTGCCAACCGTTGCTCGTCGATGTAGCGGTCGAGATAGCCGTTGGTGACGGCCCAGCCGTCGCCCTGGTTCTCGACAAAGGCGTGAAGCACGGCGAGCGTGCTGCGCTGATCGCCCTCGACCAGCTGCGCGCGGCCGAGCAGCGCCGGCGTATTGGCAAAGCGCGCGACCTCGGTGAGATAGCAGCCCATCTCGATCTCGGGGTTGATGCCGCTCTCGAGCTGGCGATGGATTTTTGCGACATACTGGTTGTCGACCAGCGCGGTGCTGTTGGTCTGCTCGATGGCGCGGATGCGTTCGGGCTCCTTGATGGTGTAGTCAGCGAACCGGCTGGTCGCCTTGAACTCGAGCTGCAGATTGTTCTCGTCCACTACCAGGTTCTGCGACAGGCCCCGCAGGAACAGCCCGATGAAGATCTGGTCGGTCGCGACGTCAAGCAGCGTGCCTTCGCGGGCGCCCTGGCGCACGGCGGCGAGCGCCTTCGGATTGAAACGTTCGCGGTCGAAGCGCACCCATTCGATCTGCATCGGCAGCACGTAGCGCGTCGTGACTTCGTTCCGCGTGGTTTCGAAGAACGCGATCCACGGCCTGTTGTCGCCGATATCGCTGAACGGTACCGCCGAGGTCAGCGTGGCCTCGATGTTCTTGGGATTTTGCTCGGGATACCAGCGCGTCCGCGAGAGGAAGCCGGGCAACACGTCGCGCTCGAACATGCCGCGTTCGCGCGCAAGCGACACCCAGTTCGAATTGACCGGCACCACCAGCGTCTCGAACTCGGGCACCGCGCGCGGCGTCACCGGCTCGGACTTGTCGCGCTCGGTGAGCTGGAACCAGTAGAAGCCGTAGGGCCCGAGCGTAATCATGTAGGGCAGTTCGCCGATCGCCGGGAAGCGCGTGCGTCCGAGCATCTCCTGCGGGATGCGGTCCTTCCACGGCGACAAATCGAGCTCGGTCGCCTGCGCCGCGCGCGACAAATTGGCGACGCAGAGAATGACTTCGTCGCGGTACTGCCGGACATAGGCCAGCACGGCGCGGTTGGCCGGGCGGATGAAGGTCATGGTGCCGCGGCCGAAGGCCAGCGTCGACTTGCGCACCGAGATCAGCCGTTTGGTGGCATTGAGCAAAGATGACAGGCTACGCGACTGCGCTTCCACGTTCACCGACTCGTAGCCGTAGACGGGATCCATGATCGGCGGTGCGTAGAGACGCGCGGGATCGGCGCGCGAGAAGCCGCCGTTCCGGTCCGGGCTCCACTGCATCGGCGTGCGTACGCCGTTGCGGTCGCCGAGATAGATGTTGTCGCCCATGCCGATCTCGTCGCCGTAATAGATGATCGGCGTGCCCGGGAACGACAGCAGCAGCGAGTTCATCAACTCGATCTTGCGGCGGTCGTTGTCCATCAGCGGCGCAAGGCGCCGGCGGATGCCGACATTGATGCGCGCGCGGGGATCGTTGGCGTAGGTGGTCCAGAGATAGTCGCGCTCGACGTCGGTGACCATCTCCAACGTCAACTCGTCATGGTTGCGCAGGAACAGCGCCCATTGGCAGCTCGCGGGAATGTCGGGCGTCTGGCGCAGAATGTCGGTGATCGGGAAACGGTCTTCCTGCGCGATCGCCATGTAGATGCGCGGCATCAGGGGGAAGTGATAGGCCATCTGGCATTCGTCGCCGCGGCCGAAATACTCCTGCACGTCCTCCGGCCATTGATTGGCCTCGGCCAGCAGCAGCTTGCCCTTGGCGTAGGAATCCAGCTCCTGACGCAGCCGCTTGATGATCGCGTGCGTCTCGGGCAGGTTCTCGTTCGAAGTGCCCTCGCGCTCGCAGAGATAGGGAATGGCGTCCAGGCGGAAGCCGTCGACGCCGGCGTCCAGCCAGCGCTTCATCACCTGGATGATGGCGCTGACGACGCGCGGATTGTCGAAATTGAGGTCGGGCTGGTGCGAGAAGAAGCGGTGCCAGTAGAACGCGCCGGCCTCCGGATCCCAGGTCCAGTTGGACTTCTCCGTATCGGTGAAGATGATCCGCGTGCCCTGGTACTTCTGGTCGGTGTCGCTCCAGACATACCAGTTGCGGGCGCTCGAGCCCTCGGGGCTGCGGCGCGCGCGCTTGAACCATTTGTGCTGGTCGGAGGTGTGGTTGACGACGAGCTCGGTGATGACGCGCAAGCCGCGCTTCTGCGCTTCCTGGATGAAGCGCTTGAAGTCCTTCATCGTCCCGAAATCGGGATTGATCGACCCGTAGTCGCCGATGTCGTAGCCGTCGTCGCGGCCGGGCGAGGGATAGAACGGCAGCAGCCACAGTGCGGTGACACCGAGCTCCTGCAGGTAGGGCAGCTTCTCGGTCAGTCCGGCGAAGTCGCCGATACCGTCATGGTTGCTGTCGGAGAACGCCTTGACGTGGAGTTGGTAGATGATCGCATCCTTGTACCAGAGCTCGTCCACGATCTCGGCGGCCTCGGCTTTCTGTGTGTCGACGGAAGACAGAACATTCATGGCGTGATCCTTACGCCAGGCAGCGGAAAAGCAGGGCCGGATCGCGGTCGGGATCGATACGCAACCTGATCCCGCCCCATTCGATGCGGGACTGTTCGCCTGTGACGAGGTTCTCGAGGGCGGTGACGGGGCGGCGTTCGCCGCCGGCGTCGATGGTGAGGTCGCCGAGTGGCAACCAGAATTCGCGCTCACGGCGCGAGAGGGCGATGACCGCGATCACGGTGTTGGCGGGGACGGTTGCCTCCTTGGCGAAGGCGATCGTTTCGCCATCCTCGGCGCCGAGGAAGCGGAGGTTCGCGGTCTGCTGAAGCGCGGCATTGTCATTGCGAATGCGGTTGAGCGCGGCGATGTAGGGCTTGATGTTGCCGGCCTTGTCCCAGTCACGTTGTCTGATTTCGTACTTCTCGGAATCCTGGTATTCCTCACGGCCCGGCACCGCGTCGTGCTCGAGCAGCTCGAATCCGCTGTAGATCCCGAAACTGCCGGACAGTGTTGCCGCAAGCGCGGCGCGCGACTTGAACATCCAGGTCTCGCCGCTCTGGAGATGATAGGGCAGCAGGTCGGGCGTGTTGACGAACAGGTTCGGGCGATAGAAGTCGCGCGCGGGCGTGCGCGTCAGCTCGCCGAAATACTGCTCCAGCTCCCATCGGTCCGTACGCCACGGGAAATAGCTGAAGGATTGCGCAAAGCCGAGCTTGGCGAGGCCCTTCATCAGTTTCGGCTTGGCGAAGGTCTTGGAGAACAGGATCACCTCGGGATGGCGGCGGCGGATGTCGGCGATAAGCCATTCCCAGAACGGCAGCGGCGCGGTGTCGTGATTGTCGATGGCGAAGATGGTCACGCCATGGTCGATCCAGAACAGCATGGCATCGCGGAACGCATTCCACAGTCCGGCCCGGTCGACGGACGCAAAATCGGGGATGACGATGTCGGAATAGGGGCCGTCCCCGGCCCGCACCGAGCGGTCCGGCCGCCATTTGAACCATTCCGGATGCTCCGTCAGCCAGGGATGGTCCGGCGAGCACTGCACGGCGAAGTCGAGCGCGATCTCGAGCCCGTATTCGAGACATGTCGCGACCAGTGCGCGGAAATCCTCGATGGTGCCAAGCTCGGGATGCAGCGCGTCGTGTCCGCCCTCGGCCGACCCGATCGCATAGGGCGAGCCGGGATCGCCGTCGCCTGCCACCAGCGCGTTGTTGCGGCCCTTGCGGCGCGTTTTGCCGATCGGGTGGATCGGCGTGAAGTAGAGCACGTCGAATCCCATCGCGGCGATGTCAGGAACGCGCGCGATGCAGTCGCGGAGCGTGCCGTGCCGGCCGGCGACCGTGCCCTGGCTGCGCGGCATCATCTGGTACCAGGCGCCGAAGCGCGCCTTGTCGCGGTCGATGACGAGTGGAAAATTCGGCGTGCGGGTGAGGTCGGGCCGCGACTGGCTCTCGGCCATGGCCTTGCCGAGATCGACGGCGAGCAGCGAGGTCACATCGCCATTCTGAAGATAGTCCTCGCATTGTCTGACAATGACGGCGGCTGCGTCCTGCTGGGCGCCATGGGCCTTGGTAAGCAGCCCTGCACCTTCGATCGCGTCGAGACTGATATCGGCGCCGCTGCGCTGTTTGCGCGCGATGCCGTGCGACCAGGTCGCGAATTCGTCGGTCCAGGCTTCGATGGCATAGACATATGGCCCGGGCTCGATCGGCGTGAACGCGCCGGACCATCGATCATTGCCGTGATGCATCATGGGCTCGCTCCGCCAGTCCCGTTCCTGCTCGCGCCGCCACACCAGCGCGGCACTGACCACGGCGTCGCCGTCGCGAAAAATGTCGGCCCAGACCTCGACGCGTTCGCCCACGACCCGCTTCACGGCGAAGCGGCCGCCGTCGATCAAGGGATAGATATCTTCGATGAGGAAAGCGCTGCCGGCAGCGGCACTTTCGACAGTTTGAATTGTCTTGTTCACGGTGATGCCATTGACAAGAAAGCAGGAGCCCGTTTCCCTTGTCGGGAACCTACGCTTGATACCTATATAGAAAGCCGCTTGTATGTCATTGGTTCCCAAGGGAACGGCCGGCGCGCTTTGCGAGTTACCCCTGACTAACCTCTTCCGCCATCTCGTTAAAATCGATGCCCCCGGCCGGATATTGGCCTGCAAGCTGCGTGCCGAATGGATCTTTTAGCTCAAGCCCAGATCAAGGGCGTTCAATCCGAATTTGTTGACGCTCTCGGAAAGCTGCGGGTCACCGCACCCGAGGCCCTCAAATCCATCCTCGACGCCCTGCCGGAGAAGCGGGTCTATCGCTTCGTCAACGGGCCGGTCGTGGTGCGCGCCCTGCGACACGCGCGCACGGAGCTTGCGGCGATCGGCGCAGCGCCGCTGAAATGGACCATCTCCGGTGGCGGGAATGTGATCGCGCAAGGCCAGACGCGCGAACCTGTGATCGCCTGGCCCGCCAGCCTGCCGCTCGGCTATCACCGCCTGACGCTGACCGACGCGGAAGGGGCGACGGAAGACGTGCCCATGATCGTGGCACCGGAGCGTGCCTTCGGCGGCGATTTCGACCGCGGCTGGCTGCTTGCCGTGCAGCTCTACAGCGTCCGCTCGGACCGCAACTGGGGTATCGGCGATTTCACCGATCTAGCCGGCCTGGTCCGGCTCGCCAAGCAACTCGGCGCCGACGGCGTCGGCCTCAATCCGCTGCATGTCCTGTTCGACAATCATCCCGCCGATTGCAGCCCCTATTCGCCGAACAGCCGGCTGTTTCTCAATCCGCTCTATATCGACGTCGAGGCGATCCCGGAGTTCTCGATCGATCTCGTGCCCAATGCGGCCGTCACCGCTGCACGGCTCCGTGAAGGCGATCGCGTCCCCTATGCCGACATGGCGGCGCTGAAATGGCCGGCCCTGCGCGCCGCCTTTGACGCTTTCGTGACAAAAGCAAGCGATGCGCGCCGCCAGGAATTCGATGCCTTCCGCGCCGCGCGGGCGCCTTTGCTGTCGCGCTTTGCCTGTTTCGAGGTGCTGCGCCATCGCTTCGTCTCGCCATGGTGGGAATGGCCGCTGGAATGGCAGCAGCCGGACGAGGCGAAATTCGCCGAGCTGCGCAACGGTCCTGACAGGCGCGAGGTCGAGTTCGTCGAATTCGTGCAATGGACCGCCGACAGCCAGCTGCATGCCGCCAAGGTGCTAGGCAGCGAGCTCGGCATGCGCGTTGGGCTTTATCTCGACGTTGCCGTCGGCGTGCAGTCCAACGGCTTCGACGCCTGGAACGAGCAGACGGCGATCTCGCGGCATCTTGCCGTCGGCGCGCCGCCTGATGTGCTCAACACCATCGGCCAGGACTGGGGCCTGGCCGGCTTCAATGGAGGCGGTCTCGAAGCCCAGTCCTTCGTGCCGTTCGCCGACATGCTGGCTGCGTCGATGAGGCACGCCGGCGCCATCCGGCTCGATCACGTGCTCGGCCTGAAGCGGCTGTATCTGGTGCCGCGCGGCTTCAAGCCCGACAACGGCGCCTATGTGCAGATGCCGTTCGAGGCACTGCTCGGTGCCGTCGCGCGCGAGAGCGCCGCGCATAAATGCATCGTGATCGGCGAAGACCTCGGCACCGTGCCGGAAGGCTTCCGCGAGACCATGCAGGATTTCGGCATCTGGTCCTATCTCGTCATGATGTTCGAGCGCGACGATGCCGGCCATTTCCGCAACGCCGACTATTACCGCCCGAATGCGCTTGTCACGCTCAACACGCACGACCTCTCGACCTATGCCGGCTGGCGCTCCTTCAGCGATCTCAGGATGAAGCTCTCGCTCGGGCTCGATCCCGGCGAGGACGAACAGGCGCGCTGGAATGCGCTCGGCGCGCTCGACGACATCCTGCGCCAGAACGGCATCACCGCCAACGATCTCTATTCGGTGCTCGGCTTCCTGTCGCGCACCCCATCGCGGCTGCTTGCGGTCTCGATGGAGGATTTGCTCGGCGTGATCGACCAGCCCAATATTCCCGGCACGATCGACGAGCATCCGAACTGGCGCCAGCGCCTGCCTGTCGCGCTCGACAAGATCGCCGCGAAGGTCGACCTCACGGCCTTGCGAGCGGCGACGCGGGAACGTTCCTTGCCGGGCGGGAGTTGATCGGGCGGGTTTTTTCGGGTTCGCTAGACTTTCCAGGTTCGCAAGACATTGTCTCAGAAGATCGAGGATTATGCGCTGATCGGCGACTGCGAGACCGCGGCGCTGGTCGGGCGCAACGGTTCGATCGATTGGCTGTGCTGGCCGGCCTTCGATTCCGACGCCTGCTTTGCCGCCATCCTCGGCACTGAAAAGAACGGCCGCTGGCTGATCGCGCCGGGCGATGACGTCACCAAGATCTCGCGCCGCTATCTCGGTGACACCCTCATCCTCGAAACGCGCTTCGAGACGAAAAGCGGCACCGTCGCGCTGATCGACTTCATGCCGCCACGCGGCAAGGCTTCCGACACCGTGCGGCTGGTGCGCGGCGTCAGCGGATCGGTGAAGATGCGGATGGAGCTCGTCATCCGCTTCGGCTTCGGCGTCGACATTCCCTGGGTGCGGCGGATCGACCATTCTCTGATGGCGGTCGCAGGGCAGGATATGACGGTGCTGCGCACGCCGGCCAAGACCCGCGGCGAGGACATGACCACGGTGTCGGACTTCGAGGTGAGGGAAGGCGAGACCGTGCCGTTCGTCCTCACCTACGGCCCCTCGCATCTCGATCCGCCCGATCCGATCGATCCCGAGATCGCGCTGCAGGAGACCGATAAATTCTGGAACGAATGGTGCAAACAATGCACCCGGGACGGCGACTATCGCGATCTGATCGTACGTTCGCTGATCACGCTGAAGGCGCTGACCTTCGGCCCGACCGGCGGGATCGTCGCCGCACCCACCACCTCGCTGCCGGAGAAGCTCGGCGGCGCCAGGAACTGGGACTACCGCTTCTGCTGGCTGCGCGACGCCACCTTCACGCTGCTGGCGCTGATGAATTCGGGCTACACCGAAGAAGCCCTGGCCTGGCACAATTGGCTGCTGCGCGCTGCGGCAGGCGCGCCTGTCAACATGCAGATCATGTACGGCATCTGGGGCCAGCGGCGCCTGCTGGAATGGGAGGCGAGCTGGCTCGACGGCTATGAGGGTGCAAAACCGGTGCGCGTCGGCAACGCCGCGCATGCGCAGCTTCAGCTCGACGTCTATGGCGAGCTGATCGACGCCTTCCACCAATCGCGCATGGCCAAGCTCAAGCTCGACGACGAGACCACTTGGGCGCTGGAATGTTCGGTGCTCCAGCATCTCGCCGAGGTCTGGGACCATCCCGATCATGGCATCTGGGAGCGGCGCGGCGTTCCGAAGCACTACGTGTTCTCGAAGGTGATGACGTGGGTCGCGTTCGACCGCGGCATCAAGAGCGCCGAAACTTTCGGCTTCAAGGCGCCGCTGCTGCACTGGCGCGCCCTGCGCGATGCCATCCACCGCGACGTCTGCAACAAGGGCTTTGACGTCGAGGAAAATGCTTTCGTCGAATCCTACGGTTCGAAAATGCTCGATGCCTCGGTGCTGTTGCTGCCCGCCGTCGGCTTCCTGCCGCCTGATGACCCGCGCATCCGCGGCACCATCGCCGCCGTCGAAAGGCGCATGATGCGCGACGGCTTCGTGCTGCGGCACGATCCGCGCGAGGTCTCCGAGGAGATCCAGCCGATCGAGGGCGCGTTCCTGGCCTGCACACTCTGGCTCGCCGATGCCCATGTGCTCGCGCGCGATCTCGACAAGGCGCAAATCCTGCTCGACCGGGTGGTCGGCATCGCGAATGATGTCGGCCTGCTCGCCGAGGAATATGATTCAGGCGCCAGGCGCCAGACCGGAAACTTCCCGCAGGCCCTGACCCACATCGCGCTGATCAACACCGCGCATAATCTTTCGGCGGCACGGCAGGAGTGCGACAAGCCGGCGGTGCAGCGGTCGAAGTAGTGGCGGCGTTTTGTTAGATCCCGAGCCATTCGAGGCCGCCGGGAAGTTCGCCGACGGAAAAGTCCACCTGCAGGACGCGGCGATGCATTGGAGTGGTCGCAGCATCCGATGCGTGGAGAATGGGCGTCGCATAGAGCCAGATGTCGCCGGGATCGGCCAAACACGCGAATGTGCCGCAACGTCGGACTACATCCTTCACATCCTCCTCGGCAATCCGTCCGAGCCTATGCGACCCGGGTGCGATCAGCAGCGGCGCATTTCCGGCCGGGACCGGATCGATATGAATCCGCAGCGTCACCATGTCCGACAGCAAGGCAAAGGGCGGCTCGACATGCTGCATGCCGCTCTTGACGCTCCAGGTCTCGAAGCCCTCAACCGCGACACGTTCCTTCACGGCAATGGTGCGATCCTGGTGCCAGCCCAGCGCCCAGTTTGTCGCGGCGCTTTTGTCGAACAGGATGGCCCGGACGGGCCGGCACACGTCGCCAAGGACTGATGCGGCACAGCGTCCGATAGGCCCATTCGCGGCGAGGAAGGGTGCGAGACCGTCGACACCTCTCAACCTGAGTCCGGCGTGATCGGGTGGCAAATGAGACAGGATTTCTTCAAGCCGATGTCGTTGATCGGATGTCAGCGCATGTGTGAATAGCTGCGCTCCATCGTCCAAAAAAGTTAGCTGTTCGTCTTTCAACGGCGAAACTTCTCTCCGTTCACTCCCCCCTTGCGGGGGAAGGGCAGGGAGGGGGGTATCACACGGGGACTCTCTCCGTCGCGCACCTGCTCTCGCTGCATCAAAAATGACCAGCACCTTTTGCTGGGCTACCCCTCTCCTTAACCCTCCCCCGCAAGGGTGGAGGGAACGTACCGCCGCTGCGGGGGCAGTGTGCCTCGTACTCAGCCCGCCCCATTCCACTTCAAAATCATCTCCATCGCCTCGGCAAAACCATCTTGCTCGTTGGTCGCCGTGACGTGCGTCGCCTGGTCCTTGACGCTGTCAGTCGCGTTGCCCATGGCGATCGAGGTGCCGCTGACGCGGAACATGGCGAGGTCGTTCTGCATGTCGCCGATGGTGGCGACCGCATCGGTGGAGATGCCGAGGCGCTTGGCCATGGCCTGCACGAAGGTGCCCTTGTTGAAGCCGGGCGGGGTGATGTCGAGGTAATAGGTCTGCGAACGCACGGCAGTGGCCTCGGCGCCGAGCGCCTCCTGCATCGCCTTTTCGCAAGCCTCGAGGCCGGCGGCATCGGCGCTGGCGCCGACGATCTTGCAGGCGCTGCCGAGATAGGGCGAGAAGTCGGTCACGATGGTGGGCTCCGAGCGGATCGTGTGCTGCTCATGCGCGACGTATTTGCCGTCGGGACGATCGATCAGCCATTTGTCGTATGTGAACAGCCAGATGTCGGCGCCGAACTCGCGCAGGATCTTCAGGGCGCGCTCGGCGGCGCCGGCAGGAATCAAATGCTGCTCGACCGGCTTCATTTCGGGGTCGACGATCGAGGAGCCGTTGAACGGGCCGACCGGCAGCCACAGCGCCAGCGGCTCGATCAGGAAGCGCATGCCGATCGCGGGGCGGCTGGAGGTGATGGTGAAGCCGATCCCGGCCTGGTGCAGCCGCTGCACCGCGGTTCGCGCGCGCTCGGTCAGCGTCTTGTCTTTCGTCAGCAGCGTGCCGTCGACGTCGGAGACCACCAGTGAGATTTTCGTCATGGCAGCACCCTTTGCTTTCTGGCCTCAGCGCCCGCTCAACTTCAATTGCCGCACCACGCCATCCACGATCGCCTCGACGGATTCGTCGATCGAGACCGTAATGACATGCTCACCGGCTTCCGGCGGTTCCAGCGTCTCGAACTGGCTCTTCAGCAGGCCGGCCGGCATGAAATGTCCCTTGCGATGCGACAGCCGTTCGGCGATCAGCTCCCTGGTGCCCTTCAGGAACACGAAGCGGACGTCGTCGCGGCCGCGCAGCAGCACGTCGCGATAGGTGTGCTTCAGCGCCGAGCAGGCGATGATGACGTGCTCGCCCTTGTCGCAGACCCGCGCGATCTCGTCGGCGATGGCGTTGAGCCAGGGCCAGCGGTCCTCGTCGGTGAGGGGATGGCCGGCGCGCATCTTCTCGACATTGCTGGCGGGATGAAAGCTGTCGCCGTCCTCGAACCGCCAGCCGAGCCGCTGGCCCAGCGCCTCCGCGACCGTGCTCTTGCCCGAACCCGACACGCCCATCACGATCAACGCACAAGGTGCTTTAACGCCCGCCACGTAGTCCCTCCGGAAGCGCGGCCCGGTCGACCAGCCAGACGGTCTCACCTTTCGAGCGCGCGCGAACAGCGGGCAAATTCTCGCCATTGAGCAGGCGCGTCAAGATCGGTTGCTTGTCATGCCCGGCAATCTCGAACAGCATTTCCTGGCACGACGCCAGCGCGGGCAGGGTGAGCGACACCCGCGGCACGAAGGGGGCGACATTGGCCCTGGGCACGCCCACGACCCAGCGCGCGGTCTCCTCGACCGCGGGATAGCCCGGGAAGAGCGAGGCGGTGTGGCCGTCCGGGCCTGCACCCATCAGCACCATGTCGAACAGCGGCCGGGCCGGGTCGAGCTTGTCCGCGCCATAGAAGGCCTGCAACTCGCGCGCATAGGCCTCGGCGCTTTGATCCGGATTGTCGACGCCGGTTGGGATCGGATGGATATGCCCGGCCGGCGCGTTGCGGTCGAGAAAGGTTGCTTGGGCGATCGCCATGTTGTTGAGCGGATCGCTCGGCGGCACGAAGCGCTCGTCGCCGATGAACCAGTGCACACGATCCCACGGGATCTTGCCGCGATAGGTATCGCCGCCGAGCAGCTGATAAAGCTTCTTCGGGCTGGAGCCGCCGGTCAGGCAGATCGCGATCCGCCCCGGATTGGCCGAAATCCGCGCCATCACCCGCTCGGCTGCATCCTGCGCCAGCGCTTCGGCGTCGGCCGCGACGATCAGCTCGGGCTGGTCGGCCGCCGCCATCACGAATATTTCCGCCAGCTGCGTCCGTCGCGTCGCAGCAACTCGTCGGCGCATTTGGGGCCGTCGCTGCCGGCTTGATATGTTTCGATGCCGTTGGTGCCCTCGCTGTTCCAGGCATCCAGGAAAGGCTGCACCGCCTGCCAACCAGCCTCGACGCCGTCGGCGCGCTGGAACAGGATGTTGTCGCCGATCATGCAGTCGTAAATGAGCGTCTCGTAGCCGGTCGAGGGATCGGCGCGGAAGTAGTCGCCGTACTTGAACTTCATCTCGACGCCGTCGATGGTGATGCTCGGCCCCGGGATCTTTGCGTTGAACTGCAGCTCGATGGTCTCGGTGGGCGCGATGCCGATGGTGAGGAAGTTCTGCGACAGGCGGTCGACGTCCGTGCCTGAGAACATCGAGAGCGGCGCCTGCTTGAACTTGATCGCGACTTCCGTGCGCTTGTGGCCCAGCGCCTTGCCGGTGCGCAGATAGAACGGCACGCCGGCCCAGCGCCAATTGTCGATCATCAGCTTCAGCGCGACGAAGGTCTCGGTGGTGCTGCCGGGCTTGACGTCCTCGGTCTTGCGATAGTCGATGATCTCGTCGTCGCCGATGCGGCCCGCGAGATATTGGGCGCGAACGGAATTCTTCAGCGCGTCCTCGCGGTCCGGCTGCTGGATCGCGGTGAGCACCTCGGCCTTCTCGGAGCGCACCGAATGGGCATCGAACCGCGACGGCGGCTCCATGGCGACCAGCGACATCAGCTGGAACAGATGGTTCGGCACCATGTCGCGCAGCGCACCGGTGGCGTCATAGAAACCGCCGCGATGACCGACGCCGAGCTTCTCTTCCACCGTGATCTGGACATGGTCGATGTGGTTGCGATTCCAGATCGGCTCGAACATGCCGTTGGCGAAGCGCAGCACCAGGATGTTCTGCACCGTCTCCTTGCCGAGATAATGATCGATCCGGTAGATCTGGTGCTCTTCCATGATCTTCAGCAGCTCGGCGTTCAGCGCCTTGGCCGAGGCGAGGTCGGTGCCGAACGGCTTTTCGATGACGAGACGCCGCCAGGCGCCGTTCTCCTTCATCATGCCGGTGCGGCCGAGCTCGCGCGCGGTCGGCGCGAAGGCGGCCGGCGGGGTGGCGAGGTAGAACAGGCGATTGCCGCCGGTCTCCTGTGCGCATTCCAGCGAATCCAGATGCTCGCGCAGGCGATCGAACGACGGCGGATCCTTCGGATCGGCCTCGACGAAGGTCACGCATTCCAGCAGCTTCCGCGCGATGTCATCGTCGATCGGACGCGTCGCGAACTGGCGCAGACCTTTCATCAGACTGTCGCGCAGCTCGTCGTCGGACTGGCGGTTGCGGGCCACGCCGACGACGCAGAATTTTTCCGGCAGCAAATGCTCGGCGGCGAGATTGTAGAGCGACGGCATCACCAGGCGATGGGTGAGGTCACCGGTCACGCCAAAGATGACGAAGGCGCAATTTTCCGGCTTGCGCTTGACTTGCTGGTCTTTTGTCACGGACGATCGGCCTTCGTTTTGTTACGTCTTATTTCGGTTTCGAAGCGCCCGGCTGCTTCGGCTCCTTGTGGCCGCCAAACCCTGCACGCATCGCAGAGAGAATTTTTTCGGCGAAGGTGTGTTCCCGGCGGGAACGGAAACGTGTGTAGAGCGCCGCGGTCAGCACCTCGGCCGGCACGGCCTCGTCGATTGCCGCATTCACGGTCCAGCGTCCCTCGCCGGAATCCTCCACGAAGCCGGAATATTCCGCCAGCTGCGGGCTGTCGGCGAGCGCCGTCGAGGTGAGGTCGAGCAGCCAGGACGGGATCACCGAGCCGCGCCGCCAAACTTCGGCGATGTCGGCGAGATCGAAATCGTAGCGATGATCCGCCGGCAGCGCGTCGATATTGGCGTTCTTGAGGATGTCGAACCCTTCCGCGTAGGCCTGCATCAGGCCGTACTCGATGCCGTTGTGGATCATCTTGACGAAGTGGCCGGCGCCGACCGGGCCGGCATGAATGTAGCCCTGCTCGATGCGGGGATCGCGGCCGTCGCGTCCTTCGGTGCGTGGAATGTCGCCGGCGCCGGGCGCGAGCGCGGCGAAGATCGGATCGAGCCGGTCCACCACCTGCTTCTCGCCGCCGATCATCATGCAATAGCCGCGGTCGAGACCCCAGACGCCGCCTGACGTGCCGACGTCGACATAGTGGATGCCGCGCGCCCTCAGCGCGTTGCCGCGGCGGACGTCGTCCTGCCAGAAGGTGTTGCCACCGTCGATGATGACGTCGCCTTCCTGCATCACCTTTGCGATCGTCTCGATCGTTTGCTCGGTGATCTTGCCGGCAGGCAGCATCACCCAGGCCGTGCGCGGCCGCTCAAGTTTCGAGATGAACTCTTCGAGCGTCGCCGATCCGACCGCGCCGTCGGCGGCAAGGCCCGCGACGGCCTTGGCGTCCTTGTCATAGACCACGGTCGAATGCCCATGGCGCATCAGGCGGCGAACGATGTTGCCGCCCATCCGGCCGAGGCCGATCATGCCGAGTTGCATGTGAGAGCTTCCCTTAATTCAGTGCGTCGTTGAGCGCGGCATTGAGCGCCGCGAGACCTTTCTTGAGCCCGCCCTTGAGGTGGACGCGCAGCGCGCGCCGGCCTCGCTCGGTGAGCACGTCGAAATCGCCGCGCGCCTGCGCCGCCTTGATCACGCCGAAGCTTGCCTTCTGGCCGGGCACGGCAAGGTCCTTGGCGTCGTCGGCGGTGATCTGGAGGAACACGCCGCTGTCGGGCCCGCCCTTGTAGGCCTGCCCAGTCGAATGCAGGAAGCGCGGCCCGAATTCGGCGGCGGTCGCCAGCTGCCGTTTCTCGAGCACGGCGGTCCGCATCTCCTGCAGCGCGTCGATCGTGGCCTTGTCGCGTGCGATGTAGCCGAGCAGGGCAAAATAGTCGCCGCGCCGCGAGCGCGTGATATGGGCCTTGAGCCAGGAGGTGAGGTCGCCGTTGGCGCCCATCGCACGCAACGCGGCAGCGTTGTGGTCGTCGGTATAGAGGTCAGCCTCGGCGGTACTCACCACCGGCTTCTCTTCCGGCAGCCTGCCGGTTTTTTCGTAGGTTGACGTCAGCTCGCGGGTCTTGATCTTGGCCGCTTCCACGTCCGGCTGGTCGAACGGGTTGATGCCGAGGATCGAGCCTGCCACGGCCGTCGCCATCTCGAAGCGGAAGAATTCCTGGCCGAGATGATCGATCGACTTCATGACGATGCGCACGACCGGATGGCCGGCCGCTTCGACACCGGCGAGCGCCGAGTCATGCGCCGCGTCCGCCTCGCCCTCGGTGCGGATGTCGATGAAGAAGCGGTCGTTGCCGTAGACCGAGGGATCGCGCAGCGGCTCGCCGGCGATCGGGATCAGGCCCTTGCCTTCCTTGCCGGTCGATTCCGCAATGAGCTGCTCGGCCCAGGCGCCGAAATCGGCGATCTTCTTCGAGCACAGGATCGTCACCTTGTCGCGGCCTTCGAGGCCGGCGAGACCCATGGCAAGGCCAAGCTGCACGCCGGGGTTTTCACTCGGCGGCACGTCCGGCCCGCAGGAGCGGGCCATCGACAGCGCATGCTTGATGAGTGTCTTGACGTCGATGCCGGCGGTGGCCGCCGGCACCAGGCCGAACGGCGACAGCACGGAGTAACGTCCGCCGATCGAGGGCTCGCCATGGAAAATGCGGGCATAGTTGAGGCTCTTGGCCGCCTTCTCCAGCGACGAGCCGGGATCGGTCACCGCGATGAAGCGGAAGCCGGTCTTGGCCTTCGGGCCGAGGGCCTGCGCGACACGTTCGTGGAAATAATCCTTCATCGCGTTCGGCTCAGTGGTGCCGCCCGATTTGCTCGACACGATGAACACGGTGTTGGCGATGTCGATCTTGTCTTCCATCGCCCGCACCTGCGCAGGGTCGGTGGAGTCGAGCACATGCAGCTTCGGGAAGCCGGCCTTTTTCGCAAAGGTCTCCGCGAGCACCTCGGGGCCGAGGCTCGATCCGCCCATGCCGAGCACGACGGCGTCGGAGAATTTCTGTCCCTTCACGCGGTTGGCGTAGTCCTCGTAATCGGCAATGTCGGCCTTGGCCGCGCTGTCGAGCCAGCCGAGCCATTTGTCTTCGTCGGCACCGGTCCAGACCGATTTGTCGTGCTGCCAGAGCCTGCGGATTTTTGCCGAGGCGCGCCATTCCTCGGTGCTCTTGGCCACGGCCTTGCCGAGCCCGTCGCCGAGCGAGAGCTGCTGGCGATCGATCGCGGTCCCGAGCACGGTCGCGCGCTTGTGGGCGACGGCGCCATAGAGCTTGTCGGCGGCATCCGCGAACAGCTTGACGCCGTCCTTGACCAGTTCCTCGGTGATCGCATCGAGCGAGACGCCGGAGCGCTCCAGCTCCTCCAGCACGCGGCGGGCGTCGTCCACGTTCTCTTCGAGACTGTCGCGTGCCTTGCCGTGGTCGCGGAACGCATCGAGCGTTGCCGGCGGCACGGTGTTGACGGTGTCGGGGCCGATCAGCTCCTCGACATAGAGGACGTCGCTGTAGTCCTTGTTCTTGGTGCCGGTGGAGGCCCACAGCATGCGCTGCGGCTTGGCGCCCTTGGCCGCGAGCTTCTCCCAGCGGGGGCCGGAGAACAGGCGCTTGTAATCCTGGTAGGCGACCTTGGCGTTGGCGATCGCGACCTTGCCCTTCAGCGCGGCGAGCCGTTCCTTCTCGCTGGGATCGTTGGCGCGGGCGATCTTCTCGTCGAGCTGCTTGTCGACGACCGAGTCGATGCGGCTGACGAAGAAGCTCGCCACGCTCGCGACATGCGACGGATCGCCGCCGCCTGCGACGTATTTTTCCAGACCCGCGATATAGGCCTCGGCAACCTGCAGGTAGACCGCCTTGGAGAACAACAACGTGATGTTGATGCTGATGCCGTCACCGATCAACTGCTCGATGGCGGGCAGGCCCTCGCGCGTCGCCGGCACCTTCACCATCAGATTCTTGCGGTTGACGTCCTTCCAGAGCCGGCGCGCCTCGGTGACCGTGCCTGACGTGTCCATCGCCAGATAGGGCGAGACCTCGAGGCTGACATAGCCGTCGCCGCCCTTGAGGCGGTCATAGACCGGGCGGAGCACGTCGGCGGCCGCCTGGATGTCCTCGATCGCGACCGCCTCGAACAGATCGGCGACGGTCCGGTCGCCGCGCTTCAGCGCTTTGCCGATCGGCGCGTCGTACTCGTCCGAGCTTCCGATCGCCTTCTCGAAGATCGAGGGATTGGAGGTGACGCCCTTGACGCCATCGGTGTCGATCAGCCGCTTCAGGTCGCCCTTGGCGATGAAGCCGCGGGCGAGGAAGTCCAGCCAGACGGCTTGGCCGTGCTTTTCCAGTTCTTTGACGGGATTCATGATACTTTTTTCTCTCCAAGCCTGCGGGCGAGGGGTTTCCGCGCCGGTCCTGACGGGCTATCCTTTAGCCCACATGCTCCCGGGAGGGAACCAATCAAGGGCGTTGGTGTCATACTCCCAGACTAACTCCGTCACGATCATGGCGATCCAGGCGGGAGTCGTGCTTTTGCGTAACAAAAATTTGGCCGGGATCGTTCGGCCGAGGTCCTGTTGCGTCGAGATGAGCTGTGGCGTCGCAGAGCGTCGTCAGCGGAGTCCGGTCCGTCTGATCGTCATTGGTTAGGTCGCGAAGGTCCATGCTTGGGGGAGGGCATGCTCGCACGCCCTGATGACGTTGCCATTACCGATCGCTTGGCTATCGCCGATCGCTTGCGATCGATCTTGCCGGCCGTCGGCGCCGGTGCATCCCGAGAATTCGAATCCGTGGCAGCACTCGTGCATCCGCGCTGCTGCGCGCGGCGTGTTGAACAGCTGGATCGTTATCCTTTCGGAGGGTAAGGCGACCGAATATGACACAGCGCTCCACGTTTGTTGCGACAGTCATGCTGTCCGCGGCCGGGCATCGCATGGCCGCAGCAAGATGAATGCGGCGCGCGAAGCATCCCGCAAGCGTCATAAGTTCGCCGCTCGCGGATCGTCATGTTGCGGTGCCGGAAGAACTTATCCCCCGGTATTGCCCGGATGTGGCGACCGAGTGACAATTTCTGGAAATGAGCGAAGATAGATATAGATTCGCACAATTTACAGGCAAGTGCCTGTTCGTAGTTCAAAGAGTGCCTACCTTGTGCGTTGCGTCGTGTTGGCACCCGGGTGTCCAATGAACGTCATGTGCTCACGCTGATTCGAAACGGCCTGAGGAACGGTCCGGCAACTGCTTTCGTTTCAGCTTGTGTAGCGGAACTCACGCGGAGAGGGATCATGTATAACGATTCTCTATTCAACGCTTTCGCTCGGTCGTTCGAGGCGAGAAGCCAGCACGACATGTCGATGGCGGAATACCTGGAATCGTGTCGAAGCGATCCCATGAAATACGCGAACGCGGCCGAACGACTGCTAGCTGCGATCGGTGAACCTCAGACGATTGACACGGCCAAGGATCCACGCCTTGGCCGTATTTTTTTGAACCGCACGATCCGGACGTATCCGGCCTTCGCCGGCTTCTACGGCATGGAAGAAACCATCGAGCGCATCGTCGGTTTCTTCCGGCATGCGGCGCAGGGCCTCGAAGAGCGCAAGCAGATCCTCTATCTGCTCGGGCCCGTCGGCGGCGGCAAGTCGTCGCTCGCCGAGCGGCTCAAGTCGCTGATGGAAGTGCATCCGATCTATGTGCTCAAGGCCGGTGACGAACTCTCGCCGGTGTTCGAGAGCCCACTCAGCCTGTTCGATCCCGATCAGCTCGGTCCGATGCTCGAAGAGAAGTACGGCATTCCGCGCCGTCGTCTGACCGGGTTGATGAGCCCGTGGTGCTACAAGCGGCTCGAAGCCTTCGGCGGCGATATTTCGCAATTCCGCGTCGCCAAGATCCAGCCGTCGCGGCTGCGCCAGATCGCGATCGCCAAGACCGAGCCCGGTGACGAGAACAACCAGGACATCTCCTCGCTGGTCGGCAAGGTCGATATCCGCAAGCTCGAAACTTTCGCGCAGAACGATCCCGACGCCTACAGCTATTCCGGCGGCCTCAACCGCGCCAACCAGGGCGTGCTCGAATTCGTCGAAATGTTCAAGGCGCCGATCAAGATGCTGCACCCGTTGCTGACCGCAACGCAGGAAGGCAACTACATCGGCACCGAGAACATCGGCGCGATCCCGTTCACCGGCGTGATCCTCGCGCACTCCAACGAAGCGGAGTGGGCGAGCTTCAAGGCCAACAAGAACAACGAAGCCTTCATCGACCGCATCTGCGTGATCAAGGTGCCGTACTGCCTGCGCGTCACCGAGGAGCAGAAGATCTACGAGAAGCTGATCCAGGGCTCCGAGCTCGCGGCCGCGCCCTGCGCGCCCTCGACGCTCGAGACACTGGCGCGGTTCTCGGTGATGTCGCGCCTGCGCAAGCACGAGAACTCCACGTTGTTCGGCAAGATGCGGGTCTATGACGGCGAGAGCCTGAAGGAATCCGATCCGAAGGCGCGCAGCGTGCAGGAATATCGCGATGCCGCCGGCGTCGACGAAGGCATGGACGGCGTCTCCACCCGCTTCGCCTTCAAGATCCTGGCGGCCACCTTCAACCACGATCCGCAGGAAGTCGCCGCCGACGCGGTGCATCTGATGTACGCGCTGGAGCAGTCGATCCGCCGCGAGCAGTTGCCCGAGGAAGTCGAGAAGCGCTATCTCGAATTCATCAAGGCGGAGCTCGCGCCGCGCTACGCCGAGTTCATCGGCAACGAGATCCAGAAGGCCTATCTGGAATCCTACTCGGATTACGGCCAGAATCTGTTCGACCGCTACGTCGACTACGCCGATGCCTGGATCGAGGACCAGGACTTCAAGGATCCCGACACCGGCCAGTTGCTCGATCGCGAGCTTTTGAACCAGGAACTGACCAAAATCGAGAAGCCGGCCGGCATTGCCAACCCCAAGGACTTCCGCAACGAGGTCGTCAAATTCTCGTTACGCTCGCGGGCCCAGAACGGCGGCAAGAATCCGACCTGGACCTCCTACGAGAAGATTCGCGAGGTGATCGAAAAGCGGATATTCTCCCAGGTCGAGGATCTGCTTCCGGTCATCTCCTTCGGATCGAAGAAGGACGGCGAGACGGAGAAGAAGCACGGCGAGTTCGTCGCACGCATGGTGGAGCGCGGCTACACCGAGCGTCAGGTTCGCCGGCTCGTCGAATGGTACATGCGCGTGAAGCAGGCCGGTTGAG
>Ga0207426_1000737_pt1 | contig 37388 bp, 36 predicted proteins | sample AraplaMF_Cvi_mMS_FD_184265 | JGI IMG/M metagenome (GOLD analysis project Ga0207426, IMG submission 184265) | Arabidopsis root microbial communities from the University of North Carolina, USA - plate scrape MF_Cvi_mMS (SPAdes) (version 2) | ecosystem: Host-associated > Plants > Roots > Endosphere... | reverse complement strand
GTTCAAACCTGTTACTGTTTTTCGGTTCCGTTAAGAACCGGTCGCTCACTCAAAATCACTGACGAAAGATCTGATTACTCAAACCTTCCTCAATTACTTCCGTGTGAGACTCGATTACTTTCGCTATTCAGTGACCCGAAAGTCACCGCGCGCCGCCATCGAGCACCCACACTTATCGGCTGTTGATTGTTAAAGAACATTCGCTAAAAAGCCGCTGTTTTCTGCTGCTTTCCTGCGTCTCCGTCGTTTGGAGAGGCCGAATTATGCGGAACCCCCAGGGGGCTGTCAAGCACTTATTTCGCACGATCTACGAAAAGTTTGCGATGCCACTTTATTAGGCACACGCATTCACTCTCAATTGCAATGTACTCATCTATTCAATCAAAGGCTTAGCGCACATTGCATAGAAGATCTCTGCGCCGGGCACGACGCAAATCGCACAAAAGAAAAAAGCGCGCGGGACACCCGCGCGCTTTTTTCATAAGTACTACCGGCTCGGCGGGCAGCATCGGATCGCTACCCGCATGCACCACTTCGCTTATGAACCGACGTAACCCGGCGGCGGGTTCACGTTGCTCTTCGCGACGCTCGCATTCTTCGACACCACATAAACGGGCGCTTCCGTCAGATTCAGCTTCAGCGTGCCATTCGTGTAGTTCAGCGTCATCGGGTTGCCCATCATGTCGAGTACCGTGACCGTACCGCTGGTGCCGGGCGCATCGACTGCGAGGCTGTAGGCCGCGCTATACGTCGAGCTGAAACCCGCGCTCGCACTCCACGCATCGTTGTTGTGCGTCCACAAGGCGGTGATCACCGATCCATTGTTGACCTGCTGGAACGAGTAGGCATAAACACCCGACGGCGTGTCCTTCACGGGACCCAGCGTATTCGTGCCATCCAGAATGCGCGACATCGCGCTCACGACCATGGCGGCCGGCTTCGGGCTGATGTTGGTCGCACCGAACGAGCCTTGCGCATTCGACAGATCGAAGAACGTGCCATAACCCACTTCGCCCGGATAGTCCGCACCGTAGAACACGTACGAAACGTCCGCGCCTTCGCCGAGCAGGATGATGTGCGTACGCGCGACCACCGCACCTTGCGCGAACAGCACGTTACCCGTCGGATAGCTGGGACCATACTGCGAACCGAGGTCATAGCTGATGCCCACTTCCGTCTGATACAGCTTCATGCCTGCGCGGTACTGATTCAGCATCGTGGTGCGCAGCGTGCGCATCGAGTTGTTCAGCGCGTTGGCGGCATTGGCAGCGACGGGGTCGGTTGCGAGACGCTCAGGCGGATGCGAAGGCGACGTGCCCGCATCGTAGTAACCGTGCGTCGCGACGCCATCGATGTACTTGCCATAACCCAGCGAAGCAATGCGTTGCAGACGGTTGTTCGTGAGGCTCGGGAATGCGTCCGCCGGACCCATCACGACAGCGCTCGGATCGGTGGAGTGAATGCCCTGATAGACCGACTGGTACAGCGACACGAAATTGGCATCCGTATCCGTCCAGAACTGATTCGGCTCCCACGTCACCTGGTAGTAGTTCGCCGACTGATTCGGGAAGTACTTGAGACGGATCGCGTTCGACTCGGTGCCGACGCGGCTCATGTAGTTCTGCAGGTACGACATGTCCTTGGGCAAGGTCGTGAAGTCCTCGACACCGCCCGACTTCGACGCCCAACCCGGCGTGCCATCCAGACGGATCAGGCGCATCACGTTGCCCGACGTATAGAACGAGTCGAGGTTGTTCGCCGAAGGATTGAAGGTGTTCGCGCCATTCGGCTCCATCACCGACATCTGGCGGTCGTCGATCGTCTGCGTGATGCCGAGACCCGCGAGCACCGCTGCGCGATCGTTTTCACCCTGCATGCCGAAGCGGTGTTGCTCCTGCTTCGTGTAGGTGACGGCGGGCACGACGCCGTTCAGGTTCGGAATCACGCCGAACGTAGCGATGCCCGTGGGACGCGTGCCGGCCTGGGGCAACGCGCCACCGCCTGCCTTCAGGCTGCCCGCTACCGCGAAATAGCCGGCAAGCGTCGACTGACAGGTCAAGGTCGTCGTCGCTGCGCCACCCGGCACCGCGAAGCTGCCGCTGGCCGCGACGCGGCCCGTCGTATCGTTGATCGACCAGTTCAGCGTGTCGGCGCTGCTTGCGTTGGTCGTGAAGACAAGCGGGAAACTCGCGCCCGACGCGAACATGCGCGTGCCGTCGCCGCTCGTCGTATCGGCGGAAATGAGTGGACCGCCTGCCGACGCGCTCGCCGTCGCAGGCGATGCGCAACTGATGGTGCCCGTGGTATTGCCGTTGGCCGTCGCATTGGCAGCAGACATCGGTGATGTTTGAGCAACGCTATTGGTCGATGCACCGGTGCCGGCCGGGTCGCCGCCACCACCGCCGCAGCCCGCGAGAAGGACTGCAATGGAGGACGAAACAAGAAGTGAATTGGCTTTCATGGAAGTACGAATGGGCAATCGAAATCCGTCTGAAAACGCCTGGCAAAAATGCCCGAACGCGTACGCTGGATTTCTGGGTTGGCTGTCTTGCACGCGGAGTCGTTCTTACTGCGTCGACTGCCGGTGCGCCGGGGGTGCCGGTAATTTGGAGCAGCGCATTTCCTGCAAGCCCGCAGCATTTTTCAGTGCGAGTGAGGCCGTGCTCAACCGATTGCAACCAGATGTAACTGCAAGGCAGATCAGGATAATGTCTGATAAATAGCGCCTCATTGGCGCATATTAATCAGCTTAAAACCAGGAGTGCCGTACGACGGCCTTTTCAGCCTTCATACAAAAACATCCCTATATCCAGACTTTTTTGCAAGGCCGAATCGTACCGAACGAAAACGTTTACGTCTGCTGAAAGCGGGTAACACTTTGTAACGTATGAAGATTAATCAGGTGCATTTTATGCCATTCGACACATGAAGTGATAACTGCCGCATCAAACTTGCACGAGACGCACGTTTTTCAGGTCAAAATTGCCTTATCTTTCAATATGCTATAAATAGGGAAACATGAATGGCGAAAAGCGACTAGACCGTTTTTTTTCATTTTCTTTTCTATTTTTAAAAGGCACACATCACCCGCTCAATGCATTTCTGTCTATTTTCCGAATCGCCTGAATCAGTTGTGATTGACGATTTGCTTGCTCAATTCGGGAAATCCAATCCGTTTGTCGCGATTCACATACACGCAAACCCGATTTTTTCAATCGAATAGCGGAGTTTTATTGACCTCTCGCGAAAGCTGACCCATATTGCATAGCGACCATTGCGATTACGTGCGACGCATTGCGTCGTGACAAGGCCATGTCCTGCGCACGATGGTTGCCAACGAGAAGAATGTGCGATGCCGTCACGCGTGCCGGCATGGGAGTCTGTCCATGGACACGATTCGCAAGCGTCCAGTGCCGCCGCACGAGCAATGCGACACGACGCAGGAGACGAACCTGGTAGCGCCGCGAGATCATCCAGCTCCGCCGCTCGATGTGCTTTTCCCGCTCGACGCTTCAGCGCCTCACATGCGCACGAACCCCGCGGCCGATGAGGCCTCCGACCCGTTACCGACTTATCCGCCACTTTTCAGGCGCATCAGGCCAAGGCCGCGCCGTATCGCCGCGCCGACATCAGTCGGTACGCCCGACTGGAAACTGAGCACGGGTGCCGCTGTCGTGCTGCTGGGCTTCGCGATTGCATTCGGCACCTACATTACGTTGACCCAGCGCGACGCGATGCAAAGCCGCTTGCGCCGCATCGTCACGCAGAACGAACTGCGCGCGATGCCGCGTCACGACCGGCCGACGATCGCCGATCGCACGCAAGAACTCGCGCGGTCCCTGCGAGACCAGATCGAAGCGCTGCGCAGCCGCGATGCAACCGATACGGCCGTCATGGCAGGCGCCGCCGCTCATCAGTCCGCCAACGCGCACAGCAGCACAGTCGCCAGCAGCACGCCTAGCTTGCCGGTAGCGACGGCCCCCGTGTCGCCACCGGCGTCGCCTGCCAAAGCGCCGGGCAAGGCACCTGCGAAACAGACGAAACAGACTAATCAGCTTGCGGCAAAGCCACTCGCGCCGCCGCTGCCTCAGCCCGCGCCGCGTACACGCCAGCTCGCCAACACAACGCCTACGCGCGCTCACAGCACGACGGCCGCACAACCTGAACATCGAACCAGCACGAAGCAGGCGAATACCGCCTGCGGATCACGTTCGCCTTGTGTGCAAGCCAACGCGCAAAGTCCGCGCAAGCCGGTGAAGGTCGCGAGCAAGACGCCGCCGGCAAAGGCCACCACGACCACCGTCGCGGCACGACGCACGCCTGTGAAAAACACCACGAAGCCCGTGCAGCACACGGCTCCTCCTCCCACCGTTCAGGCCTGGTCTCCACCCGAGAGCCCCGCCGCATTGCCCGCGAGCGACGACTCGCAAGTCTATCGGCAGCACTAGTTCTCGCGGCCACGGTCATTCGCCTTCACGAGAAAAGCAGTTGTCTGGCGGAAACAGACGAAGCGATGTCGCCTGAGCGTGCGCCGTCGTCCTTACCATCGAAAGATTGGCAAGCGCAGCAGGAAACAGCAATAACGCGCATGCCGCCATGCGAGGACGCTCATTTGGGGCGTGGGGAGACATGCGCATGCATCGACAGCTGTCAGCGTCCCAGGTCTCTTCGACGAGCGATACGCCTCGCACGCTCGCGTTCGTCTGCAAGGCTGCCGTCGCGCTCACGCTCGCGCTCTTTTGCACGGCATGCGGCAACGGCTCGTCGGACAAGGCGAGCGCCAGCAATGCCGGCACGAGCGGCACGGGGTCGGGTTCAGGCTCAGGTTCAGGCAGCGGCACATCGGGTTCGGCCGGCAGCGCATCGCCGGCAGCGTCGGTCGCAACCGACGTGCTGACACATCACAACGATCTCGCGCGCACCGGTCAAATGCTCGCCGAAACGACGCTCACGCCGTCCAACGTCAATTCGGCATCGTTCGGCAAGGTCGCGTTTCTGCCCGCCGACGGCAAGGTAGATGGCCAGCCGCTATCGGTCACGAATCTGTCGATCAACGGCACGACGCACAACGTGATCTATGTCGTGACCGAGCACAACAGCGTCTACGCCTACGACGCCGACAACTACGCCCAACTGTGGAAAGTCTCGCTGACGGGCGCGAACGAAACACCCAGCGACAATCGCGGCTGCAACGACATCACGCCGGAAATCGGCATTACGTCGACGCCAGTCATCGACCGCGGTCGCGGATCGAATGGCGTGCTGTACGCGGTCGCAATGACGAAGGACGCGAGCGGCGGCATTCATCACCGCCTGCATGCACTCGATCTCGCGAACGGCGCCGAACTCTTCGGCGGCCCGACCGAAATCGCGGCAACCGCGCAAGGCACGGGCGGCAACAGCGTCAACGGCGTGCTCACCTTCGATCCATCACTGCACACGGAACGCGTCGCGTTGACGCTCGTGAACGGCAACATCTTCATGGGCTGGACGGCGCATTGCATGGCGGGCGCGTACACGGGCTGGATCATGAGCTACAGCGCCGACACGTTGCAGCAGACGGGCGTCGTCAATGTCGCGCCGAATGGTCATCAGGGTTCGGTGTGGATGGCGGGCTCGGGCATGGCATCGGATGGCACGTCCGTTTATCTGGTGGACGGCAACGGCACGTTCGGCACGACGCTCGATGCCAACGGCTTCCCCGTCGATAGCGATTACGGCAATTCGTTCATGAAGCTTTCGGCCAGCCCGCTCAAGGTGACCGACTACTTCGCACCGCTCGACGTCGTGCAACTCGCGAACGTAGACGGCGACTTCGGCTCGGGCGGTGCGATGCTGTTGCCCGATCAGAAGGCAGCGGACGGCACCATCAAGCATCTCGCCGTGGCGGCGGGCAAGGACAACAAGATCTATGTCGTCGATCGCGACGCGATGGGCAAATTCAATGCGAGCGCCAACAACATCTGGCAAGTGCTGACAGGTACGCTGGCGGGCGGCATCTGGGGTTCGCCCGCTTATTTCAACGGCACCGTCTACTACGGCGCATTGAACGACAACATCAAGGCGCTGCCCGTCACCAACGCGATGCTTGCCAGCACGGCTGCGTCGAAGAGCCCGACGACCTTCGCCTATCCGGGTGCCGTTCCCGCGATATCGGCGAACGGCACATCGAACGCAATACTGTGGGCTGCGGAAAACGGCACGACGGGCGCGCTGCACGCCTACGACGCGACCAATCTCGCAAGCGAACTCTACAATAGCAATCAGGCAGGAACCCGCGACCAGTGGGGCGCGGGCAACAAATTCATCACGCCGATGATCTCGCGCGGCAAGGTCTACGTCGGCGCGACCAACGGCGTCGCCGTGTTCGGCCTGCTGCATTGATCACGCCGTGACGCATATCGCGTTGCAACACGGAAAATGGCGACGAATGGCGTGCTTCTGGCGTGCTTCGCTGCCGTGAGGCGATATGCTGGAATAGCTACCCTTCGGCCTGCGATGGCCTGACTGGCCGCAACGGCCATGTTCTACGTCATGGCTTCATGCGTACCTCGCGACGCGAATTCGCGCCGACAAGACCAAGACTTCGCCAGGGAGTCCGCTCGCTTATGACACGCTTCGCCCATGCTGCAATCGCGCTTTTCATCGTCAGCGGCACATCCGTTGCGCAGCAGCCGTTGACCTATCCGGGACGCAGCCAGAGCCCGGGACAACAGGCCGTCGACAACGCTGCGTGCTACGCGGACGCCAACAAGACGACGCACGTGAACATGGCGCGCGAGTCGCAACGTCCGCCGCCACCCGGCAAAGCGGCGGCCGCGGCGCCGCGGCCTATCGTTGCGCCCTTGCCTGTCAATCCGCCATTGCCTTCCGCGATGGGCGCCTCCGGCGCATCGGGCGCGATGGCGGCATCCGCGCCCGCGGGCGCAAGCGGCGCAGCGACGGCAACGGCAGCAAGCGGTGCGAGCGGCGTAGCGGCTCCGTCGACAGTCGCCGCAGCATCGGGCGCTTCGGGCACGCTCGCGGCTTCGGGCGCGATGCCTGCATCGGGCGCGCTCGCGGCTTCGGGAGCCAGCATGCCGTCGGCGGCTTCGCTCGCCGCCATGCCGCCACCGCCTCCCCCCGAGCCGCCGATGGTCCGTTACTGGACCGCCTACTCGAAGTGCATGCAGCAGCGCGGCTATTACACCCGCTAGCGCACGCCGCCACCGCACGGCTCATTCATGCGACGAAAGACGAACGGCACGCGCCGTTTGCCCAGTTGCACGCTCACGCCGCTTCGACGCGCTTCGAAGGCGCGCCCACTCGCGCGTCGAACGCAACGACCCGCTGCATTGTTGAACACTGCAAGCCAGGCCAGACGGCCCGCATTCGCCTAGACTAATACCCACCCAAGCAAGGCGAACTCAACGGACGGGACCATGAAAGGCATCTTGATCGAGAAGCAGGACAACGGCAGCCGCGCGTCCATCACCGACATCGACGAAGCGAACCTGCCCGCAGGCGACGTGACCGTGCGTGTCGAATGGTCGACGCTCAACTACAAGGACGCACTCGCGATCACAGGGCGCTCACCCGTCGTGCGCAGCTTTCCGCTGGTGCCCGGCATCGACTTCGCGGGCGTCGTCGAAGCGAGCGGGCATGCGCAATGGAAAGCCGGCGACCACGTGATCCTGAACGGCTATGGCGTCGGCGAAAAGCATTGGGGCGGACTCGCGCAACGCGCGCGCGTGAGCGGCGACTGGCTCGTGCGCACGCCTGCTCCGCTGACTTCACGCGACGCGATGGCCGTCGGCACGGCAGGCTACACGGCCATGCTGTGCGTACTCGCGCTCGAACGTCACGGCGTCACGCCGGCGCAAGGCAAGGTGCTCGTCACGGGCGCGGCGGGCGGCGTCGGCAGCGTCGCGATCATGCTGCTCGCGAAACGCGGCTATCACGTGATCGCATCGACGGGCCGTCCTGCCGAATCGGACTATCTGCGCGAACTCGGCGCGCAGGAGATCATCGACCGCGCGGAACTGTCCGGGCCGGGCAAGCCGCTCGCGAAGGAGCGCTGGGTCGCCGCCGTCGATGCCGTCGGCAGTCACACGCTCGCCAACGCATGCGCGGGCACCGCGTATGGCGGGATCGTCGCCGCCTGCGGACTCGCGCAAGGGATGGACTTCCCCGCCACCGTCGCGCCCTTCATTTTGCGCGGCGTGACGCTCGCGGGCATCGACAGCGTGATGGCGTCGCACGAGCGCCGCGTCGAAGCGTGGCAGCGCATCGCGCAAGACCTGAGCACGGCGCGGCTGGCGCCGATGGTCAAGGAGATCAGCCTCGCAGAGGCGCTTGCGGCGGCGCCGGACGTGCTCGATGGCAAGATCCGCGGGCGGCTCGTGGTGGACGTCAACCGGTAAGCGCACGGGTACGTATTATCGAACGGACTGATGCGGGTGGCTATTTTTAATCGATTTGCCTGATCCAGGCGCGAACCTTAAGCTGAATGCGAATCGGCCTAACAGCAGACTGGATCGCATCATGCAAGCTCAATCGTTCAAGGTTCGCGTCGATGCCGTGCGCGACGAAGCACACGGCGTCCGCTCATTCGCCATTTCTCGCCTCGACGGCGCGCCTTTCGACGCGTACGAACCCGGCGCGCACATCGACGTCACGAGTCCCTCGGGCGTCACGCGCCAATATTCGCTATGCGGCGACCCCGACTGCCGCGATACGCATCTGTTCGCCGTCAAGAAAGAAACGCAGTCGCGCGGCGGGTCGCGTTCGCTGCACGACGACGTGCAGATCGGCACCGAACTGTCCGTCGGCGCACCGCGCAATCTGTTTCGCCTCGCTGACAACGCCAGCCGGCATGTGCTGATCGGCGCGGGTATCGGTATTACGCCGCTGCTTTCGATGGCGTATCGGCTGCAGAAGATGAACGTGCCGTTCGAACTGCACTACTTCGCCCGCAGCGCCGAACATGCGGCGTTTCTTCCGCTGCTCTCGCGCGCTCCTTTCGACGCGTACGCGAAACTGCATTTCGGCATCGAGCCCGATGCGCTCGATACCGAACTCGCCGCATGTCTTGCCGATGCGCAACAAGGCACGCATGTCTACACATGCGGCCCGGTGCCGTTCATGGATCGCGTGGTCGCGGCGGGCGAAGCACGCCTGCCCGCCGATGCAATTCATCTCGAACGTTTCGCCGCCGAGCCTCAAGCACCCGGCAGCGATGCCGCGCTCGACAGCTTCGACGTGCAACTGGCCAGCAGTGGCCAGACCGTGCGCGTGGACAGCAAGACCTCGATCGTCGAGGCGCTCGCGGCGATCGGCATCGAAGTGGACACGTCGTGCGGCGAAGGCGTATGCGGCACCTGCATGGTCGACGTGGTGAGCGGCGAACCCGAACATCGCGACCATTGCCTGAGCAAGGCGGAACGCGCGAGCAACAGCGTGATCTGCTGCTGCGTGTCGCGCTCCCGCTCACCCGTGCTCGTGCTCGACCTCTGACGCTACTTCTTGTCGAAGCGCTTCACCATTTCCGCCATCAGGTCGCGCATCCACGCGATGCCTTCGTCTTCGTGGAAGTGCTCGTGCCAGTGCATCGTCACCGTGGCCTGCGGAATCGGCACCGGCAGCGTGTAGATGCGAAACGCGTCGTTGCCGTTGAGAATGCCCGCAAGCCTTTGCGGCAACGTCGCGAACAGGTCGGTCACGGCGAGCACGCCAGGCAGCGCCACGAAGTGCGGCAACTGCAGCACGATGTTGCGGCCGACGCCTTGCGCGCGCAACGCATCGTCGAGTGCATGGTGACTGTGTTCGACGGAGCGCACCTGCACGTGCGAGGCCTGCAGGAAATGCTCGAGACTCAACGCCGAACCTGCCGGCAGACCGCGACGCTTGCGCGTCATGCACACATACGTCTCTTCGAATAGCAACTGATGGCGCGTGCGCGCCATCAGCATCGGCAGATTGCCGATTGCGAAATCGAGCCTGCTCGAACGCAGCGCATCTTCTATCTCTTCCACGGGCAGCGGCTCGACCGACAGCTTCACGCGCGGCGCGCGCTCGTGCAACGCCTCGCAGATCGCGGGCAGATAGGCCATTTCCCCCGCATCCGATAGCGACAGCCGGAACGTGCGCGTGCTCGTCGCGGGATCGAAGCTCTCCGCATAACGCAGCGCTTCGCGCACGGTGTCGAGCGCGCGGCCCACGATACTCGCGAGTTCCAGCGCGATCGGCGTGGGCTGCATGCCCGAGCGCGTGCGGATGAACAGCGGGTCGTCGAACAGCGTGCGCAAACGCGCCAGCGAATAGCTGATGGCGGGCTGCGACAGCGCGAGACGTTCGCCGGCTTTCGTGAGGCTGCGCTCGTCGACGATCGCCTGAAACACGCGCAACAAGTTGAGATCGACGTGATCGAGTGAGGTCATGGTGGGCTTCCGACTGGGTCGTCATTATTTGCCGGACTTATTGGCCAGCTCATTTTTAATCGATTTGACGCATGATCGGTGCAAAGCGAGACTGATGTCAACGCGAAAGAAACACCACCTGTGTGCACTTTCTTCCGATTTCACTTTCGATAACGACGTCCCGACACATCACACCGATGAGCGACACTACCTGGCAAACCATCGACACCAGTACGCTGCGCGAACGCGTTCACGCCGATCGCATCGCGCCCTCGCTGTACTACGACCCGAACCTGTTCGAAGCCGAGCTCGAACGGATCTTCTACAAAACGTGGGTATGGGTCGCGCATGAAAGCGAACTGCCCAACCCGGGCGACTTCCGCACCACCACGATCGGCCGTCAACCGGTGATCGTCGTGCGCGACAAGACGGGCGCAGTGAACGTGCTGCAGAACCGCTGCCGCCATCGCGGCGCGACCGTGTGCGAAGAACACAAGGGCAATGCGAAGGGCTTCACCTGCCCGTATCACAGCTGGTCGTATGCGCTCGACGGCACGCTGCGCGCGCTGCCCTATGGCGACGGCTATGAAGGCGTGTGCGAGAAAGGCGACCTGCCGCTCGCGAAGCTGCGCGTCGGCATCTACCAAGGGCTGATCTTCGCGAGCTTCGACGAGAACGTCGAACCGCTCGAAGATTTTCTCGGCGGCGCCAAGCCGTGGATCGACCTGTTCATGAAGCAAGGCGCGGGCTTTCCGATCAAGGCCAATGGCGAACACAAGTTCAAGTTCAAGGGCAACTGGAAAATCCAGCTCGAAAACACAACGGACCTGTATCACTTCCCGGTCGTGCACAAGTCGTGGATGAAATCGATCGACGACGAAACGGCAGCCGCCATTACCAGCTTCATGACGAGCGAAGACGCATTCTGCCGCTCGCTCGGCAACGGCCACAGCCTCGCCGTGCTGGTGCCTGAACTCGTCGATCTCGACAAGGACGACGGCGCGCCGCTGCCCGAGCGTTTCAACGAACTGGCCGCGCAACTCGCCGAACGTCACACGCCGGAAGAAGTGCGGCGCATCGTGCGCTCGCTGATGGGCGTCGGCTTCAACCTGAATCTGTTCCCTAACCTCGCGCTGTCGATGGCGTTCTTCCGCGTGCTGCGCCCCATTTCGGCGGAAGAGACGGAGATCCGTCACGTCGCGCTCGCGATGGACGGCGGCCCCGACGAAGCGAACCGTGTACGTCTGCGCATTCACGAGCACTTCCAGGGTCCGTTCGGTTTCGGCAGTCCCGACGATGCAGAAGCATGGGAGCGCGTGCAGCGCGGCTCGCATGCGGGACCCGAAGTGCCGATTCTCGTCAACCGCGGCTTGAATCGCGAAACGACGGCCGCGAACGGCGAAAAGACCGCACACGCAACGGACGAAACGGGCATGCGCGAAGCGTATCGCCAGTGGCGCGCAATGATGGAGCAGGCATGATGGACGATCGCAACGCACTCTTCTCGCAACAGACCTTCGCGCGCGCGATCGAATTCATCTGGCGCGAAGCCGAGATGCTCGACCGCCGCGACTATCGCGCGTGGCTCGACCTGTGGGACGCATCGGGCTTCTATGTCGTGCCGATCGATCCGCAAGCCACCGACTTCGCCGCCACGCTGAACTACGCGTACGACGACCAGCACATGCGCGAACTGCGCGTGCAGCGCATGGTGTCGGGCTATTCGGCCTCGGCCTCCGATGCGGCCCGCACCGTGCGCACGGTATCGCGCTTCACGCTGACGAGCGATGCCGCCGATGTGGTCGAAGTGAAATCGGCACAGGTGATCGTCGCGTACAAGCGCGGCGTGTCGACGATCTTCGCCGCCGATCTCACGCACAAGATCAGCTTCGCGTCGGGCGAACCGCGACTCGTCGAAAAGGTGATTCGCCTGATCGACTCGACGGAAGCGCTGAGCGCAATCGGCTTCCTGCTGTGATCCTTTAACACGCGCAGCGGCTGCGCAAAGCCGCTGCGCGCGAGGAGCGAACCTCTATGCCCACACTCGAAGTCTATCTGCCGCATGGACACGACGAAGCGCGCAAAGCCTCGCTGATCCAGGGCCTCACGCAAGCGACGGTCACGGCGATCGGCGCGCCGGCCGAAGCCGTGCGCATCCTGTTGAGCGAGATGCCCGGCACGCATTTCGGCTTGGGCGGCAAAACGGCGGCCCGTGGTGCGCCGCCTTCGCTGCCCGTGATCGTCGCGATCCTGATCGCAGGCCGCACCGATGCGCAAAAGGAAGCGCTGATCGCCGCGCTATCCGAGACGGCCGCCGCCGTGCTCGACGCGCCGCTTCAGGCCACGCGCGTGATGATCAAGGACATACCCAACACCGATTTCGGCATTGGCGGTCAGACGGCCCGCTCGCTTGGACGCTGAGACGACGCTAGACGCCGGCATCGGGCGCATGCACGCGTTCAAGCGGCAAGGCAACGCGGCATTCGAGTCCGCCACCCTCCGCCGCTTGCGCCCAGATGCGCCCGCCGTGCCGCGTGACGATGTTCTTGCACAGCGAAAGGCCGATGCCGTTGCCGCCCGCCTTCGAAGACGAAAAACCGTCGAACAGACGTTCATGTGCGTCGGCGGGCACGCCGGGTCCGTTGTCGATCACGCGCAATTCGGCGCGCCCATCGGCCATGGCTGTTGCGAGTGTCACGACGCCCGTCGCGGCCTTCGTTTCCGTCAACGCTTCGAGCGCATTGAACGCGAGATTCAAGATCACCTGGCCGATCAGCACGCGCTCGCAAAACACGGGCAAGGCTTCGCTCGCCTGTTCGATCCGCACGCGCACGCCGGCTTCTTTCGCGCGCAATTCGATGAAGTACGCGACATCGCCCAGTATGTCGCGCAGATCGGCGTGTGTTTCAGTCGGCTCGCGTTTGACGATGTACTCGCGCACGCTCTTGATGATGAGCGCCGCATGCTCGGCCTGACGGTCCGCGCTGCGCAGCCCCCAGATCGCGGAGTCGACGCTGCCCTGACCCAGCCGTTGAATGGCGCCTTCGATGAAATTACGCACGGCAGCAAGCGGTTGACTCAATTCGTGCGCAATGGCCGTGGCCATTTCGCCCATTGCGTTATAGCGCCCCGCATATTCGAGCATCCGCGCTTCCGTGCGCCGCGCTTCTTCCGTCGCAACCTCGTCGCTGATGTCGCGAAAGTGAATCAGCAGGCCATTCAGTTCGTTTTCGATCGCTACCCGCCGGCACGTGATGCGCAGCCAGCGCGTTGCACCGTCACGGCGCGTGATCCGGTAGCGCTGCGCATGGGTCGGCTGCTCGCTAGTCGCGTGACGCAACTGCGTGATGAGCCGGTTGCGATCGGCGGGCGTGCAGTAGTCGGGCACACCGCCGAGCGGTTCACCCGGCCCAACGCCCAGCACGCGACGCCCCGATTCGCTGATGTATTCGAGCTTGCCACGCGGCGTCAGCACCGCCACGCCTTCGCCGAGATCCTGCATGAATTCGCGCAGGCGTGTTTCATAGCGGCGCAGCTTGCGCCGCGTCGCCTCTTCCTCCGTGATGTCGCGGAACTGCACCATCACGACGGCGCGCTCATGCAAGGGCACATACGTCGCGATCGCTTCCGACAACATGTCGATACCCGCACGCGAGCGGTAGCACCATTCGTACACCTGCGGCCCTTGCGTGATCGCGCGATCCATCGCGGCCACGCCGATCTCGCGCCGGTACTTCGGCTCAGGGCGCGTCATGTCGGGCGCCTTGAGCGGCAGCAGTTCTTCGAGCGAGAAGCCCAGCGCGACACAGGCCGCGCGGTTGGCCCACACGATCGCCTTCGTCTGCGCGTCGTGCAGCAGCACGCACAGCGTCAAGGCGTCGAGCAGACGGTGAAAATCTTCTTCGGCGGGAAAGTTCATGATGCGCGAGCGACGGACCTGGAGTGCAGGCGTAACCATAACATCGGCCCTATCTGCCACGGGTCTAAAGATTTCTTTAGGCACGCGGGCGTCGATACCAGGATGCGCGGACCGGCGCCCCAATTGATGATGCCTTTTTGCGTTTCTAGACTGGCCTGAACGTCAATCACGTCAACAACGTCAAACGCATTCAGGAGAATCGACATGTCAGCCGCCACTGCCCTCGCCGCCTGCAACGAGCCCTCGTTGCAATCCGTCACCGCCGACGCGTTGCCCCTCGACACGGTAATCGCCGAAATCGCCGCGCGTCGCGACGAATTCGACCGGCTGTCGCACGTGCCGCGCGATGTGATCGCGAAGCTCAAGCGCGCCGGCATCTATCGCGCGGGCACGCCCCGGTGCTTTGGCGGCGATGCGCGCGCACCGGGCGAATTCCTCGCGATGATCGAACGCATTGCCGTCGCGGACGGCTCGGCTGCATGGGTCGCGAGCTTCGGCAGCGCGAACGTGTATCTCGCCGCGCTGCCGCTTGCGACGCAGCAAGCGATCTACGCCAGCGGCCCCGATCAGGTGTTCGCCGGCGGCCTCTTTCCCGTGCAGGTTGCGCAAGCCGCACCCGGAGGCTGGCGCGTGCACGGCACGTGGAAATTCGCGAGCGGCTGCAAGGGCGCGGACTGGCTGGGTGTCGGGATCGGCGTGGGCAAGGATGGCGGCGCACCCGGCAAGCCGCGCACGGCCGTGTTTCGTGCCGCGCAGGTCGAGATCGTCGAAAACTGGGATGTGGTCGGCATGCAAGGCACGGGCAGCCATGATCTGCGCGTCACCGACCAGTTCGTCGCCGAGGACTGGACCTTCGTGCGCGGTGGAACGCCGACGGTCGACGAGCCGCTGTATCGCTATCCGACCATCGCGTACGCGGCCCAGGTGCTGGCCGTCGTGAACCTCGGGCTCGCACGCGCCGCGCTCGACGTCGCCAACCACATGGCGGGCGGCCGCAAGACGACGACAGGCGCACCGCAACTCGCCGACCGCGCTTACTACCGGATCGAACTCGCGAAGGCCGAAGCGCAGTTGCGCTCGGCGCGTGCGTTCTTCTATGAATCGACGGATGACGTGTGGCAGTCGATCCTCGCCGGCAACGACGTGACGCCCGATCAGGTCAGCCTGCTGCGCCTCGCGGCCACGCAGATCGCGCGCGAAGGCGCGGACGTGGTGGGCCGCGCGTACCGGCTCGGCGGCACGATGGCGATCTATCGCTCGCATCCGCTGCAACGTCTGATGCGCGATGCGATGGTCGTCACGCAACACGCGTTTCTCGGCGAAGGCAATTACGACGGCGCGGGCGCCGTGTTCGTCGGCGTGCCGCCGATTCCCGGCTATCTGTAACCGCGTTGAATACCTTTCATTTCAGGCCTGTTTTCAAGGGAGTTTCGTTTCATGACTGACAATCGTTCGCTGCCGTTGCGTGTGCTGTTCTGCTGCGGCGTCACGCAGAATTTCTTCGACTTGCCGCGCGAGAAGATCGGCGAGGTGTGGCTGGCGTACGCCAGCATGCTGGCCGCTGTCGAAGCGATGGACAACGTGCGTGTGCTCGGCGTGATGGACGACGACCGGCTCGTCGTCGGCCAGTCGGATGGCGCGCCGTGGACGTTCTACATCATGGCCGACGTCGCCGATTTCGATACGGCCGTCGCCGTGTGCAATCTCTATCGCACCACGCCCGTCGGTGAATACAACCTGTGGCGCTACGGCAAGATCGAGGCGCGCGTCGGTCGCGCGTTGACGGTGCCGCCCGCTGCGCAGAACGCGTCCTGAGCCATGAGCACGATCACGCTGCCATCGGACACGATTGAAGCCTTGCTGGCCCGCGTCGCGTCGCTCGAAGCGGAAAACGCGGTGCGCAAGACCATTGCCCGCTATATGGCCTTGTGCGATGTGCCCTCGGGTGCGCTCGACGGCGAAACGCTTGCCGCGCTGTTCACGCAAGACGCGATCTGGGAAGGCATCGGCCCGCAATACACGCAGAAGTTCGGCCATTTGCGCGGGCATGAGGCTATCCTTGCCATGCTGCAGCGTTATCTGCCGCCCGTGCCGCACTTCGCGACCAACGTGCATTTTTTGACGTCGGAGACGATCGAGGTCGACGGTGCGCGCGCGAAAGGCCGCTGGATCATGCTGCAGGCGTCGGGTTACGTCGATGCACGCGCCGAACTCATTGCCGCGCGGCTCGAAATCGACTTCGTGCCCGCGCAGGACGGCCGCAACTGGCTGATCCAGCACTTTCGCACCGAGCGCCTCTTCGATGCGCCCTGGCAAGTCAACGCTCGCAAGGACACGACTTCATGACTGCATTCATCAGCGAATTCACGCTGGGCGCGGACCCTGCCGCGCAAGGCCCGACCATCGCGATCAAGGACTCGATCGACGTGGCCGGCTATCCGACGACGGGTGCGAGCCGCGCGCTTGCCGACGCGCCGCCCGCCGCCGCGCATGCCGACGTGGTCCAGCGTCTGCTCGATGCGGGCTGGCGTATCACTGGCAAGACCAACATGCACGAACTCGCGTTCGGCATGACGGGCATCAACGACTACACGGGCACGCCCGTCAATCCGCAGGACGCCGCGCGCATTCCTGGCGGCTCGTCGAGCGGATCGGCGGCGGCAGTCGGCGCGAAACTCGTCGATGCCGCGCTCGGCACCGACACGGGCGGCTCGATTCGCGGACCGGCCGCATGCTGCGGCGTGATCGGCCTCAAGCCCACATTCGGACGCGTGTCACGCAAAGGCGCCGTGCCGCGTGAATCCACGCTCGATTGCGTGGGCCCGTTCACTCGCGATATCGCCACGATGGTCGATGCAATGGCGGCCATCGCACCCGCGTTCGATACGAATGCCGCAAAACGCCTGAACGCAAGCGCAAACGTCGCGATCGTTTCCGTCGACGCAGATGCGGCCATCCGCCAGGGCGTGGAACGCGCGGTGCAGGTCGCGGCTTTTGCGTCACGCGCGATCGAGCTGGACCACCTGAAAGAAGCCTTCGAAGCGGGCCTCGCCGTCATCAATGTGGAGACGGCGCGCGCATTCGCGCATCTCGTCGAAACGGGCAAGCTTGGCGCGGATGTCGACGCACGCCTGCGCGTCGCGGTGCAAACGACCCAGGCGCAACTCGACGCTGCCGAGCGCGCACGGCGCGCATTCACGGCCGCCGTCGATCGCGCGCTCGAGAACGTCGACGTTCTGGTGCTGCCGACCTTGCCCGCCTTGCCGATCACGATCGAAGCCGCGCGCAACGGAACGCCCGTGCTCACGATGTCGTCGCTGATTCGTCCGTTCAATCTGAGCGGGCATCCCGCGCTGAGCTTGCCGATCCCGATTGAAGGCTCGCCGATGAAGGCAGGCTTGCAGATCGTCGGGCGTAAAGGCGCGGACGAAGAGGTCTGCGCTGTCGCCGCGCACGTCGAAGCGGCGCTTGCTGCCTCTTGAGATCAACGGCGTGCGCTCAGGTGAACGCACGCACCGAAGGAATCGTTATTCATGTCGAACAGAGTCGTCATCGTGACGGGCGCGGCGCGCGGACTGGGCGCCGTCGTCGCGAAGCAATTTCACAGCGCGGGTTACAAGGTCGCGCTCGCCGATATCGCATTCGATGCCGCGAAGGCGCTGGCCACCGAGTTGAGCGCCGGTCACGAAACAGCCTGCGCAATCGCGCTCGATGTCGCGAACAAGGCGGACTTCGAAGCGGCGCGCGATGCATTGATCGCCCGCTGGGGCCGTGTCGATGTGCTCGTCAACAACGCGGGCGCCTCGAAAGTCGTGCCCGTGATGGAGATCACGGCCGAACAGTTCGACCGCGTGATCGACATCAATCTGCGCAGCGTGCTGTTTGGCTGCCAGGTGTTCGGCCAGTACTTCGCCGATCGCGGTGCGGGGCGCATCGTCAATATCGCTTCGCTGGCGGGGCAGAACGGCGGCTCGGCAACGGGCGCGCACTATGCGGCGGCGAAAGGCGGCGCGATCACGTTGACCAAGGTATTCGCGCGCGATCTCGCCGCGCACGGCGTGACCGTCAATGCCATCTCGCCGGGACCGCTCGATCTGCCCATCGTTCACGAAAGCGTGCCCGCCGATAAACTCGACAAGGTCATCTCGAGCATTCCCGTCGGACGTCTCGGGTCGGCGGATTACGTTGCACAGGTTGCCGTGCTGCTTGCATCGGGCGATGCGTACTTCGCTAACGGCGCGTGCTGGGATGTGAACGGCGGGCTTTACATGCGATAGAACCTGCAGAAAACGGCACGGCACCTGTCACTTGAGCCGTGCCGTCCGATATCATTCGCGCCCGCCCTCGCCCGGACTCCACACGGCCATCACGTCGCGCACCAGTGTCGCGATCGACGACGCGCCGAGCTTGTCCTTGATGCTCGCGCGATGCACGTCGACGGTTTTTACGCTGATCGACAGATCCGACGCGATGCGCTTGCTGCCCTTTCCGTCCAGCACGCCGCGCAAGACTTCTTTTTCCCGCGCCGTCAGCGACTCGATCCGTTGACGCAGATCGCGAAGCTTCTGATCCGCTGCATGACGTTGCGTCGCGAGCTTCATCGCGCGCTGGATGCGTTCGAGCATCTGCTGCGAGTTGTATGGCTTTTCGACGAAATCGATCGCACCGTTCTGCAGTGCGCGCACGGACATTGGAATATCGCCGTGCCCACTGACGAAAATGATCGGCAAGGTCGCGCCGCGCGCGTTGAGTTCGGCCTGTACGTCGAAGCCGCTCGTCTCCGGCATCCGCACGTCGAGCACGAGACACGCCGGTACGTTCGCGTCGAAGGCCCGCAGGAAATCCGCGGCGTTCGCAAATCCTTCCGACTTCACGCCGACCGACTCCAGCAGCCACGCCAGCGAGGTGCGCATGCCATTGTCGTCATCGACGATATACACGACGGGCGCGGGCGAATGAACGGGTGGGATCTTGCTGGCTGGACTCATGTCTTGAACCTGTCTGCAACGCGCGCCGTACGTCGACCGGCTGTCTCCACGCGTTAGCTGTTTAATTTTGAGAAAGCTCATCATAACCAGCGCAAATTCGCGTGCAAAGCCTTTATTTCAGGGCTGACGGCGTTGTGGTACGGACCGGCTCGCGATGCGCAGATGCATGGCAAATGCAACCTGGTAAAACCTTTAGACGGGTCGGGAAGCGTGCCAACACGGGTGCCAGTCGCGCGGATTTTTTTCATGCGACGCATCCCGTACGCTTGATGCATGGGATCGTCGCGCGCACAACCATCGCGGGCGAGCGGTCGATTCAAGCGGTCGACTCACAGCGACCACCGTGCAGGGAGCCACTCACATGTCCGATATGCAACGCCCGACCAAGCTCGACCCCGACGACGCGCGCAAGCAGTTCCGCCAGGCAATGGCGCATCTGGGCGCGGCCGTCAACATCATCACGACCTCCGGCGAGTCCGGGCGCTGTGGCATCACCGCGAGCGCGGTCTGCTCCGTGACGGATGCACCACCCACACTGCTCGTTTGCATGAACCGTTCGAGTGCGATGCATGCCGTGTTCGAACGCAATCGCAACGTCTGCATCAACGTGCTGCCGGGTCATCACGAACTGCTCGCGCGGCACTTCGCCGGTCTCACGCAACTGCCGATGGAAGCACGTTTCAGCCTGCCGATCTGGGATGAAGGCCCGCACGGCGTGCCCGTGCTGCGCGACGCGCTCGCGAGCCTGCAGGGAAGGATCGTCGATCTGAAGGAAGTGGGTTCCCACTCGGTGATGTTCGTCGAGGCCACGCAGATTCGCGTGTGCGCCGACGGCGACAGCCTCATCTACTTCGACCGCCAGTTTCATCGCGTGCCGAGGCTGTGTGCGGCGTGAGCGCTGCCTGAGCGCTGCCTGAGCGTTGTTACCCTGCGTTACTTTTCTCGCACTGCTGTAGCACCTGTGTCCGGCACGCGCCCCTAAACTGAAGCCGAATTCAGTGACGCGCATCCATGCGCAGGGAGCAAAAAATGAAGAAGATGATGCTTGGTGCAGCGATTGGTGTGGCGATGCTGGCGGCTTCCGCAGCGGCTTCGGCGCATGGCGATGTCGCCGTCGGTCTCGGGGTGCCGGGTGTGATCGTACCCGCTCAGACTGTGTACGCTGCCCCCGCCCCCGTTGCCGTCGGCTATGGCTACGGCGACGACTGGCGCGCGCGTCGCGAATGGCGCGAGCATGAGTGGCGTGAACGCGAATGGCGCCGTCACGAAGCGTGGCGTGAGCATGAGTGGCACGAGCGTCGACGCGAACGCTGGGGTTATTGATCGTCTCGTCCGATCGCGCGTTGCGTCGTTGAATGCGTGATCTTCCCTCGCCTCGCTATAGCCGGAATGAACCGGTTATCGCGAGGCGATGTCGTTCCTGCTGTATCACGCGCCCGGCTTCCACGGCCACGCAGGATACAAACCGCCGTTGCTCTCGACGCTCTCGCGCTGCGGATCGCTGCCTTCATTGGCACGTTCGATATCGGCATTGCCTGCGCGCGGATCGGGTTCATCGGATGCCTGCGCCGTGTCGGCCGCCTGTGCAGGTTCTTCCGTGAACGGCAGCCCATCGCCGAACCATTCGACCTCGCGCCTCATCGCGTCGACGTAGGTGCGCCAGCCGGCGCGATCGTCCGCGAACAGATGGTCGTGGACGGCGAGCGCGAGGCGCATGTAGTCCACCTGCTCTTCGAGCAGCAGCGCAGGCCATTGCGCAAACGATACGCTCGCGCGTTTCGCAAACTCCGCCGCCTTCATCTTCGGCGAGACGGCCTTGAGCCATGCGTGTGCGGCCAGTTCCGGATGGGCGGCCAGCAGATGATGCACAGTGTGATGTTTTGCGTCGGCGGCGAGCGCCGTGGAAAGGGTGTGCAGCGCGTCGCCGAGATGCAGGAGCAACGCGCGTCGTTCAAAAGCGTCTTTCATCGAAGCATGTCCGTGCGTGAGGCCGACGCGCCATACTGAACGGCGCGCGGCGTGAAGCAAAAATCGCGGCGCGCTATGAGCGTACGCCGAAAAAGCCCTGCCACAGCGAATCGAACAGACCCGCACTGCGCGGTTCCTGCGCAGGCTTGTCCTGTTTCGTAGCTGCGGGCTGAGATTGCGAAGGCGCGTCTTCTGCAACAGGTTCGCGTGATGACGCAGCCGTGGCGACAGGGTCTGCAGCATCGGCCTCAGCCGGATAAGCGGATTCACCTGCCTGTGCCGCGCGCCGCGACTGCTGCAAAGCCCACACGCTATCGGCGATGCGCTGCGCCACGTCCGCATCGCAATCGCGTCCGAGCAGCACGCCGAACAGTACGTCGCGGTTATGGCCTTCGTCGGCATAGCGCATTGCCACGCCGACCATCTGCGTGTACTTTGCCTCGGCTTCGGCCTTGGCCTTGCGCGCCCGCGCCGCCTCGACTTCGCGTTGACGCCTTTCGAGCGCCTCGTACTGGCGCATCTCCTGCGCGTAGACAGCGTCGTAGACCTTGCGCTGATTGTCGTCGGAGAGGATCGCGTACGCGTCCTTGATCTCCTGGAAGGCCGCGCGTGCGACCTCTTCCTGTCCGGCGTTGCGGTCCGGATGCCACTTCATCGCGGCCTTCCGGTACGCCCGTTTGATCTCTTCCGGGGTGGCGTCTTGAGACACGCCAAGCTTCGCGTAAAGGGTTGCCATGTCGCGTTGAGTCTCGCTTGCAGACGGTTGCAGATGACGGTCGCGTTCATCGTAGCACGGCGCTCCGCGTCGCTCGAACGACGCTGGTCCGACAAAAAGCGCGGACACGCCCGCGCTTTTCGGGCACCGTTTTTGCGACGGCCATGGGATGCGCGCGTACCGCGCACGAGCGAGCGGCCATGACGAAAGACACCATCCAGCACGAACGACATCCTGACACGACCGATCGTGCCACGCCGCCCGATCACCCGGAAAAAGCCGGCGCGGAATCACCGCATCTCGATGCGGGCGAGAAGGACCAGGCCGCGCAACATACGGCGCCCCATGCGTTGATGCTGCACGAGATCGTGCGCGAAGAAGGCGAAGCGGCACTGGAGCGCACTGTCATGGCGCTCGTGTGGTCGTCGCTAGCGGCGGGACTGTCGATGGGATTTTCGTTTCTCACGACGGCCGTTCTCCAGGCCGGCCTGCCCGATACGTCGTGGCGGCATCTCGTGTCGAGCTTCGGCTACACGACGGGCTTCGTGCTCGTCATCATGGGGCGTCAGCAGCTTTTCAGCGAAAGCACGCTGACTGTCGTGCTGCCCGTGCTGACGCGACGCGATCTCGACTGCCTGCTGAAGGCGCTGCGGCTGTGGGTCGTCGTGCTGTTCTGCAATCTGCTCAGCTCGTGGGCTTTTGCCGCGATGCTGCGCCTGCCCGGCGTGTTCGACACGGAAGTCGTCGATGCACTCGACGAAACGGCGCGCGCCGCCGTCGGTCCCGTCAATACCTTTCCCACCTTCATACGCGCCGTGCTCGGCGGATGGCTGATCGCACTGATGGTGTGGCTGCTGCCGAGCGCGCGTTCCGCGCGTCTCTTGACCGTGGTGCTGATCACGTGGGTCGTCGCGGTGGCGAAGCTGTCGCACATCATCGCGGGATCGACGGAAGTGGCGTATGCCGTGCTGGCGGGCGACGCGTCGTTCGGCGACTACTTTGGCCGCTTCCTGCTGCCGACGCTCGCGGGCAACGTGGTAGGCGGCATGTCGCTCGTCGCGCTGCTGAACCACGCGGCCATCGCGCCGGAAATCAGCGAGCGGCGCTGATCGCAGCGTACGCTGCACCGCGCCCGTTCATGCGGCACGGGTCTGAGCGCGTTTTCATCGATGACGGTTGCTCATGCGAATGTGCGCTTGCGCACATAGCGCGCCGCGCGTGGGGCACGCCGTCACAATTCGGACATACATGTCCCGCAGTATCGGTCCCCGGAAATAAAAAGTAAGAAACCTTGCGTCCGGCCGCTCACCTGCTTTCTTTTTCCGTACGCGCCCGGCGCCGCCTTCATCGCATTGCTCCCGCATTTCTCCTTTTTCAAAGGGACATTCCTGTGCTGCGCTCATCGCTCTTCACCCGCACCATGATCGGTGCCATCGCCTCGCTTGCGGCCCTCGCCGCTGCGCCCGCCGCTCACGCTACTGTCGATCTGATCGCCATCGGCAAGCTCGACGGCAATCTGCCCGACAAGTCGAAAGAGACGTCGGGCAAGCTCGAAAACGGCGCGCCGGGCAACCTGCTCGGCGGTCTCGGCTCGGGCATCGGCTACGCGGGTTGCCATACGTTCCTCGCCGTGCCCGATCGCGGCCCGAACGCAATCTCGTACAACAAGGCGATCGACGACACCGCGTCGTACATCAACCGCTTCCAGACGCTGCGCCTGCACCTGAAGGACGCGCCGAAGGGTGCGGCGCTACCGTTCACGCTGACGCCGAAGCTCGTCGACACGACGCTGCTGCATACGTCCGACCGCCTCGTCTACGGCACGGGCTCCGCGTATGGCGTGCCGAACGGCGCGCCGAAGCTCAACCGCGATAACCACACGAACTACTTCACGGGCCGCTCGGACAACTTCGATCCGACGCATCTGTCGACCTATCCGCTCGACGGCCGCTTCGATCCCGAAAGCATCCGCATCGCGAACGACGGCGACAGCGTGTTCATTTCCGACGAATACGGCCCTTACGTCTATCGCTTCGACCGCAAGAGCGGCCGCCGCATTGCGACGTACAAGCTGCCCGACACGTTCGCCGTGTCGACGCTCTCGCCTGTCGGCGACACCGAGATCAGCATCAACACGTCGGGCCGCGTCGCGAACAAGGGCATGGAAGGTCTCGCAATCTCGCCCGACGGCACTACGCTGTTCGGCGCGATGCAAAGCCCGCTCATCCAGGACGGCGGCACGGACGGCCCGTACACGCGCATCGTGAAGATCGACATTCGCACGGGCCGCACGACGCAGTACGCGTATCCGCTGACGAACATCGGCTCGGCGTCCAAGCCGAAGTACCCGACGATCAGCGACGTGCTGGCCATCAACGATCATGAACTGCTCGTCGACGAACGCGACGGCAAGGGGCTCGGCGACAACTCGACGGCTGTGTTCAAGCAGCTCAACCGCATCGACCTGACGGGTGCGCAGGACGTGAGCCAGGCAAGCGGCGCAAGCGGCCTCGCGCCGTTTGCAGTGAAGAAGACGTTGTTCCTCGATATCGTCGCGGCATTGACGGCCTACGGCTACAGCGCGAACGACATTCCCGCGAAGCTCGAAGGCATCGCGTTCGGTCCGGACGTGACGGTGCACGGCGTGAAGAAACACACGCTCTACGTCGCGAACGACAACGACTTCATCGCGACCGTCACCGACTCGAACCATCCGGCGGGCATCGCGAATCCGAACCAGTTCTTCGTGTTCGCGATCGACACGTCGGATCTGCCCGACTATGTCGCGCAGCGCCTGCCGGGTGTGTCGAAGAACGGCCGCGATCACGATCATGACGACGTGTGCGGCCGCGATGACGACGATCATGATCATGATCATGATCATGATCATGATGACCATGATGGTCACGGTCACTGACATCGTGCACTGAGTTCCTGGGTCCCTGATCAACAGTGACGGGACGACGTAACGGGCCGGCCGCGGCAATCCGCGGACCGGCTCTTTTTTTGGGGCTGATTTCGGCTGATAGCCCGGCTGCGCTTCGGCACGCGCAGCGCCTGCACGCGTCGCTTCACGCGTATAGAATCGACGCATGAAGAAGCCCGTGTCCCCCGCCGCGCGTCCCCATACGCCACTGGCCGGCATCATCGAGCCCGAGCTGCCGCTGCACGCGCCGAGCATGGCATCCGTCGCGCTGGCCATGTCGATCGCGCTGATTGCGTGGCTGGCGTTTGCCGCGCAGACGGACATCACCGTGCACCGCATGCTGTCGCGCGGCTTTGGCGTGCTCGATGGCATCGAGCGGCTCACCAGCTATCTGACCAATCTGACCATCTTCGTCTGCGCGCTGTGCTTCACCAGCGTCGCCTGCTTCACGCGCCGCGGCCCGCCGCTCGTGCGCTTTTTCCGGCAACCCACGGTCGTGACGGCCGTGACCTGCTATATCGTGTTCGTCGGCGTCGCCTACAACCTTCTGCTGCGCCATCTGTGGACGCCGTCGGGCTGGCGCATGGTGCTCAACGAAAGCCTTCACACCGTCGTGCCGCTGCTCGCCGCGCTCTACTGGCTGCTGTTCGTGCCGCGCTTTCATCTGACGCTGCGCCATCTGCTGGGGTGGCTCGTGTTCCCGCTCGGCTATCTGGCGCTGACCCTGTTGCGCGGCGCGCTGTCGGACTTCTATCCCTATCCGTTCATCGACGTCGGTGAGCTTGGCTACGAACGCGCGCTACTCAACGCGAGCCTGCTCGTGCTTGCCTTCGTGCTGCTGATGGCCGTGTTCGCTGCGATCAATCAGCGCCGGCCGATGCCGTCCTTCCCATCCGCCTCACCGCCTCGCCCACGAGAGACCGACCATGACAACAACCCGGCGTGAGTTCATCGTCGCGGGCCTCGGCTCCGCCGTCGGCCTGTGCGCAGCGCTCGCCACGAGCCGCGACGCACGCGCCGACGACAAGCTGAGCGAAAGCGATCCCGCAGCGCAAGCAGTCGGCTACGTGAGCGTCGCGGCGAAAGTCGACAAGGCGCGCTTTCCGGCCTACCAGGCGGGACAGACCTGCAACAACTGCTCGCTGTTCCAGGGCAACCCGACGGATGCATGGGGCGGCTGCACGCTGTTCGGGACGAAGCAGGTGGCGGGCGGCGGCTGGTGCAGTTCTTACACGAACATGTAACGCGCCTCGCGGGCTCGATGTTCGGTTAGTATTCGCGGGTATCTGCATGCGGCAGTGTCGTCGATGGTGTTGCGCCGTCGCGGCTCCATAACAATCGCCCGAGAGATGCCAACGTTCGCCACGTCCAGCCGGCTGCCGCTTCCTGATCCACGCTCCCCTTCGCGGCGACGCTTTGCAGCGTCCATCGTCGTGTGGCGTCTGCTTGCCCTCGCCTGTCTGCTCGTCATTGCGTCGCCATCCCGTGCGCAAGGCTCCGTCACGCTCTACGGGCTGATCGACACCAGCATCGAAGTGACCAATCCTGGCAGCGGCTACGTCGCGCGCATGGACTCGGGCGCGTATCGCGGCACGCGCTTCGGCCTGCACGGCAGCGAGCCGCTCGGCGATGGCAACAGCCTCGTCTTCACGCTGGAGAACGGTTTCGATTCGGCAGGCGGCGCGTTCTCGGTGCCGGGCAGCATCTTCAACCGGCAGGCGTGGATCGGTGCACACGGCGCATGGGGCGAGTTGCGCGCCGGCCGTCAGTATTCGCCTCTCTACATCCCGTTCAAGGGGCAGCTCGACGCTTTCGGCGCCGGCACGATCGCATCCGGCCTGAACAACCTGTCGAAGATCACGCCCTATACCGACAATGCGTTCGCCTATCTGTCGCCGACCATTGCCGGCTTCAGCGCCACGGGTATGGTCGCGCTGCGCGATCCGGGTGACGGCAACGGCATCGGCGGCTACTACGTGACGGCCGAATGGGCGCTCGGCGGCATGAAACTGCTCTACGCGCACCAGCAGACACATGGCGACGGCGCGTTGCGCGCGAACTTCGCGGGCGCGTCGTACCAGTGGGGCGCGCTCACGGGCTTCGTTGCGTACTTCAACGGCGACGGCGGGACGCCGCGCTATCACGATGACGGCCTCTCCGTGTCCGCCCTATGGCAGATCACGCCGCAAGCAAGTGCATCCGTCGGCTATGCGCACGCGCGTGACCGCAGCGGCGGCGACAACGATGCCGACCAGTTCAGCATCGCGTTCGACTATCAGGTGTCGAAGGCACTGTTGCTCTATCTCAGCGCCGCCGACCTCGAAAACCGCGGACAGGCGACCTTCACGCTGCGCGGCGTGAACGTGACGGGCATCCCCGTCGCTTATCCGGGGGCACCCGTTCGGGGCATACAGATCGGGATGATCGAACGGTTCTAGCACGATGCACTATCGTGCGCGTTGAACCGTCGTGCATGCGTCGGTGTCCCGACGCATGCATCAAGATGCGCGGATGGATGGCACATGCATTGCGAACTTCGTCGGTGTATCGAACTGCATGCGAGAGATCCTCACGATGAACCAAACCCTGTTTCCCGTGTTTTCTATTTCACCGACTCGCATTGGCACTCGCCTGCATACGCCGATGCCCCCCGAGGTCGAACCCGATCCAGCGCCGCCGCCCGACGACGATCCCGCCCCGGACCCGAGTTCGCCGCCCATTCCGGGACGTGAGCCGGATCGCGCGCCGCCCAGCCAGGAGCCGCCCGCAGGCGATCCACCCGAACGTGCGCCGCCTATGCATGCGGTGCAGCTCCGCCTGCCACTCGCACGGGCGTCATAAGCCGTGCTTGCCCGTCAAAGCTGGGAATCGAGCAGCGCGACCACGCGATCGACGAGTTTGCTGGTCCAGGGGCGTCTGTTCCAGTCGTCGAGCGTGATGCGTTTGGACTTCGCGAGATCGTCGGCGAAGATCTGCGTCTGACGGCGTGCAAACTCAGCGTCGTAGATATTGAGGTTGGCTTCGTCGTTCAGCTTGAACGAGCGCGAATCGAAATTGGTCGAGCCGACCGACACCAGGTATTCGTCGACCACGAGCAGCTTGACGTGGAACATCGTCGGTTGGTACTCGAACATCTGCACGCCTGCTTCGAGCAGCGGTCCCCAGCATGCGCGAGACGCCTCGCGCACGGTATGCGTATCGATGTGCTTGCCGGGCGTGAGTATCCGCACGTCGACGCCCCGCTTCGCTGCTTCGATGATCGCGTTGATCGTCAGCTTGTCGGGCACGAAATAGGCGCTTGCAAGATGGATCGAACGCGTCGCGGCCGTGATCGCCATCAGATACATCAACTGCATGTCGTCGCTGCCGCCCGACGGTGAACTGCTGAACATGTGCGCGAGACCGTCGCCCACTTCATCCGCCTCAGGAAAATAGTTGGGCCCATGCAATACATTGCCCGTCGCCTTGATCCAGTTGTCCATGAAGACGGCCTGCATATGTCCGACCACGGGGCCCCTCACGCGAAAATGCGAGTCGCGCCAGTGCTTGTCGTCCTGTGCATGTCCTGTCCATTCCTGCGCGATGCCGACGCCGCCCGTGAAGCCGATTCGTCCGTCGATCACCAGCAGCTTCCGATGCGTGCGATCGTTCATGCGGCCAAGTCCCGTCCAGTGCGGCTTGTGGTACTGGATGACTTCAGCACCTGCAGTTTTGAGCATCTCGAGGTAGCGCCGATCCATCTTCTGCGATCCGACCCAGTCGAGCAGCACATGCACTGCGACTCCTGAGCGCGCCTTTTCAGATAAAGCGCTGGCGAACTGCTCGCCGATCGCGCCGGACCAGTAGATGAACGTTTCGAAGGTGATGGTTTTCTGCGCGCTCGCAATGCCTTCGAGCATCGACGGAAAAATCTCGTCGCCGTTGAGGAGCACGTCGAAACAGTTGCCGGATGTGACGGGCGGGCCCAGCAACAGACCCATCGAGCGGATGAACTGGGGATCGTCGCTGCCGTAGCGGCGCTCGATCTTGTGCTCGATCTTCTTTTCGCCCGTCGACAGATTGGCGATCGCGAGCACGACGACGAGCGTGACGACGGCCGTGAGCAGGATCGTCAGCATGCGCCGCGTTCAGCGGGGGGAAGGAGCCGAAGCGCGCCTCGCCGCGTGGCCGCGGCGGTGCGCGTCCGGTCGGTGAGGTTACCAGTCGGGATTGTTGACTTCCTGACGGTAGCCATAGGCGGTATTGACGAGCCGATGCGGGCGGCCGCCTGCCTGCATCACCTCGCGCCAGCCGCTCAGCGTCGCGAGCGAATCCGTATGCAGAACGGCGTACGGCTTGCCCGCGATGTCGTCGCCTGCAGCCGTGCCGGGAATGAACTCGATTGCAGTGTCGTCGACGGCGATCAGCATGCGCATGTCCGTCTGCAGGATCTGCATTTCATACCGGGTGGTGGGCGTCATGGCGCGGCTCCTGAATGCATCGGAATTGTTCTAGACCGTGCAGTCCGAACCAGCATGATGAACGGGCTGCGACGACGGTTTTCGATGGAACGGGGCAACGTGTCACCAGGACAGACGAAGCCCAGCCGCTTGATTGAAAGCAAGCGGCATTCCAGATGCATGTTCGAGACGGGACGCGGCTCAGGCGGGATGACCAGTTGGCGCGTTGAAAAAAAGGCGAACGGAAGGAGTGAAAATTACGCGACGCTGCTCGCTGGCCTGCGCCGAGAGACGCGCCAGCTTCGTATGCCGTTCGGCATCGAGGAGTCAGTCGATGGGCAACTGATCGCAGGCGTTGGTAGCCGTCGACGCGCAGATGAACGAGTAGTCGCCGCTCCAGCGTACGGCGGCGGCGCTCGCGTGCACGGCGTCCTGGAAACCGGGCGACGTTTCCCAGGCGATATAGCCGGAACACATCACGGCGGACATTACAACCAGCGAAAACGCAATTTTTTCAAAGATCTGAAAACGGGGCGACATGGCAATCTCTTCCTTTAAGCCGCTATTTTATCTCAATACTAGGGTTTGTACCTAGGTCGAATTGCGGCTTTGCAACATGCCAGTGCGGAAATGCAGGCTCGCGTGCGTGCCGCCAGGCGTGGAAAAGAAGCGATGCTGAGAGAAAGGCTCGAAAATCGGGCAAATCTGGCGATGAAACAGTGCGTGCCTTGCGCGCATTGGCGCAGGGTCGAGGCTTGCAGAAAATGGTCAGGCGCGTCTGCCCGCAGTGGGTCAAACGGCGCCTGCTGAAGGGTTATCGATCAGGCATAAGGCGTTTCGGACTGGCGCATGCGCCCCGGTTCCGTCGGCTGCGCACGGGACGTTTCCGTCGTCTTGCAACCCGCCTCTTCCAGGACGGCCCGCGCACGATCACGCATATCGTCGGCGGCGAGCTGGGCATCCGCCCCGCTGACCCAGACGGCCACACGCACCGCCGCGCCACCGCCGCGCTGGTAATCCGCTGCCGTCACGACAGGCGCGAGCGTCGCGCCCGCCAGCACACGCGGGTCGCCGGCGACCATCTTCTTGAGCGCCTCGATGGCGCAGGCGACGTCCTTGCGCTGCGCAATGTCCACCTTCACCTCGACGCGCTGCGTGCCGCCGCTGCTGTAGTTGATGACGGGATTGCTCCATATCTGACTGTTCGGCACGAAAACGTCATTACCGTCACTGCGTTCGATGCGCGTCGTGAAGAGCCCCACTTCGCGCACGATGCCTGCCGTCGCGCCGGAGCCTTCGATCACGTCGCCAGCCCGGAACGGCCTTAGCATCAGCAACATAATGCCGGCTGCAATATTCTGCAGCGTCCCCTGGAGCGCAAGGCCGATGGCGAGACCGGCCGCGCCGAGCACGGCCAGCACGCTCGCCGTCGCGACGCCGACTTCGCTGAGCGCGGCGAACAGCACGAGCACGCGCACGGTCCATGTGCCGATCGCGTTGATCATCGGCGCGAGCGTCGGGTCCGCGTGCGTACGCGACATCGCCTTCGACAGCAGCGCGCCGAGCCGGTTGGATAGCCACCATCCGACGATCAGGATCAGTATCGCCACGCCCGCATGCATCAGGTCATGCGTGAGCGTTACGAGCAGCGACGGCTGGAGGTGAAACATACGGGCGAGCAGATCATCCATGGTTCATATCGGTAGTTTGAAAAGGTGCAGCGCAACGTCGCCGTAACGGCAAGTAACGAGTCATGCCGGACACGTTCGGGTACGGCGCGGCAAGCACGGCTGACTTGCTCTACACTGGCGGCCCGAACGAAGCCTCGACAGAACCCGCGGTTCCGTTGAGCTATTGCCGACAATGCGCGTGCAAATGCGGTGCCTGAGGGCAGGCGCGCATGCGCGACGGAAATCGCGCCCGTTATATGGGACGACGATCCCTCTATCGATGAAAACATCACCCGCCGACACCAGCGAACAGGTCAGCCCCACCAACGACCCGACCGCCCAGACCACCCCCGACGCATTCGACAAACTCGTCGGCGAAGCCGAGCGAGAACCCGAAATCAGTCTGCCTCGACAGACGCCGTTCCAGCGCTTCTGGTGTACGCGTGTGCTGTCGTCGCTGTCGTTCCAGATGCTCGCCGTCGCGATGGGCTGGCACATCTATGCGCTCACCCACAGCGCATTCGCGCTCGGCCTGGTCGGCCTCGCGCAGTTCCTGCCGATGCTCGTGCTGACGCTCGTGGTCGGCCAGGTCGCGGACCGCTATGACCGGCGACGCATCGCGTCGATCTGCCAGGGGCTCGAATGCGTGGCCGCGGCGCTGTTCGCGTGGGGCACCTTCGGCGGCTGGATCAGCGCGCCCGTGATCTACGTGCTCGCTGCCTGCGTCGGCGCGGCGCGCGCGTTCGAATCGCCCGCGGTCGCGTCGCTGCTGCCCGGCGTCGTGCCGCGCGCCCAACTCTCGCAGGCGACGGCGTGGGCCACCTCCGCGAACCAGGCCGCGCAGATCGGCGGGCCGGCGCTAGGCGGTCTGCTCTACGGCATCGGGCCGGGCGCGGCGTATCTCGCATGCACGCTGTCGTTCGCGCTGGCGTCGGCTGCCGTCAGCACGATCCCGCTGCGCACGAAGCCCGTGCCGCGCGCGCCCGTCACGCTCGAATCGGTGTTCTCGGGCGTGCGTTTCATCCGCAGCCAGCCGGTGATTCTCGGCGCGCTGTCGCTCGATCTTTTCGCGGTACTGTTCGGCGGCGCGACCGCATTGCTGCCGATCTTCGCGCGCGACGTGCTGCATGCCGGGCCGCTCGGTCTCGGCCTGCTGCGGTCCGCATCGGCCGTCGGCGCGCTCGGCGGCACGATCTGGCTGGCGCATTTCCCGTTACGCAAGCGGCCCGGCGCGGCGATGTCCGGCGGCGTGATCACGTTCGGCATCGCGACGCTCGTGTTCGGACTGTCGCATTCGTTCATCGTGTCGCTGCTCGCGCTGATGGCGCTCGGCGCATCGGATGTGATCAGCGTGGTCGTGCGGCTGTCGCTCGTGCAATTGCGCACGCCCGACGAGATGCTCGGTCGCGTCAGCGCCGTCAATTCACTGTTCATCGGCACGTCGAATCAGCTCGGCGAGTTCGAGTCGGGCGTGACGGCGGGCTGGTGGGGCGCGCAAACAGCCGTGCTCGTCGGCGGATGCGCGACGATCGCGATCGCGCTGCTATGGATGAAGCTGTTTCCGGAATTGCGCCGCACGCGCTCGCTCGAACGCGAAGAGCAGCATGAAGTGACGGCGTGACGCTTCTCCTGTGATCGACGCGCCGCGTTAGCCAGGCGCCTCGGGCATGCGTGCACGATCAGGCGCGTTCATTGCAAAGCTCTGGACAGATCGGCTGCGAACGCACGCTCCGCAGCCATCCATGCCAAGGAGACGCACATGCACCCGAGCCGACACGCCCGTCGCATTCATCCAATCCATGGAATCTTCGCCTTCACCGCGCTCGCAGCCGCGACGCTGATGCCGCTATCGGCGCGCGCCGACGACGCGCCCAGCCCTTGCACGGCGCTCAAGCGCATCGTCGCGGCCGCGCCCACGGGCTTTTCTCAACTGACGCCGGAGGACGGCAAAGGCATCGCGCAGCCCTATGGCGACGACGCGCATTGCGGCGCGGCCAAAGGGAGCTACGAATGCTCGTGGACGCCGAGCGGCGGCGCAGGATCGAGCACGGCGGCGTTGCAGGCCGTCGCGGCGGACATCGCCTCGTGCCTGCCCGACGCGACGCATGACGTGAATTCGCCTGCGCGTCAGCACTTCTATATCGGTCCGCGCGAAACGCGCACGCAGATCACCGCGATGCCCGCCGGCGCGAACAAGGTGAAGCTGGTCGTCTCGGGCAAGTAGCGAGAAAGCCGCCGAAACCGCGCAGTCGCCCCGCCGCTATTCGACCCGATACCAGACCCGGATACCCGAGTACCAGTGGCTCACGCTCGTATCGTCGCCGGAACCGAACGTCGACAGGCTTTCGACGTTGATCACATCGACGTTGTGCTCCGCAAGCCACGCGTTCGCGCGCTCGACGAGCGCGGCGGCATTCTCGTACACGTGTCCGCGGATCATGTGGCGTTGCAAGACCTGGCGTTCGAAATCCTGAAACGCGATTTTGCTCATAGATTGTCTCCGTCGGCTGTTTTTAATGGTTGGCGCCTGTCGATGAGTCTATCAATGGCGGGACGGGAGCGGCAATTGCTCGATCATCGACAGGTCTTGTCAGGAGGGAGCGTCTCATGAGCAGCGAAAAGCAGCAAAAGGCAGCCACAACCAGCCCGGGCGGCGACATCGAACACCCGAAGCACCCGGTTCATAGCGATAACGAAAACAGCAAGATGCCCGAGCGTGACGACGAAAGCCGCAAGCAGTCGCCAGCGGATCGACCCGGCAAGAAACCCGGCGAAGGTGAGCCTCCCGTCGGCTGAGCGGACTGGACAGCGGCTGATACAAACTGCGCGCAAGCGCGGTCATTTGTGGCAAGAAATACGGCGGTCTGCACATTTTGCAGGGCCGCCGTATTTTTTTCGGCGCGGCGTGCGCATTGTGTGCCGTTCGACTCGAGGCGCCCTGCATTTTTTACTGAATTATTTCTGGTTATTTTTCTGCCCCCTTCATCTACCTTTCCGCTTGCAGCGAAAGATTTCGTAATGTGAAGCGTTCGCTGCCATCCGTTTAATGGAGCGAGCGGAAAACAATGACGACATCCTGCAAGGTTTCCATTTGCGTCCCGACCTGCAATCGGCCTGAGCTGATCGTCGAATGTCTGGACTCGTGTCTGGCTCAGACACATACCAACATCGAAATCCTGATCGGCGACGATTCGAGCGACAGCCGTACGCAAGCGCTGATCGAAGCACGCTATGCGCACGACGCGCGCGTGCGCTATGTGAAGAACGAGCCATCGCTCGGCCAGGCGCGCAACGTTGCGAGCCTTTTTGCGCGCGCGAGCGGCGACAAGATCGCATTGATTCACGACGACGACTACTTCGCCAACGACGGCATCGCGAGTTTGCTGGAACTATGGCAGCAGCATCCGCAACTCGAAGTCGCATTCGCCGACCAGTATGAAGTGGATGCGCAAGGCAACGTCGATACGTCGAAAAGCGCGGAGCTGAACGCCGACTTCCATCGCACCGCGCTCGCGCAAGGCTTGCAGAAGCAGCCGGGGCGCACGGGTCTCGTGCAGATGTTCCCGAACAACGGCTGGATGGCGAATGCGGATCTCGTCAAACGGATCAGCTATCGCGACGATGTCGGCATGTGCTGCGATTACGTGTTCGGCTCGGAGTTGTGCCTGGCCGCTTCACAGGTGTATTACCTGCATCGCTATGTGTCGTACTACCGCAAGACCGATGTGTCGATTTCGCACAGCACGCGCGGCTCGACTTTCGCGGCTTCGCTGACGGCCTTCGAGTTCGTGACGGCACTCGAACTCGACGCATCGCTCGAACCTGCCCGGCGTCTCGCGTTGCGAAGGCTCGCCCCTATCGTCGTGTCGTTGTACGCGAAGAACGATGCACCGCTTGCGGCGCTACGTGTGGCCTTCGAGCATCCGTATGCGTACGCCTACGGTTTCGACGCACGCTTCTACTATCACCTGTCGCTGATCGCGCGCGCGTTCATCACCATGAAGTGGCGTGGGCTGCCGCCTTCGGCGCCGCGCTTTCCTTGAGTACCTTTCCCGACATCGCGCAGAATAAAAAAGCGGCTCTTTGAAAGAGCCGCTTTTTGCATTTCAGCGTTGGCGTTTCAAAGCCAGACGCATCACGGCTCGTTACGCAGGTAGCCTACCTTCGACGGATCGCGCATACGGAACGACACGAGGCCGGCAATCGCGCACAGCACGGTCACGTACCAGTAGAACATCGATTCGCTGCCCGCCTGCTTGAGCCACAGCGCGACGTATTCCGCCGAGCCGCCGAAGATTGCATTGGCAACCGCATACGACAGGCCGACGCCGAGCGCGCGCACTTCCGGCGGGAACATCTCGGCCTTGATGAGGCCGCTGATCGACGTATAGAAACTCACGATTGCCAGCGCGATCACCACCAGTACGAACGCCATCACAGGGCTTGTCACGTCCTTCAATGCGTGCAGCAACGGCACCGTGCCGATCGTCGCAAAGAAGCCGAACAGCAGCATCGACTGACGGCGGCCGATGCGATCCGACAGCGCGCCGAACGCCGGCTGCATGATCATGTACACGAAGAGCGCCGCCGTCATCACGTTGCTAGCTGTCTTGGCATGCATGCCTGCCGTGTTGACGAGGTACTTCTGCATGTAGGTCGTGAACGTGTAGAAAATCAGCGAGCCGCCTGCCGTGAAGCCGAGCACCGTGAAGAACGCGCCCTTGTGCTGCCACATGCCGCGCAGCGTGCCCGCTTCCTTGCGCTGACGCGTCTCGGCCGTGGTCGTTTCATCGAGCGAGCGGCGCAGGTACAGCGCGACCAGCGCGGCAAGCGCGCCGACCACGAACGGAACACGCCAGCCCCAGGCCTTCAGTTCTTCCGTCGTCAGCAGTTGCTGCAGGATCACGAGCACCAGAAGCGCGAACAGCTGGCCACCGATCAGCGTCACGTACTGGAACGACGCGAAGAAACCGCGACGGCCCTTCAGGGCGACTTCACTCATGTAGGTCGCGCTGGTGCCGTACTCGCCGCCCACCGACAAACCCTGGAACAGGCGCGCAACGAGCAGCAACGCGGGCGCGAGCGCGCCGATCTGTGCATAGGTCGGCAGCATGGCGATCACGAGCGAGCCGCCGCACATCATGAACACCGACACCATCATCGCGAAGCGGCGACCGCGTTTGTCGGCGAGGCGTCCGAAGAACCAGCCGCCGATCGGGCGCATCAGGAAGCCCGCGGCGAACACGCCTGCTGTATTCAGCAGTTGCGCTGTGGTATCGCCTTTCGGAAAGAACGCCGGCGCGAAGTACAGCGCGCAAAACGAGTAGACGTAGAAATCGAACCACTCGACGAGATTGCCCGACGAAGCGCCGACGATCGCGAAGATGCGGCGCCGGGTGTCGGAGGGAGTGAAGATGGTCGTGTCGGTCATGCTGGTCGGTCCCTTCTGAAGGTTTTTAGCGGTCGACGCCGCTTTGTGCTTTCTATTGCTGCCGCCGGAATTGCAGACAGGTTTCGGGCTGGTTGCAAGTGGGTTGCAGCGCGCCTGCGAGATTGTATAGATATGTAAGGTTGGGCGCGGTCGGTATCTTAACGGATATCAGGGGCGGGCCGCATGTGGATGCGGTTTGGTTTGGTTTTTGGTTTTGGTTTGGTTTGCTCGGGATTTCGTTGGCATCCGCGTTTTGTTTTCGTGCTTCAAGCGTCGCCCCTGTGCGGGGCGGCACCTACTTTTCTTTGCCGCCGCAAAGAAAAGTAGGCAAAAGAAAGCGGCTCACACCGCCAGCCCGTGTTCTCATCCACGGGCCCCCAACGTCCCCACACGTCACACGATAACGCGTTGTTCATTGCCCGTTGCCAACGCTTCGAATGAACGCCTCACCCGCCTCGCATACCCGTACCTGGGCCTACGGCAGCGAACGGTATGTGCCGCCCAGGTGGCAAACTGTGTGTAGGTTGTCGCGTCGTTAAGGGTAGCGCTCTTGCAGGGTGGAACGCGTGCGCTATCGGTCCGGAGTGAGGCGTGTGATGCACTACGGCCGACACACAGTTTGCCGCCTGGGCGGCCGTGGAAGGTCTGGCGCGGCATGCTGGAATGCGGGAGCAGATGCAGGTGAGGCGCACTGCGAGAGCGCTGGCAACGAACGTGGGTCACGTGGTTACCGTTTGAAGTGTAAGAACCTGTGGGGGCCCTCAGGCAGTAACAAGGATTGGCGGTGTGAGCCGCTTTCTTTTGCCTAGGAAGGTCTGAATAACCCGTTTTTTTCGTTGGACTTCTAACCGAACACCTGGAGTGAAGATCGCGTCGTCATCCTCACGTTGCTGAATCACTACCAGTCGCATCTTTGCTGGCCGGCGCTGTGCTCA
>Ga0207426_1000736_pt1 | contig 37388 bp, 38 predicted proteins | sample AraplaMF_Cvi_mMS_FD_184265 | JGI IMG/M metagenome (GOLD analysis project Ga0207426, IMG submission 184265) | Arabidopsis root microbial communities from the University of North Carolina, USA - plate scrape MF_Cvi_mMS (SPAdes) (version 2) | ecosystem: Host-associated > Plants > Roots > Endosphere... | reverse complement strand
CCGCGCCTTCTTCAAGCATCGGAGAGGGCGGTCGGTCGTGATGCGACGGATGTCGCCCTGTCGACGGCTTTCGGAGTGCCCGTCTCGAGGTAATCACCGAAGACATGTAGCAAGGCTGAACTGAAGCAAGGGGGAGGCAATAGATGCCATCTGAACCACGATCACCGCGTCTGGCGGTTCTGATCGACGCAGATAACACCTCAGCGAGAATTGCCGACGGTCTTTTTGAAGAGGTCGCCAAGATCGGCGAGGCAAGCGTGCGCCGCATCTACGGTGATTTTTCGGGGACGCGTTCGCGGGGCTGGGCCGAGATCCTGGCAAAGCACGCGATTATTCCCCAGCAGCAATTCGCCTATACGACAGGCAAGAATGCGTCCGACATCACGCTTGTCATCGATGCGATGGACCTGCTGCACAGCGGGCGTTTCGACGGCTTCTGCCTGGTTTCGTCCGACAGCGATTTCACGAGGCTAGCGGCACGCATCCGCGAACAGGGCATCGATGTTTTCGGGTTCGGGGAGCAGAAAACTCCGGAGAGTTTTCGCCAAGCATGCCGACGTTTCATCTATACCGAAAACCTCTTGCCGGGAAAGATCAAGGAGGAAGGCGATACCGCCACAAGCAGCAAGCCCCTGCAGTCACCGGATACGGCCAGCCTTCTGATAAAGCGGGTCCTGGCTCAGGAAGATACTGATGACGGCTGGATCAGCCTCGGCACGGTCGGCAAGCAGCTTCTCAATCTGGCACCGGATTTCGATCCGCGGACATTCGGCTTCAAGAAATTGAGCGACCTCGTCCGCAAGACGGGCCAGTTCGACATCGAACGAACCGAAGGCAGTCCTCTCAGGATTCGCATCAGGCAGAAGCCGAACGCGGAGGAAAGAGCAAAGAGAGGACGCTCCCGCAGCTCTGCAAAAAGTCCCGCCACGGAATAACGTGGTTCATCCACGATGGCCTGTTAAATCGCCTACTATTACGCGTACCGCAACTTTGCGGCCTCGCGAAACGAGATCAGGCGCCGGCTTTGCTCATCCCAGAGAACCAGTTTTACGCAGTGCAGGCTCTCCATCAGCGTAATACGGCCGACGCCGGCCAGTTCGGGGTGATCCTGCAGCACTTCCGGCAGCCTGTAGTAAGGCACCCTGCTCGACAGATGATGAACGTGATGGATGCCGATATTACCGCTGATCCAGCGAAGTGCGAGCGGCAGATCGTAGTGCGACGCGCCATGAAGGGCTGCATGTGAAAACTGCCATTCGGGCTTTTTCGACCAATGGGTTTCCTCGAACTGGTGCTGGACGTAGAAAAGCCATATGCCCGCGGCTCCAGCCAGCAGGGTGATCGGCAGATGCACCGCCAGGAAGGGCAGGATTCCGATTGCCCATATCAGTACCCCGGAGATGACAGCGATCGCCAGATTTGTCCCCATGGTGGATATCCAGGGCAATGAACCGGCTTGCATCATGCCGAAGGGCAGCCGCTGCTTGAACAGGAACAGCCATGCGGGGCCAATGCCGAACATGATTGCCGGATGCCTGTAGAGCCGGTAGTTAAGCCGTCCGGACCACGACAGGGCCTTGTATTCCGATACCGTCAATGTGGTTATGTCGCCGATGCCGCGCTCCTCGAGATTGCCTGCCGAGGCGTGATGCTCCGCATGCGCCCGACGCCAATAGTCATAGGGAGTAAGCGTCAGGACACCGATCACGCGGCCCGTCCAGTCGTCAGCGCGTCGACGCGCGAAGAAGGAACCATGGCCGCAGTCGTGCTGGATCATGAACAGACGCAACAGGAAGGCTGCTGCGGGAACGATCAGGATCAGGCCGGGCCAGCAGCTGTAGTGAACCGATGCCCATGCGCCGACCCAGAAAAGCGCGAACGGGATGGCGGTCACCGTAAGTTCGATAACGCTGCGTTTGAGATACGGCTGACGGTATCTGGCGAGGATATTGAGCCATGCCCTTTCATCGGAAAGGGTATGGTTCGGGTCGCGGTCGATGATATCGATCAAAGAATAATTCCACGCATGGTAACGAGTGCCGAGAAGGCGAGGGCTATCACCACGGCGGACCTGATGAGGAACAGCCTATAGTCGAAGCGATAGATCTCATGAAGAATGTTTGTCATTGCCGAATCTCCTGGTTTTCGGAATATGTCTGTTCACGGCGCTAACTCGGCGAGCAAAGCCGGCGCTTTGGCGCTATTGTTTGTGCTTCAATTCTTGTGTTTGCCGCCCTGCAGGCTGCTTTTCGAGGCATCCTTGATCTGGTTGGCAAAGCTTGCCTGCACCTTCGCCGGCGCCTTTTCCTGTTTCGGTTTCCGCGCCTCACGGTTGCTTCGCACTTGTCCTTTGGCTATCCAGGCGATCCTTTGTTCATTGAAATTAAAGTGCCGGGCCCATGATGCGGGGACAAGCGACAGGCAGCATGCGCTCTAGAGGCGGTCATCATCAGCCGTTTGAGTTCGTGACCGCACTTGGCCTCTGCCTGTCTTTTTATTCTCTTCTTTCGCAGATTCGTGGACCGGTTCGGCGCGACTGGTTTCCGCTTCCTTCAGCGATGACTGCAGATCGAACTTTTTCTCGAAACGGATCACTCGTTATCCGTCGATCTTGTTTGACCGATCGCTACCGGATGGCTTTGCCTGCATGGCAGGGCTCCTTCCATTCAGGCTCCGCGATCCCCCAGGCTTTGAAATTAGCCCGCGCTTCCGAGCGCAATCTGGCAGGCCTGTGCAAGGTCTGCATTTGGCTCGGTGCTGCCAAGTGGCGTTGCCCAGCCGGCCTTCTTGATAACATCGCTACGCCCGTAGGTACCGGCTGCTTTGAGTGCGGCCAAGATCTCTGCCGAAGCTGGATCCGATTTGGCCCTCTCGAGACAATAGGGCGTCAGCGCAGCCGCGATGGCCGAGGTTCGCTCGATCCCGGCGGCTTTTTGAGCACTGCCATTGGTCACCCAACCTCCCCATGTGAAGCCGACGATGGCAAGTGCGGCCGCGCCGCATGCCGCTCCCCATAGGCCGGGGCGAAGCCAGGTCATGTCTAGCATGTCCATATCCAATCTGAATGAGAACGCGCAATATTGCGCAGAACTACAATAACACAAAACGCAATTCTCGACTAATATATTATTTTTTCCCTCCATTTTATTTGGAGTGCTTGAAATACTATTTTTGATGACTTGCAATAAATTCTATTTTTACATTTCATGTTCTTTGTTTCAGTCCTCTTCATCCTGGCAGATCTTTGAGCCGCCGGTCGCATTCTGGACGAGATAGAGCTTCGAGCCCACATGACGAGGCTGATGGCTCGTGAAACAGGCACCGACGCGCGCAGCCCTTGAATGGCTGCTTCAATAGAGTACGCGACGAAACCGTTTCGAGGGCATGCCTTCCCAATAGCAGCTTGGTAAAGGTACGACTGTCTTCGGGGAGCTGAGCGTGAGACGACGTGCGTTAATAAGCTTGCTTCGTATCTTTCGAAGGCGCATCTTCTCAACTTCGGCAGCAATTATCAGGGCGCTGCCGTTTTGGGTCCTCAACCCCTTGCCCCGACCGAAAGGAGGACGTCATGTCTTCCGACCTCCCGGCACCTACTTTCCATGTTAATGATTTGCGCCGCGAGGCACAGTGTTCTCGTGTATTTGACAAGATCGCCCGGAACACTGTGATCTCAGCGATAAATGCCGGCTGGCGGGAGTCGGAGGCTGCCTTGGCACTGGCGGACGCAGCCGAGCGCTATGTCCTCTATCTGGCCTCGCCCGCGCGACTGCACCTCTTACCGGCGAATTCAAACTTGGTCTTGGGCGTTACCAGTCAAGACTGAGATGCGACTTTTTGGCGGCGATTACGTCCTGAACCTGGGTCACGACCAGCGGAATGATGGTGAAGGGCTTCCCGATGCACGTGGCTTCGGCAATCATGCCCGGCTTCATCACCTGCGCCTCGATCTGGTCGAAGCCTGCAATCAGGGTGCCCTTGCCGGCACCCGTCGGCCCGAGAATGCCCGCGGGGCAAATCATCGTATTGACGACGTTGCCCGGCCGGAGCGTGAAGTGCTGGACCGTGCCCGCGATGCCGGCCCGTACCGGCGTCGTGTCCAGCTTCACCTGTGCCTGGGCAAGAGCAGCTTCTGCGCTTGCCTTTTGCGCACCGCCGTCACGCTCTTCGTTGGCGGGTGGAAGCAGAAGATCATCGTAATGAGGGGGATGGTACGAAGAAGGCACGCGGTGATGCCCCATCGCAGCTCGTACCAGACGGTGTAGAGCGTGATCTCTTGCCCGATCGGCTTTCCCTGACCATAGCGTCGAAAGAGATAGTCGGGGAGACGTGATCATGGAGCAGAGGATGAGCTCAAACCTGGATCAGATACCCTCTCCGGACGTATCCGAATTGGACGGCCTCTGCTCTTGGACGGTTGACTCCTCTGATATCAGGGCCGGGTCGTCGGTCGATTTTGCGTCTCTGCCTGAAAGCTTCGCGAGGGACTGGGCAATGGAATAAAGCGGCGTGGAAAAATCCGGAAACTCTATAAAAGCTAACTGCGAGTTCGCGATCCAAAACAGATGATTGTGCGTAAAGAGGGAGATCAGGGCCAGAACGGCGCCGTCGATCTAGATATCCCCACAGGTTGGCTCCAGCAACGCGTCCAGGGAGACCGAAGGTTACTTCTCGGCCTGAAAATAGACGCTCCCAAGTATTTTGTCGCAATCCCGCTGTAGAGTCCTAGTTTCTTCTTCAAGGAAGGAGTTTCAACTTGGAAAATCTAAGAGAATTTGCCTCGAGCGCGAATGGCGATCGGTGGTTTTTGGGTATCGATGATGTGACTAGTACAGAGGTCGTCGTTCATCGTGGGAACCCCTCGTCTGGCGGTCACGAAACGACAACCCTTGTCACTTCATTTTTGAACCAGCGCCCGTTTGGGCCAGAGCATTGGGCTTTAGATCGGCTGCTTGCGGATCGCAGGGCAAACGAAAGCGAAGAGACGCCCACTGATCTTCACTAACTACGCAGGGAATCCGCTATTGCCCGATAACCCGGCATCAAATCGAAATCGGGAAAGCGGTGCGGCTCGCCGATGTGCGAGGGAAGGGCTGTGCTCGATAGGGCGAAATAGCCCCGACTACCTCAGCCTGTCTCCTTCACACCGGTGGCGAGTTTTACGCATATAGCTGGTGCTGTCATCGGCCGCGTCGCCGGTTGAATTCGCCTTTTCCTGCGTCATCAACGTTGAAGAGACCAACGTAGGGAAACGAGAATGAAGTCGACCATCGCTACAGCAACGACGTCGGTAGTGCTGGCAGCAAAGCTGCCGGCACATTTCCGCAGAGATGGATGCCAGAGCGTTTCACCACCGATATCGACCCACTGATCGACGAGGAGCGCGAGAAGCACTGGCGGTGTGGAGACGTCAACCCTTGGAGACTGCGTGCTGATGCGATCAGCACTCCTGTCTGCGTGGGAGGTGGCACGCCCTGTCAGGCTCGACGTCAAGGCACCGCCGAGCCTGCAAATGCCGTGCCAGTGTGGCGAGCAGATAATCACTGCTGGCCGGTCCGCTTGTTGATGACTGCTGGACTATGCCGCTTCCAACGCCTGCGCAATGTCCGCAACGATGTCTTCCCAGTGCTCGAGGCCGATCGAGAGGCGCACGTAACCGGGGGTGACGCCGGTTGCGAGTTGCTCCTCGGCTGTCAGCTGTGAATGCGTTGTTGTGGATGGGTGGATTGCCAGAGAGCGCGCGTCGCCGATGTTGGCAACGTGGTAAAGCAGTTGAAGGTTGTCGATAAAGCTGCGACCAGCTTCGCGCCCGTCCCTCAACTCGAAGCCGACGAGCGCGCCATAGTAGCCGTTGCGAAGATATTTCTCCGCCCGCTCGCCGGCGGCCCCGGTCTGGAATTTCGGAAAGATGACCCGTGAGACCTTTGGGTGGTTCTTCAGGAATTCAGCGACTTTGACGGCATTCTCGTTGTGCTGCCGCAGCCGCAGCGGCAGGGTTTCGAGGCCTTGAATAAATTGGAAGGCGTTCTGAGGGCTGATGGCCGCGCCGATGTCGCGCAACAGCACGGCGCGCACGCGCAGGATATACGGATGGAAATCGATCGCTGCCGCCTTTTCGATCCAGGTCTTGCCGTGATAGCTCGGATCAGGCTCGTGCAGCGTCGGGAAGCGATTGGCGAGATCCTTCCAAGGGAAGGTACCGCCATCGACGATGGCGCCCCCGATCGAGGTGCCGTGGCCGCCAATGTATTTCGTCGTGGAATAGACGACGATTGCAGCGCCATGCTCCAATGGCCGGATGACGAGGGGAGCGGCGGTATTGTCGACGATCAGGGGGATGCCAAAGCGGCGGCCGACCTCGGCGACTTCGGCAATCGGGAAGACCTCGAGCTTCGGATTTGGCAGGGATTCGGCGTAGTAGGCTCGCGTTCTGTCATCGGTCGCGCGTGCGAATGCCTCGGGATCGGCGGCGTCGACGAAACGCGTTTCGATGCCAAAGCTCTTCAGCGTCGCGGCAAAAAGCGCCCAGGTGCCACCGTACAGGCCGGCGGCGCTGACGATATTGTCGCCGGCGCGGGCAAGGTTGAGAATGGCAAAAGCAGAGGCGGCCTGTCCCGAGGCAAGCGCAAGTGCAGCCGCTCCGCCTTCGAGTTCGGCCAAGCGCTGCTCGAAGGCGTCCTGTGTCGGATTGGAGACGCGGGTATAGAGGTGACCGGCGGCCTCCAACGCGAAAAGCTTGTCGGCGCCTTCCGTACCGGGAAGCTGGAACGACGTGGTCTGATAGATCGGCACGGCGACCGCGCCAGAGACGGGGTCGAAGCGGAAGCTGCCGCCGTGGAGCGCGATCGTCTCGGGATGGCGTCGCAACGAGCGGGGACCGGAGGTGCCGGAAGACTGCGCGGGTGTTTCCGGAACCGGTGACGGCGGATTGTGGATCGTCATGCTGATTGCCTTTCTCTCACGTTGCGATTGGACAAAGCCTCGCGCTGGCAGGCTACAACGCACCTGCCGCGGACCATTTCGGTGGAGCGACAGCGGCTGGATCAGGCGGGGGTCTTTTCCTGCGCCTGTTCTTCCAGCAGGTCGGAATGGTGCTCGCGCGCCACGTCCGGATGGGAACGCAGACGAGATTTCAGCACGTTGCGGCCGACCGCGCGGAACAGTGGGTTGAGCGGGTCCTGCGTGACGCCGCGCACTTCCGAGGCCAGTTCCGGCGGGAGGTTGAGAACCGGGATGGAGGCGGCGAGATTGGCGCCAAGAAAGAAGGGGATGGAAAGACGATCCCCGCCGGCCGCCGGTGTCACCACGCGATGGATGTTGGCCTTCAGGTAACCGTTGGACGCCAGTTCAAGGAGTTCGCCGATGTTGATCACGAACGTGCCGCGGACCGGCGGTGCGTCGATCCAGCCGCCTTCACCGTCATCGACCTGCAAGCCGCCGACAACATCCTGCAGGAGAATGGTGACGAAGCCGCCATCCTTGTGGGCGCCGACGCCCTGGTCGCTCTCGGTCTGGTCGCGGCCTGGATAGCGGACGATCTTCAGAAGCTGGTTGGGGCCGTTGCTGTAGATCGGCGCGAAGACGTCCGGCTTCTGGCCCAGCGCCTCGGAAAAGGCCTGCAACACCTTGAGGCCGACGGCGGTAACGTCCTCGATCCATTTGAGCACGGCTGGACGCAACTCGGGCAGAACAGAGGGGAACTGGTTGGGGCCGATCAGCCGCTTCCAGGGAGCATCGCCCGCCGTCAGGTCGAGCTTTTCTCGCTCAGGCCCGAAATCCACCTGTTCGCGCCAGTCCTGAGCGCCGCGCGTGTATTCCAGGCCGGCACGGTTATAGCCCCGGAAATGTGGGGACCTGCGCATTTCGATCTCGAGCTTGTCTTTCTCCGGCAGGGAAAAGAAGCGGCGCGCAAGAGTGGTCAACTCGTCGATCTCCTCCTGAGGGATGCCGTGACCCGCGAGATAGAAGAAACCGACCGTGCGACTGACGTCGCGCAGTTCCGCAAGCGCCTGGGTGCGCTCGCGGTGGTCCGGCGCGAAGCGGTTGAGATCGAGGATGGGAAGGGTTTTGGGCGCTGCCATGATGGTCTTGATCCTTATTGCGGTTTGTCGCTCAAGCGAAACGGCGGCTCGAGCGCAGGATGAGGCTGGCGCTCAGCGACGCCACGCCGGCCCAGAAGACGGAAGAGGAATAGGTCTTGATGTCGAGCCAGTGGTTCGACTTGCAGAGTGACTGTGCGAGCAGGCAAAGGTCGCTGGAGCGACCGATGCAGGTGGCGGCCTGGCGATAGCTGATGTAGTCGTTGGCAACGACCTGACGGAAGACCAGCCACCACCAGGCAAGTCCGACCGCAAGCGCGGCAAAACCGGCGATGGCGAGCGCATTGGCAAGGCGCGGATTAGACGTCATGGGACACTCCGAGCTTTTCAAGAAGCCCCTGGCGAAGTGCTACGAGAGCGTTATCGTCCCGCCGGCGCGGATGCGGCTTGTCGACGGTGATGTCGGCGATGATGCTTGCGGGCCGGTCGCCGAAGACGATAACGCGGTCGGCGAGCAGCAGCGCTTCCTCCACATCGTGGGTGACGAGCAGCGCGGTGAAGCCGGAGCGCTGCCACAGCTGCAGCAGTTCCTTCTGCATCTTTAATCGTGTCAGCGAATCGAGCTTTCCGAAGGGTTCGTCGAGGAGCAGCAGCTTTGGGTCGTTTATGAGCGCACGGGCGATTGCCACGCGTTGGGCCATGCCCCCGGAAAGCTGGTGCGGATAAGCGTCGCCGAAGGCGTCCAGCTTCACGAGTTTCAAGATGTCGTCGACGCGATGCTCCTGATCTTTCAGAATGCCGCGGGCATCGAGCCCGGTCGCGACATTTTTCCAGACGGTCAGCCAGGGGAACAGCGTCGCATCCTGAAAAACGAGGATACGGGAGGGGTCCGGTCGCGTGATCGCTCTACCGTCTTCCAGCACCGCGCCGCGGGTCGGCGCTTCCAGCCCGGCGGCCAACCTCAGCAGTGTGGACTTGCCGCAGCCGGAGGGACCTAGAAGGGCTACGAACTCGCCTGGCTCGATGGTGATCGAGATGTTGGAAAGGACGGCCAACCGGCTCTTTCCAAAATCGAACTCGTGACTGACATCGTCGATGTCAAGGCGCAGGCTCTGAGCCGGCGCGACACTTCGTGCAAGCGCATTCATCAGATGATCCCTTTCTGCCAGCCAAGCAGGCGCTCGCGAACGATGAAGAGCAACTTCACCAGTCCAGCGCAGATCAGCGCCATGATGATCAGAGCGGCATAGACATTGGCATAGGCCGAATAGGCCGTGTTGAACTGCAGGTACCAGCCGAGCCCATATTTGGCGCCGAGCATTTCGGCGACGACCAGCACCGCAAAGGAATAGTACAGCCCCATGAACAGACCGACGAAGACGTTGGGCAGCGACGCTGGAACGGCCACCTTGAAGATCAGGTAACGATTGCTTGCGCCGAGGGTGCGCGCCACGTCGTAGAAGGATTTGTTAACTTGCCCTACGCCGGCCGCCGTCAGGATCGCGACCGGGATGCCGGAGGCGAGTGCCACGAGGAAGATCGAGGCATGGAACGTCGAGGGAAAGATGAAGAAGGTGCAGGGGATCCAGGCGCTCGCCGGCACAGGGCCGATCAGCTTCAGGATCGGCATGCCCCAATAGGCGAAGCGCTTGGACCAGCCGAGGGCAACACCAGCGACGAAGCCAGCGAGAATGCCGGAGGAAAAACCGAGGATCCACAGGCGGCCCGTATAAGCGATGCAGATCAGGAGCCTGTCCCAATCGGTCAGGTAGACGTGCAGCAGGCCCTGCGGCGGCGAGAAGAAAGGCTTCGGCAGCCAGCCGAGCTTGGCCGTCGTCAGTTCCCAAACGGCGAGCCAGATGCCGATGGCGACGAACCAGGGGCCGTAGTGGACGAGCGTGCGGAGCTTGTCCGCCAGGCGCGGCACGGCGAAGGCAAGGGCGAGGAAGACTGCCCCGCCGATCGCGGTCAGGAGCGCGAAAGCCTCAGTATCGCCCCAGACAACCACATCCGGCAGGAAATGGCTGATCGCCGCCGCAAGGAACCAGGTCGCAGCGGCAAGGAAGCCGTCCCTCCAGACATGGTCCTGGAGGGACGAGAGGCGCCCGCTAATCAGCGGCGCGCCGTCTTGTGCGATATCGGCCATGGCTTCGGCCTCACGCGAAGATATCGAGCGTGACGCGGTGGGCGATTTCCTCTGGATCTGTCGCCGCGTCGATGACGCCGGTCTGCTTCAAGTTTTCATAGCCGATCCGCACCTCGTCGATGAGATCCTTGCCGAACCAGTTCTTGTGATAGGTGAGGCCGGCAAGGACTTCTGTCAGATCCTCCAGTGGCAGTCCTGGCTTCAGCGTGTCGAAATACCATTTCGCCACTTCGTCGGGATGTTCGGCCGTGTACTGGTGGATTTCGAGGTTGGCGGCGGCTACGCGGCGGATGACGTCCTTGTTGGCATCGTAATAGTCGCCGTTCACGCCGAGCACGCAGCAGACGCGATCCTGGAAGACGCCGGTTTGGGTATCGTAGATCTTCAGGAAATCGTGCTGCTTCTCATAGGAGTAGGCCCAGGGATCCATATGGGCGACGGCGTCGGCCTCGCCCCGCTCGACACCTTCGGCAACGAGATCAAAGGGGAAGACCTTCCAGGTCACGTCATGCTCGGGGTCGATCCCGGCCTTGGCGAGCGCCACCGAGAACGCCACGCGCGAGGGCGAGCCGACGTCGAAGGTACCAATCGTCTTGCCCTTGAGATCTGCGAGCGACTTGATGCCGGAATCCTTCTTGACGAGAAGACGCTGGCAGCCGCCGTGTGATCCGTGGAAGAGCTTGACGTTGAAGCCCTGCTCGATCGGCTTCAGCCAATCGTAGAGCAGACCGGGGCCTGCTTCGGCTTTATGGGTGGCGAGCGACTGGATCAACGTCTGGCCGGAAGCCCCCTGGTAGAAGAGCTCGACGTCGAGACCGTTTTTCTCATAGATTCCCTTTGCCAGGCCAAAACCGACGGGCGAATGGCAGGCCGCCACTTCCGTCCACTCCAGCTTCACCTTGGCAAGATTGCCGGCAATCGCGTAGCCGGTATTGCCGGCGAAGGCGCCGATGGAGGCGGCGGCACCGGCAGCACCGGCGGCCTTGAGGAAATTGCGGCGTGAAAAAACCGTGTCGGAAGCGATATGGCTCATGGCGGGACCCCCTTGATCTGGAGACCCCATGCTAGTCGCTGTTGTTATAGTCTACAGATTTTATAGACTAAAATTGTATGGCCGTTGAAAATTCTTTTCCAAAGATTCAACCGGCCAGGCGGACGATGTCGCCACGGTCGCGATAGGCCGCCCCGGGGTGGGGGGCTGCCAGTCGCGGCCCCTTGCCCAGCAGTTTCTCGCGCAGCGTTCCCTGGCGGTAGTCGGTCTTGTAGACGCCACGCTTCTGCAATTCCGGCACCAACAGGTCGACGGCATCCTCGAAGCTTTCCGGGGTGACGGCATAGGCAAGATTGAAGCCGTCGACATCGGTATCCTCGATCCACTCCTGCATGAGGTCGGCGACCGTCTGCGGCGACCCGACAAAGACGGGCCCGAAGCCTCCGACCCCAACCCAATCGGCCATTTCGCGCACCGTCCATTCCTTATCCGGATCGATGGTCGTGAAGGTCTCCACGGCTGATTGCACGGCGTTGGTATAGCGGTGCCGTAGCACCTCGTCGGGCTTGAACTGGCCGAAATCGATCCCCGTCCAGCCGGAGATAAGTGTGAGCGCCCCTTCATAAGAGACGTAGTTGCGGTATTCGTCGAACTTCTTCTTCGCCTCGGCATCCGTTTCGCCGAGTACGACCGTCTGGAGGTTGAAAGCGAGGATCTCACGCGGATTTCTGCCCCGCCGTTCCGCCGCTTCGCGCACATTGGCGACATAGCGCTTCAACACCGCCTTCGAGGGTGCTGCCACGAAAATGCATTCGGCATGAGCGCCGGCGAATTCCTTGCCGCGGCTGGATGCGCCAGCCTGATAAAGCACTGGGGTGCGCTGCGGTGATGGTTCCGACAGATGGATGCCGGGCACGGTGAAATGCTTGCCTGAATGACGGATGGGGTGAACCTTTTCAGGGTGGGTGAAGATGCCGCTTTCGCGGTCGCGCACGACGGCTCCGTCCTCCCAGCTTCCCTCCCAAAGCTTGTAGCAGACCTCCAGATATTCATCGGCGAGATCGTAGCGGTCGTCGTGATGAACCTGGTCTTTCTGGCCTATATTGAGCGCCCCACTGTTGAGGTAGGAGGTAACGATGTTCCAGCCGACGCGACCCTTGGTCAGATGATCGAGCGTCGAAATTCGCCGCGCGAAGGTATAGGGATGCTCGAATGAGAGTGAAGCGGTCAGCCCGAAGCCGAGATGTTCGGTCGCGTAAGCCATGGTGGGAATGATCTGCAGTGGATCGTTTACTGGCACCTGAGCGGAATGGCGAAGTGCGGCATCGACATTACCGTTCAGCACGTCGTAGACGCCAAGCACGTCGGCGATGAACAGTCCGTCGAAGCGACCGCGCTCCAGCGTTTTTGCCAGATGCACCCAGTAGTCGAGGTCTTTGTAGGTCCAGGATTTGTCGCGCGGATGTCGCCAAAGGCCGGGCGACTGATGGCCGACACAATTCATGTCGAAGGCGTTCAGTCTGATTTCTCGGGTCATGGAAAGCTCCTGGGTCGTTCTGGAAGGATGGCGCCGTCAGCCGCCATATTCGATGATCTCAAGCCCGGCATTGTAGTCGGTCGCATAGATGAGGCCGGCGGCGTCGACGAAGACGTCTGCTGACTGGATGACGCTTGGCCGGCCGGGGCGACGATCGGTCATCTGTGCCGGCCCCGCAGGCACCAGCGCGCCGGTCTCTACCGGGCGGTAGGGATCGGAAATGTCGAAAGCGCGGATCCCGGCGTTCTGCCAGGTGGCGAAGATCAGTGTCTCGGAAACAAAGGACCCGGGCCGGTTTTCATGCAGGTTGTGTGGGCCAAAGTGGCCACCCTTACGCGGGTAGTCGGCGTCTTCAGGAACCGGGAAGGAAGAGATGCTGATCGGGTTGGAAGGCTCGCGGATATCGAAGATCCACGTGTTCTTGCGTCCGTCCTCCTCATGATCGAGCACAGCCTCGTCGGCAACGACGAGCAGATCGCGGCCAGGCAGCGGCAGGGCGGAGTGGGTCCCGCCACCGAAAGGGGGTGACCAGTTCCGATGGGAAATCAGCTTCGGTGCAGCGTGATCGCTGATGTCGAGAAGCGTCAATCCGCCGTCGCGCCAGCAGGCATAGGCTGTGTTGCCGGCGACAAGCGAGTGATGCAGCGCGTAACGCTTGCCTTCGGGCGCCGTCGGGGTTTCGCCGGCTCCGGCATTCATACCCGGAAGCCACCAGCGGCCAACGATGTCGGGCCGCGTCGGATCGGCCATGTCGATGGTAACGAAGATATAGTCGGTATAGCCATCGAGAAGCGCCGAGGCGTAGGCGTATCGTCCGCCGACATACCAGAGGCGGTGGAAACCGATGCCATCCACATCGAGTTGTCCGATGCGGCGCGGCCTGTCCGGGCGGGATATATCGTAGACGGTCATGCCAGCCCTCCAGGCCCGCTTCGTCTTGCGGGCGGCAACCGTCTCGCCGATCGAGCGGGTATAGTAGGTCTTCTCGTCCCTGAAGGTTTCGACGTCGGCGAAAAGGTCGAGAGCATCAATGACCAGCAGAAGATCGTCATGCGTCTGCAGATGGATGTTCCAGGTGTTCGGCGGGGCGGGAATGTAGGTCACTTCACCCGGCCGGACAGGATCGCGCACATCGACAATGGAAAAGCCCTGAGACCAGGGATGGCCGATATAGGCGAAGCCGCGATGCACCATCAGCTGCAGGCCGTCGCCGCGGCCGCCAATATCCGAATGGCCAATCAGCTTCATGTTGTGGGCATGATCGGGACGGGGGAGGTCGCGGGAAGGGAGCATTCGGTCTCGCTACGATGGTCACTAAACAGTGTTTACGGTCAATGCGATAATGCCGTCGCCTGCTGGATCTTCTCCAGACAAGGCATTCCCGGCTGTGCCGACCGCCGGAACAATAAATCTCACCGGCACGGCAAAATCGGATCATTTAATCTATAAAATTTATAGATATTATATTTAATGAACCGGTGTCCAAGTTTCCAAAACCGGAGCCTCTTTGATGACCCAATCCAACGTCGTTCACGTGGCGAGCCGCGGCGTCGGCCGCGAAGCCCTTTTTGCGCGCGCCGAGCAGCTCTCGGCGGAGCTTGCGGCCCGCGGCGCGGAGCTCGATCGCGAGGGGCGGCCGCCGCTAGCCGAGATCGTCAAGCTGAAGAATGCGGGACTGTTGAACGCGCTGCACGCGCCTGAGATCGGGGGAGGCGGGCTCGACTGGGTGGACGGGCTCAGGCTGGTTCGCGTCCTGGCGCGCGGCGAAAGCTCGATCGGCCAGTTGCTCGGCTATCACTTCGTCAACAGCCAATACATCTACTGGGCGATCGAGGACGCGGCGCGGGTCCATGCGTTAGGATCAGCGACGGTGGCCAAGGACTATTACTGGGGCGCCGCCGTCAATCCGCGCGATCCCGGCCTGGTGCTAACCCGCCGCGGCAACGGCTATGTGTTGAACGGGCGCAAATCCTTCTCGACGGCCGCACGCATCTCCGACTACATCAACGCCAACGCGCTTCTCGACGGCAAAATCGCCAATTTTGCCGTACCGACCGACCGGCCTGGCTATGTGGCCAACGATGACTGGAACAATATCGGCCAGCGACTTTCCGACAGCGGCAGCGTCGAGTTCCATGATTTTCCTGTCTATGAGGAGGATTTCCTAGACGCGCCGGTCGAGATCAACGCTGTGCCGCCCGCGCTTCCAACCTTCAATACGCCGCTCATCCAACTCGTCTTCGTGAACTTCTATTTGGGTACCGCCGACGGTGCGCTCAGGGCAGCGGCCGACTACGTGCGCAACACCACGCGTCCCTGGATTAGCTCCGGCGTGGAGCGGGCAGCAGACGATCCCTATATCCTCGAGCGCATCGGCGAGTTCAGCTCCGCCCTAAAGGCCTCGATCGCACTGGCCGATTCGGCAGCACTCACGGTGCAGACGGCGCTTTCGCGTGGCCGAGCGGTGACGGCACGCGAGCGCGGCGAAGCGGCGGCCGAAGCCTACGCCGCGAAGGTCAATGCCACGCACGTATCGCTGGACATTACCGCACGCGTCTTCGAGCTCACCGGCGCGCGCTCGACGGTAGAATCCTATCGCTTCGACCGGTTTTGGCGCAACGTCCGCACCCACACGCTGCACGATCCGGTGTACTACAAGGCCAAGGAAGTAGGCGATTTCATCCTGAACGACAGGATCCCGACGGTTAGCCTTTACAGCTGACACAAGGCGGGGCGGCCCCGAAGAAATGATCCCCGTTCGCTAGGGCGAACGGGGATCTTACTTTTCAGAGAGCGCCGTTCTTCGGCGGGATCGTCCCGTTGAGGTGATAGTTGCCGACCACATGATATTTCCAGCGCACCGGGTCGTGCAGCGTGTGGGTGCGGGCGTTGCGCCAATGGCGATCCAGATTAAGACCGATACGGGTGGATGAGCTGCCGGCCAATTCGAAAAGTGTATTGGCTGCGTCGAGCGCGATTTCGGTAGTGAGGACCTTGGCAGCGGCGACCGAAAGCGTTGCGGCCACGACGTTCTCTTCCGTCGGATCGATTTGCGCGATGTCGACCTTAAGGCCGGCGTTCTTGACCGTCGCCGTCGCCGCTTCCAGCCGAATTGCGATCTCGCCGAGTTTGGCGACGGTCAGCGGATCATCGGAAGCGCGCTCGACGCCGCTGTTCATCCAGGGGCGCGACTTTGTTCGAACGAAATCGACTGTTTCGGCAAAGGCAGCCCGCGCGATACCGAGATCGATGCCGGCATGAATGATCTGGCCAACCGAACCGATGGTGGTCGGACGCTCGAAGCCTTTATGATGGAAAATGACGGCATCGGCCGCGACATAAACATTGTCGAGCACGGTGGTGCCGCTGCCTGTCGTGCGTTGGCCAAAACCGTCCCAGTCGTCGATGATCTCGATACCGTCCGTTCCGCGCGGCACAAAGGACATGGTGAGCTTGTCTTCGGCATCCAAGGCGAAAATGGCAATCCAATCGGCGAAGATCACCCCGGTCGAATAGAATTTTCGGCCATCGATGCGGTAGCCGAATCCATCGCGGACGATCCGGGTGTTGTAGTGACCAACCGTCTTGGTTCCGCGTTCCGAAAGCGCGTTGCCGAACCGGTCGCCAACGAGTGCCCGACCGAAGAAATAGCGCTTCTGTTCTTCACTTCCGTCGGTACGCAGCGCCTCGAGAATGTAAAAGTGGTTTTGCGGGATCTGCCCGATGGAGCCGTCAGCTTCGGACAGAATGGCGGTAATCTCGGCCAGCACCGCATTCGACACGTCGATGCCGCCGTACTCAGTGGGAACCGTAATTGCGAGCAATCCGGATTGGGAGAGCGCATCCAGCTCGGTATGCGGTAGCAACCGATTGGTGTCCCGCTCTGCAGCACCGGCGGCGAATTCCTTTGCGAGCGCTCGCGCGGTCGAGAGTGCTTCCTCCTCACTGGTCAGGCGGGTTGCCGTGGGCCCGATGCGATAAGCCGGTTTGAAGGCTGCTGCTTCCATTTTCTTCTCCCAGATTGCTGGCCTATTGGTGAAAGAAGTCGACAAAGAAGGTAAGTGATCAAATTCTACGGAATTGATGTATTACGAAATGTCTTTGCGTCGGCTGTACGCCGCGACCGTCTCGGGCCCCGGGTGACATTGCCGAGCTTGTGGCCAGGGATATCCCGGTCCTTCGGGATCGAAACGTGATGTGGTTTGAACCAGGAGGGTGTCGTGTTGTCTGCGACCGCGATGGTGTCTTGCGGCGCCACGCTTTCGTTGCCTGGATTCTTGCATAGAATCGCTCTCCTGCTACTTGCCGCCTCGCCGCAGCCTTGCCTCCAGCCAAAGGCTGTAACGCGAAGCCGCGAAGCTGATTGCAAAATAAAGAGTCCCCGCGAAGAAGAACGCTTCAGAATAGAAACCCAGCCAATTGGGATCCGCCGCGGAGATCTTGGCAGTGTTGAGGAGGTCGGATATGCCGATGACGGCAAGGAGCGAGGTATTGAGCAGGATGCCGACCGACAGGTTGACGATTGCGGGGATGACCGCCCTCAGGGCCTGCGGCAGGATGACGAGCTGCGCCGTGCGCCAGTAGCCAAGGCCGAGCGAAAGGGCTGCTTCTGTTTGCCCGGCCGGGATCGATTGCAGCCCGGCCCTGATGATCTCCGCGAGATAGGCTGAGACGAACAGCGTAATGCCGATCTGCGCCCGCGCAAGCTTGTCCAGCAGCGTCTCTGCCGGCAAGGCCATAGGTACAATCAACATTGCGACGTAGAGGACCGCGATCAGCGGTACGCCTCGCAGGCATTCGATGAAAATTACCGACAGTGCGCGCAGGATGCCCATTGAGGAGCGTCGCGCGAGTGCAAGCACCAGTGCCAGCGGAAAGGCGCTCGCAAGCCCGACCAGCGAGACGAGGATGGTGATCGGCAAACCGCCCCACTGGTTGGGGGGGACTACGGGCCGAACAGCGATACCCGACATCAATAGCCAGGCGAGAAGAAGCGTCAGCAGCCAGAGCGGCACGAGCTTCACGCTCCAGAAACGCGGGCTGGCGGAGAGCGATAGCATGGCACCGATGCCAAGTAGGACAAGCGCGGGGCGCCATTGCAGCTCAGGCGGGTAGAAGCCGAAGAGGATAAAGCGAAGTTTTGCGCCGATGAAGGCCCAGCAGGCGCCGGCACTCTCAGCGGCGCAGGTCTGAGCTGATCCTGTCCATACAGCATTCTCGAAAGCCCAGCGCCAGATCGGCGAAAACAGCCAGAGAAGGATTGCACCAAAGAGGAGTGTGATTGCCGTATTGGCCTTGCTGTCTATGAGACCGGCGGTAAGCCGGCGAGGGACGAGCCGCCGGGGTGCGGTGATCTGCAATTCGCTCATTTGCGGCGGGTGTCCTTCAGCACGATGCGGCGATTGTAGAGATTCATCGCCAGCGAGACGGCGAGGTTCAGCGTGAGATAGGCCAGGGCGATGATCGCAATCGCTTCCAGCGATTGGCCGGTGGTATTCGCGGTCGTATTGGCGACACTGACGAGATCGGGGAAGCCAATAGCCACGGCCAGGCTCGAGTTTTTCGTGAGGTCGAGATAGCTGGAGGTCATCAGAGGCGTGATCACGCGTAGCGCTTGTGGCAACACGATCAGGCGCATGATGTGGCCGGGCCCAAGCCCTAACGCGCGCGCCGCCTCCCACTGTCCGTTTCCGACAGACTGGATGCCACTGCGTACAATTTCGGCGATAGTCGCAGCCGAATTGAAGACCAAGCCTGTCAAGAGACCGGCGAATTCCGGTGTCAACGACAGGCCGCCGCGAATGTTGAAACCGCCTTTCGCGGGCAGCTCGGCGGAGATGGAAACGTCCGCCAGCCACAGAAAGGCGATCGTGGCGGCAAGGGCACCGCCGGCGACCCGGCTTGCATAGTAGTGCTGGCCGAAAAATAGCCGGCGCGCGAGAAAGGTCGTCGCGCCGCCTACGGCGACTGCAAGGGGCAGCCAGATGAGCATTGAGGGGCCTTCCAGGGTAAGGCGCGGAACGAAGATGCCGCGATTGGTGAGGAAGACGTTGCCTGAGAATTGGATCGCCTGGCGCGGCGCCGGCAGGCTGTGAAAGAGGGAACTCCACACGAAGAGCTGGAGGAGGAGCGGCGTGTTGCGGAAGATCTCCACATAGGCCCGCACGACATTTGAAAGAAGCAAGTTGCGCGACAGGCGGGCGATGCCAAGGAGAACGCCGAGAATGGTGGCGAAGAGACATCCGAAGGCGGAGACGGCGACGGTATTGACGAGGCCCGCCAGCAGTGCGCGGCCGTAGGTGTCGGCGGAGGAATAGGAAATCAGGCTCTCGCCGATCTCGAAATTGGCCCGCTGGCCGAGAAAGACAAAACCGGGGCGCAGGCCCAGTCGCTGCATGGTGGCGACGATGTTGTCGCCGAAATACCAGAAGACCGCGACGATGAAGAGGAGCACGGCGATCTGTTGAGCCGGTGATGGACCGATCCAGCGGCGGATGGTGCCCAAGCCGGGCTTCGAAAAACCCGGCCCGAGTTGATGATGCGAACTCGCTTGCGACAGCACGGCGATGCTCAACGGAAGGGCGGCGAATAGATCAGGCCGCCCTTCGTCCACAGCTGGTTATAGCCGCGGTCGAAATTGAGCGTCGTGCCCTTGCCGACGTTGCGTTCGAAGATTTCGCCGTAGTTACCGACGGCCTTGATAATGTGATAGGCGAATTTCGGGTCCAGACCGATCGCCTCTCCAAGCGATGGATCGACACCGAGGAAGCGCTTGATCGTCGGATCGTCGCTGGTCAGGAAGCTATCGACATTGTCTTTGGTGATGCCCAGTTCTTCGGCCTGAACGGTTGCAAAGACCGTCCAGTTGACGATTTCCAGCCACTGGTCGTCACCGCCGCGGACGGCCGGTGCGAGCGGCTCCTTCGACAGGCGCTCGGGCAGGAGAACGTAGTCATCAGGGCTCTTGAGCTGGGTTCGCTTGGCAGCGAGGTCAGTCGAATCCTGAGTTAGAGCATCGACGCGGCCGGTATCCAGCGCCTTTGTGAATTCGCTTGTCTCCTCGATTGTTACCGGCGTGAATTTCTTGCCGGTTTTGCGGAAGAAATCGGCGATGTTGAGTTCGCCAGTGGTGCCGCTCTGGACGCCGATGGTGGCGCCGTCGAGGTCCTCGCCCTTGGCTACGCCGAGATCCTTGCGCACCAGCAGCCCCTGGCCGTCGTAGAAGACGACCGGGCCGAAATGGAAACCAAGTTTGAAGGCGCGGGTAATGGTCTCGGTGACACCGGAGAGAAGGATGTCAAACTCGCCGGACTGCAATGCCGGCAGGCGCTGCTGCGGCGAGGAGTTGGTGAACTCGACTTTGTCCGGATCGTCGAAGACGGTCACGGCGAGCGCCCGGCCAAAATCCACGAAGAATCCTTGCCAGCGGCCATTGCTGTCGGGCGTGAAGAAGCCAGGCGTCGTGCCGACGCCGACTTTGATGACACCGCGTTCCTTGATCTTATCGAGTGTCGGACCAGCGTGCGCTGCCATCGGCAACATCGCCGCGGCGATGAGTGCTGCGGCAGCGGCGCCCTTGAGGTGCCGCCGCATAAGGGAAATTGCGTTCATAATATTCTCTCCTGGAAGTTTCGTCCCCATGCAGGCGCGTCGAGCTTGGGAGGATCGAAAGCGCCTGCCACGAAGAAGCTAATTAAATAAAATCTATAAAATAGATAGATTATTGCGTTTTGTCGGCAGTTGCTGGAACATAATGCTTTATTTCGAGACTGACCTGATTGGCGAATGCCGGTCGGCGGCCTTGTTCCGGTCCTCCGAATGTACCACTCTGCCTTAAGCTTCGGCGGGGACATCCGTTTAGACCCAGGAGATGAGCGTGAGCACAAGCGTAGCCAACACCCAAGTGAGCAACGTGCGGTCGAAGGCTTCTCCATCATTGCGATCAGCTATTATTTGATCGGCATACTGAAAGTCGTCTTTGAGTCTTGCGAACACGCAGGCCTACACGTCAGTCCATTGGTAACGGCTAGTCAATTGCCTGAGTAGGCGACGGCAGCCGGCAAATGCAGTTCGAATGAGAAGGTAGGGCGGTATTTCCTTGGTTCGGAGCTGCACGATATGGGTATCGTGCAAATGCGAACGTGACCACCCGGTCGACGTGCCACCTTGGGGGAGAGAATCATGACGGCCTACGACGAACTTCGCAAAGCGCCTTTCAACCTCGATGAGCCTGCGATCCTTTGGGTTCGTGACGTTTATGCCTCGCTCGACGTCGACGATAAGATCGGACAACTCTTCATCTTGATCATGATCGGGACCGATGAGGAGGAGTTCAAACGCATTGCTTCGCTAAAACCTGGCGGCGTAACCCGCTTCTTTACGCCCGATCTTGACTTCGAGCGGCGGGTCATTTCCGACCTCGTGTCAAGGAGCAAAGTTCCCCCTATCATCAGCGCTGACCTCGAAGGCAGCCGACATTCATTTGCATTTGGCACCCCGGTGCTCGGCCAACTTGGGCTTGCCGCTGTTGACGATGTCGAGGCAACAGAGAGAAGTTCGGAAATCCTGGCACGCGAAGGGCGCGCAATGGGTGTTCGGTGGTCGTTCACGCCAGTTATTGACATTAATGCCGCCTTCCGATCACCGATCGTCGGTACCCGTTCTTATGGCTCCGATGTCGACAAGATCGAGCGTCATGCGGTTGCCCATGTTCGTAGTCTCCAACGAAATGGTGTGGCTGCCACCGCGAAGCATTGGCCTGGCGAGGGATACGACGACCGCGATCAGCACCTTGTTACCACGACAAATCCGCTTTCGGTGGAGGCGTGGAAGGGAACCTTCGGTCGCCTCTACACAACCCTGATCAACGAAGGCGTGCTGGCTGTAATGAGCGGGCATATTTCGTTTCCGGCCTATGTCCGATCGAAAGTGCCGGATGCCGATCTTGAAGCCTTCCGACCGGCCTCGGTTTCCCGGTTGTTGAACGTTGACCTCCTGCGGAACGAACTCGGCTTCAATGGCCTCATCGTCTCCGACGCGACACCCATGGGAGGTCTTTCAGCTTGGGGCCACCACACAGAGACAATGCCCGACATCATTGCCAATGGCTGTGATATGATCCTCTTCAGCGATGCGCCTGAGAAGGATATGGCTGCGGTCAAGGCCGCCGTTGAAGACGGCCGAATTACCTCTGAGCGGCTCGAGGCAGCCGTACTGCGCGTGCTGGCGCTCAAGGCGCATCTCAGGCTTTTTCAGCCGTCGGATGTTCTACCTGAGGCCACCGAAGCGCGCCGCGTGCTTGCGCATCCGGACAACGTGGCCGCATCGAGGGAGTTCATCGGACGATCGCCGACGCTTGTGAAGGACGTCCAAGGCATCTTTCCGCTCGACCCGGCCAAGACGAAGCGCGTGTTGCTGGTCGACGGAGGTATCATCCATCCGCTTATCCCGCAGCCTCTGAAATTTGTGCTTCCCGAGCTTTTGGAGAAGGAGGGTTTCGAAGTCACGATTGACCGACCCGACATTGTGCCATCACCTGATGATTTCGATCTCGTGGTCTATGCGCTGGGCGATGAGTCGCTGCTCGTTCGGGGCAGGATATTTGTCGACTGGCATCGCATGGGGGGTGGGGGACTCTTCAAGGCGATGTATCGGCCTTGGACGAATATTCCGTCAATAATGATCTCCTTCGGGCATCCATATCATCTCTACGATGCGCCACGGGTACCGGCCTACATCAACGCATATTCCACAATGGACAGCGTCCAGGAAGCCGTCGTTGACTGCATGCTTGGTCGCAAGCCCTTCGTGGGCGTGAACCCTGTGGATCCATTCTGCGGCCTTGAGGACGCGCACTTTTGAGCCTGCGCCGGACGCTCAATAAACACATGCTATCGGCACAACGATTGCAGTGGCAGGGATCGCGTTCCGATCAAAGTGCTCTTGTGGCGGCGACTTCCGGATCGGGCGTGGTATTGCCTGGAATAGAGAAGATCCGACCGCTGGCTGTGACGATATCGTCGACATCGCACGGTCGCTGGCCAGGGCAGGGCGGTAAGGAGCGAAGTTTCCGCAAGAAACCGCTCGCGCAAATGAGACATGCCGGATAGCTTAAAGCGGCCCGCAAGTCGCGGTTCTGCATGACATCACACCTGAATAAAGTGTTGAAATCACCGATGATCATTGAGATCGGCGGCCTGGTCCAGCGCTCGGATTTCTGAGCTCGCACGCCACCTTACTATACCGCCAAGGTATGAAAACAAACCAAATCGGTGTTGGACGCAGATTGGATGGCCGGACAAACTGTCCCCATGAAAACGTCATCGACCCATCTCGCACTGTCCGCCAGCCTTCACCCTCTTGTCGAGCGGGTTGAAACAATACTGGTCGATTTGCCGACCATACGGCCGCACAAGCTATCAGTGACCACCCTGAACGGCCAGACGCTGATGCTGGTCAAAGTTCACTGCAGCGACGGCGTCGTCGGTATAGGTGAAGGAACGACGATCGGAGGTCTCGCCTACGGGGGCGAGAGCCCCGAAGGTATGAAGCTGGCGATCGATACCTATTTTGCTCCGGTGATGGTCGGACAGGACGCAACTCGCATCCGCGCTCTGATGACCCGCGTCGGCAAGATGGTGAAGGATAATCGCTTCGCCAAGAATGCCATCGAGACGGCGCTGCTCGATGCGCATGGAAAGCGTATCGGCCAGCCGGTGAGTGAACTCCTGGGCGGCCGGCTGCGGGACCGTCTGCCGGTCGCGTGGACGCTCGCATCCGGCGACACCGCGCGGGACATTGCCGAAGCCGAAAAGATGCTTGATCTCAAGCGCCACAAGATCTTCAAGCTCAAGATAGGCGCAAAGAGCCTCTCCGCCGATATTGCTCATGTATCTGCTATCAAGCGCGCCCTTGGTGACCGCGGGGCGGTCCGTGTCGACGTCAACATGGCGTGGAGTGAAACGGAAGCAGTCTACGCCATGGCCGCATTGGCCGCCGCAGGATGCGAACTGGTCGAACAGCCGGTGGCATCGTCGCAGGCGCTGTCGCGCTTAATGCATCGCTTCCAGGTGGCTTTGATGGCCGATGAATCCTTGAAAGGTCCCGAATCCGCATTTGAGTTGGCGAAAATCCACGGCGCGGATGTATTCGCGGTGAAGATTGCGCAGAGCGGCGGGCTCTTCAACGCACAGAGAGTTGCGTCGATCGCCGATGCTGCCGGCATCGAACTCTATGGTGGAACGATGCTCGAGGGTGCCTTCGGCACCATCGCATCGGCACATGCCTTTTCTACGTTCGAGAAGCTGCAATGGGGAACCGAGCTCTTCGGTCCGTTGCTCCTGACGGAGGAGATCCTGATCCGCCCCCTTGATTACAGCGACTTTGAGCTGACGGTTCCGGATGGACCGGGATTGGGCATCGAGCTTGACGAGGAGCGTGTAGCGTTCTTTGCCCGTGACGGGCTTCGCAAGACAATCAGCATCGTGGGCTGAGTGGAGGTATCCAATGCTTTTTCACGTCCGTATGCACGTAAACCTCCCCCATGATCTTCCCGCTACCGAGGCCGAAGCGATCATAGCCAGAGAGAAGGCTTACTCGCAGGAACTGCAGCGCATTGGAAAATGGCGGCATATCTGGCGCATCGCCGGCGAATACGCGAACTACAGCGTCTTCGACGTAAAAGACAACGCAGAGCTTCACGAGGTCCTGTCGGGGCTTCCGCTCTTCAAGTTCATGAAGATCGAAGTCTCGCCGCTCCTTCGACATCCATCATCCATACGCGAAGACGATAGCTGATCGCTTCGCTGGCGGCGTCTCAGGAGGAGACGGCGCTCAAAGTTCACATCACCCAAGTGGAGGAAAAGACATGAGTGTAAAGATCTTCGACAAGCCGGAAGTCCAGGACTTCCTGACCAAGGTTGCCGGTCTCGACAAGCCGGACGGCAATCCACGGGTCAAGCAGATCGTTCACCGATTGCTGTCCGACATCTACAAGGCGATCGACGACCTCGACATCACGCCGGACGAATACTGGACAGGGATTGCCTGGCTGAACGAGATCGGTGCGGCCGGACAGGCAGGCCTGATTTCGCCCGGCCTCGGCATCGATCATTTTTTGGATGAGCGGCTCGACGCGATCGACGAAGCATTGGGGATCAAGAACGAGACCCCTCGCACCATCGAAGGCCCACTCTACGTCGCCGGCGCTCCTGTCGCACATGGCTTTGCCCGTCTTGACGATGGCACGGACACCAATGGCCATACGCTCATCATGCACGGCACTGTCTACGGCGACGACGGAAAGCCGCTGCCGGATGCCACCGTCGAAGTCTGGCACTGCGATACCCGCGGCTTCTACTCCCACTTCGACCCGACAGGCAAACAGGCGCCCTTCAACATGCGGCGCACGATCGTCACCGACGATAAGGGCTGTTACAAGTTCCAGAGCATCGTTCCGAAGGGATATGGCGTTCCTCCGGGCAGCCCGACCGAGCAGGCGCTCTGCGCTCTTGGTCGCCATGGCCAGCGCCCGGCTCACATCCACTTGTTCATCAGCGGCGACGGTCATCGCAAGCTGACCACCCAGATCAACATCGCCGGCGATCCGCTTGTCAACGACGACTTCGCCTACGCCACCCGAGACGGGCTCGTTCCCGAGATCGTCGAGCATACCGACGAGGTCAGCATCAAGGCCAATAGTCTTTCCGGCCCCTTCGCCGAGATCAAGTTCGATATTCATCTGACCGCGCTGGTGGATGGCGTCGACAACCAGATCAACGAACTGCGCAAGCGCGCCGCGGCCTAAGAGCCACGCGGCGGCCCCGGCCGCCGCTTCCCGTCCCAAAACCGAAATTGTCGCTACGGCGGACCTTGAAGGGCGTCGCAGCGGGAGGAGAAGCCATGTCCACGATTATCGAGAAGGCACGAGATCTCGACCAACTGCTGGCAACCGCAGTTGAAGACGACAAGGAAGCTGGCGTGTTCCGTTGCCGCCGCGACATCTTCACCAATGCCGACCTGTTCGAACTGGAGATGAAGTACATCTTCGAGAGCAACTGGGTCTATCTCGCACATGAGAGCCAGGTTCCTGATAACAACGACTACTACACGACCTATATCGGTCGCCAACCGGTCGTCATCACCCGCGACAAGGCCGGCGAACTGCATGCCGTGATCAATGCCTGCGCGCACCGAGGCGCGATGCTGTGCCGGCGCAAGCATGGAAACAAGGGCAGCTTTACCTGTCCGTTCCATGGCTGGACGTTCTCGAACTCAGGCAAGCTCCTGAAGGTAAAGGACGAAAAATCCAGCCAGTATCCAGCTCAATTCGCCAAGGACGGCTCGCACGACCTGAAGCGCGTGGCCCGCTTCGAGAGCTACCGAGGCTTTCTGTTCGGCAGCCTGAACGCCGATGTCGCCGAGCTTGAGGACTATCTCGGCGAGACCAAAATCATCATCGACCAGATCGTCGATCAGGCCCCCAACGGTCTTGAGGTCCTGCGTGGCAACTCGTCCTACATTTACGACGGAAACTGGAAGCTGCAGATGGAGAATGGCTGCGACGGATACCACGTCAGCTCCGTTCATTGGAACTACTCCGCCACCATGGGTCGCCGCACGGAAGAAGGTACCAAGGCGGTCGACGCCAACGGGTGGAGCAAGTCTGTAGCCGGCGTCTATGGCTTCGAAAACGGGCACATCCTTCTGTGGACAAACACGATGAACCCCGAGGTGCGGCCAGTCTTCAGCGGTCGCGACGAGATTGTCGCACACGTTGGAAAGGAGAAGGCTGACTTCATCGTCAACCAGACACGCAATCTCTGCCTTTACCCCAACGTGTTCCTGATGGACCAGTTCAGCACGCAGATCCGCGTGACCCGTCCTATCAGCGTCGACAAGACCGAGATCAGCATCTTCTGCTTTGCGCCGAGAGGCGAAAGCGAAGCCGACCGGACGCTGCGGATCCGCCAGTACGAGGACTTTTTCAACGTGTCCGGAATGGGCACGGCCGACGATCTTGAGGAATTTCGCGCGTGCCAGGCCGGCTATGCCGGCATCTCTGCGCTCTGGAATGACCTGTCGAGAGGCGCACCGCTTTGGATCGATGGCCCGGATGAGAATGCGAAGCGGATGGGCATCGAGCCGTTGCTTTCTGGAGAACGCAGTGAAGATGAAGGCCTGTTCGTTCGCCAGCACGAATACTGGGCCAAGGTCATGCGTGACGCCCTCTCGATGGAAAAGAGCGGAGGTGCGGCATGACCATTTCGTTTCCGGAAATCACCACGTCTTCGTACCAGGACATCTGTGCCTTCCTCTATCGTGAGGCAAGGCTGCTGGATGATCGGCAGTGGGATGAATGGCTGACCTGTTACACACCCGACGTGACCTACTGGATGCCGGCATGGGATGACGACGACCAGATCACCGACGATCCGCAGACCCAGATATCGCTGATCTACTATCCGAGCCGGGATGGTCTGGAAGATCGCGTCTTCCGGATCAAGACGGAGCGCTCCGGCGCTTCGACCCCGGAACCGCGCACCAGCCACAATATCACGAACGTCGAGATCCTAAAGGACCGTGGTGAGGAGGTCGATGTTCGCTACAACTTCCACACGCTGAACCATCGCTACAAGGTCACCGACCAGTTTTTCGGAACCATGTTCGTCACCCTTCGAAGGGCCGGCGGCGGGCTGCTGATCTCGGACAAGAAGATCGTGCTGAAGAACGACTACATCCGCCAGGTCATCGACATCTATCACATCTGAGGGCCGGCTCGTGCAACCGCGGCCCGGAGGAGGAGCCATGTGCTATAAGATCGCATTGAATTTTGAGGACGGCGTTACCCGTTTCATCGGATGCAACAGCGGCGAGAAGGTCCTCGACGCTGCCTATCGCGCCAAGATCAACCTGCCGATGGATTGTTCCGACGGCGTGTGCGGCACCTGCAAGTGCCGGGCTGAAAGCGGCAGCTACGACCTCGGTGACGATTATATCGAGGACGCCCTGACCGCGGACGAGGCGGAGAGCGGTTTGGTGCTCACCTGCCAGATGAGAGCGACATCGGATTGCGTTCTTTCAGTGCCGACGACCTCGCTCGCCTGCAAGACCGGCCATCAGAAGTTTGCGGCGACCGTTACTGCCGTGACTCCACACCAAGATGCTGCGATTGTCATTGAACTGGAAGTGGATACGGCATCCTCGCCGGCCTTCCTGCCCGGCCAGTACGTCAATATCGACGTTCCCGGCTATGGTCAGAGCCGCTCCTACTCCTTCTCTTCGGCGCCGGGCGACCAGCGTCTCGCCTTTCTCATAAAGCGGATTCCCGATGGTGCGATGAGCGGCTGGCTCGCCGGGGCAAAGCCTGGCGACAAACTTGACCTGATTGGTCCGCTGGGAAGTTTCTATCTGCGTGAAGTGAAGCGCCCGCTGCTGTTTCTGGCCGGCGGCACCGGGCTTGCTCCCTTCCTCTCGATGCTTGAAACGCTCGCCCGCGCTGAATCTGACCAGGCGATCCACATGATCTACGGCGTGACGCGCGATCTCGATCTCGTTCTCGTCGATGAGATCGAGGCTTATGCCGCCCGCCTGCCGAACTTCAACTTCACGACCGTCGTGGCCGAGAATGCCTCCAGCCACCCGCGCAAGGGCTGGGTAACGCAACACATGCCGGAAGAGGTTCTTCATGGCGGTGATGTCGACGTCTATCTTTGCGGCCCTCCGCCCATGGTCGATGCGGTGCGCAGGCACTTCGACGACAATGGTGTGAGCCCCAACAGCTTCTACTATGAGAAGTTTACGCCGAATGCGGTCGCGAAAGAGGCGGCATGACGATGACCGGCTATCGGGAACGCTTTGCTGGCAAGGTGATCGTCGTGACGGGGGCAGCGCAGGGCATTGGCCGCGCCGTGGCGCTGCGCGCTGCCGATGAGGCGCTCGCGTAGTTCTGGTGGATCGTGCTGAGCTTGCGAGGGACGTGGCCCGCGAGGCGGGCGCCAATGCGGCCTCGTTTCTCGCTGATCTCGAGACCTACGACGGCGCGTTGGAAGCCATGCGCTTCGCCGCGGAAACCTTCGGCGGAATCGACATATTGATCAACAATGTCGGCGGTGCGATCCGAATGCGTCCCTTCGAGGCATTCGAGCCGGTGCAGATTGATGCGGAAATACGTCGATCCCTGATGCCGACACTCTACGGATGCCACGCCGTCATTCCACATCTGCTTGCGCGTGGCGGCGGCACCATCGTCAACGTGTCTTCGAACGCGACGCGAGGCATTCACCGCGTGCCCTATTCGGCGGCGAAAGGTGGGGTCAATGCTGTCACCCAGTCGCTTGCAATGGAATTGGCCGAACGGAACATCCGTGTCGTGGCGACAGCGCCGGGCGGCACTGAGGCCCCTGCAAGGTCTATCCCTCGGAACGCCGAAGGCGACACCAAGGAGGAAAAGGCCTGGATGGGCGAGGTCGTCGCGCAGGTAAAGCAATCGAGCTTCATGAAACGCTACGGCAGCATCGCCGAGCAGGCTGCGCCAATCCTGTTTCTGGCCTCCGACGAGGCCTCATACATCACTGGAAGCATACTGCCGGTCGCGGGAGGTGATCTCGGCTGACCACTTGTTCTTGAAAAATGCGTAGCAACTCGGGGAGGAGAAAATGCGCAACATCGATGTGAATGACGCAATAGACAATGCGCCCTTTGGAGCGTTTCAGTGGGCGGTCGTGGCGCTCTGCGCCCTTTTGCTTGTTGTCGACGGTTACGACGTCTTCGTGGCAGGCACGGTCCTGCCGACCTTGATCGCGGAGTGGGGCCTCTCAAAACCGCAGGCAGGTGCACTGCAGGCGTGGGCACTGTTTGGAATGATGTTCGGCGCGCTGGTCTTCGGGCCACTCGCCGACCGGATCGGTCGCAAGAAGGGCATTGCCATCAGTTTCATCCTGTTCACCTCGTCAACGCTTTTGACGGGATTTGCGAGTTCACCGTTCGAGTTTCAGATCTTCCGCTTCATCGCGGGATTTGGGTGCGGTGGACTGATGCCAAACGCGGTTGCCCTCATGAACGAATATGCGCCGAAGCGGCTTCGGGGGACGATGGTCGCCCTGATGTTCTCCGGCTATTCCGTCGGCGGAATGGTCGCGGCGGGGCTCGGTATCGAGATGATCCCGCATTATGGCTGGAAGCCGATGTTCTTTGTCGCTGCGGTTCCACTCGTCGTATTGCCGATCATTCTATGGAAGCTTCCTGAATCGCTTGGTTTCCTCATTCGCCAAGGGCGCCAGGAACAGGCCAGGACGATTTACGCGAAGGTGGTGCCGGCGGCGTCGCTTACACCTGCAGATCGGCTGGTCTTTTCGGAACACAAAGGCGCGTCTGCATCGGTTTCCGAACTGTTCAGGCATCAGCGTACGCTTCGCACTCTGATGCTGTGGGTGTCGTTCTTCTGCTGCCTGCTGCTTGTATACCTGCTTTCGTCGTGGCTCCCGAAGGTGCTCCAGGAGGCCGGCTATGCAGAGAAGGCGAGCCTGCTTAGCCTGTTTTCGCTGAACTTCGGCGGCATGGTCGGCGCCATAGCGGGCGGCTGGCTAGGCGACCGGTTCGGCCTCGCCAAGGTTGTCATCGGTTTCTTTGCGGCCGCGTCAGCGTCCATCGCCCTGATCGGGTTCAACCTGGCGCCGGCGCTTCTTTTCCTGATGGTGTTCGTCGCGGGCGCCACGACGATCGGCACCCAGATCCTGCTTTATGCAAGCGTCGCCCAGCTTTACAATCTTTCCGTCCGCTCGACCGGCCTCGGATGGGCGTCAGCGGTCGGCCGCATCGGAGCCATCGTTGGCCCGACCTTGGGCGGCGTCCTGCTCGGACAGAACCTGCCGCTACAGCAGAATTTCCTGATTTTCGCCCTTCCCGCTGCTGTCTCGGCCGTGGCGATGGTGGTGTTCGCCCTCAGCAACAGCCGAAGAACCGCTTCAGTTCCGGCTGTCGCAGCTTAAGTAGACGTCGCGCGGCGTTCTTCCGCGCGACCCCTTGGCCCGGATCTCGGGCCGTCGTCACCGCCTTGATCGGAATCTTGATCGAATGCCATTTCTCGACCTACCCACCCACCGCCTCCATTTTCGGCTCGATGGCACTGATGACACTGCCTCCAGCAAGGAATGGCTGGTGTTTTGCAACTCGCTCGGCACGGACTTGCACATGTGGGACGAACAGGTCAGCGAACTCGCCGACGATTTCAGGATCCTGCGTTATGACCGTCGAGGTCACGGATTGTCATCGCCACCACCTGCGCCCTACGCACTCGATGATCTCGGCAGCGATGTGATCTCCCTTCTGGACGCCCTCAACATCTCCCGCGCTCACTTTTGCGGTCTCTCCATCGGCGGCCTCACCGGACAATGGCTTGGGGTCCATCACGGACCTCGATTTGGAAAGATGGTGCTGTGTGCCACCGCCTCCAGAATCGGAACGGCCGAGGGGTGGACCGCAAGGATCGGTGACGTCAGGACAAACGGTCTCGCCGCCTTGGTGCCCGCTACGGCCGAGCGGTGGTTTACACCGGATTTTGCCGCCGCCAACCCAGGCGTGGTGACAGGCGTGCTCGACAGCTTCTCGAGGACTTCAGAAGAAGGCTACCTCGGCTGTTGTGAAGCACTGAGGGATGCAGATTTGAGAGAGGAGATTGCCTCGATTTCCAACCCGATCCTTGCCCTGTCTGGTGCCGACGACGCCGTATGCCCGCCCACCGATCTCGAGAGCATCGCGCACGGGGTGCGCGACGGCAGGCATGTTTCTTTACCCGGCCGCCATATCGTCAACGTGGAAACTCCACACCCTTTCAATTCGGCAGTTCATGACTTTCTGCGCCGGTAGAAGCCGGGTTGCGCCATCTCACTGGACGGCTCGGCGACGGGCGGCGATAGTCCCAAACAATGTGTTGGGAGGCTGGCAGATGGATCTTCGACAACTGAGATATTTCGTGACGGTCGCCCGCGAACGGAATTTTTCACGGGCTGCCGAACTGCTCCACATCGCCCAGCCGCCGCTTAGCCGGCAGATCCAACAGCTTGAGGACGAACTCGGCGTAGTGCTTGTCGATCGTAGCCAGCGGCCGATCGCCTTGACGGAGGCGGGCCGCTTTCTCTACGAACAGGCGACTCACATTCTTTTGCGAACTGAACATATCATCGAGCAGACGCGCAAGATCGGCAGTTCGAAGCGGGAGCGATTTGTTATCGGTTGCGTCGGCTCCACGCTATACGGCGGCATCCCGGACCTGGTTCGCCGCATGCGGCATCTCTGGCCCGACCTTGACATAGAAATCCGGGAGATGATGTCGACGGAGCAGGTCAGCGCCTTGAAAGAGCGGCGTATCGATCTCGGTTTTGGTCGCGTCAGATTCAACGATCGCGAGGTGGAGCGTCTGACGCTTCGTGAGGAGCGCCTTGTCGTAGCGCTTCCAAAGCATCACCCGTTGTCTGCGTCTGAAGAGCCTATAGACCTCGCATCACTGGCTCACGAAACGGTCATCCTTTACCCGTCCGTGCCGAGGCCGAGTTTCGCGGACGAAGTTATGTCACTTTTCGCCGAGCTCGGAATTGCGCATTCGCAGATCGAGGAAGTTCGCGAAATCCAAACCGCCCTGGGAATGGTCGCAGCCGGCGCAGGGGTTTGCATCATCCCGTCAGCGTCCCAACGACAGCGGCCGGACGACGTGTCATATCGCACAATTCGGGACGAGAAGGCAACCTCACCAGTAATCATGAGCTATCGGTACGATGAGCCAAATTCCAAGGTGGAACAGATTAAGAATTTGATCCGCGAGATGTACGCCGACAATCCTCCGTGGCTTCGGCTCTCGAATGTAAAACTCCCGAATAAACCCTGAGGCGTTCAGTCCCCGTGGCGCACGCTGTATTGAACGATGTGCCCATTTTTTGAGCCGCTCTTGGAACGCGGAACATAGAGTTCGATACGCATACCAATTGTCCGCACCAATAATGGGCGGCAGGTTGCTCGGAAAGAAATGTCCACGATTGCAAAATGTTCCTGCAGGTTGCCTTGAGCCGGTTGGAGTTGGTTTACAAGCGTGACGGCAGATTGCTTCCGTTCTGGGGACGCCACAAACTCGACGCGATCGAACGCCAGACTGTTCGAGCCACACTTGCGCAAATGAAACCGGGACGATCGCGGTGATGCAGCGCGATTGCGGAAGTCTCGATTTCGAAACGAGGTCGAACGCAGTTCGAGCCTGGTACCGATACTACGAGGTTCGCCCTGACGAGCGTGCGTCCACGGTCCTTTGCAATGCGGCCGTTCAGTTGTTCAACGAGGGCCATTCTACCGCGGACGACATCGCCGCGATGTTGATCGGCGCCTATGTTGGACTGTACTCCACCAGAGTGAACGCTCTGAGTTCGCATGCTATGGTCGGCTCACTGGAGCAAGATCGGGTTCTAGTCGAGCAGGTCGGGCGGCACCTTTCCGCCATTCGCGGACAACCGTTTCATCAGCGTCTTGTGCAGAAACGTGTTCATAGCCGCGCTATCGCTCTTGTCGCCCGAGTAGCCCAGCTCGGATGCCAGTTCCTTGCGCTCCTGCATGCTTGCGTCCATCCCCACGGCCTTCATCAGGTCGACGATCGAATGTCTCCAATCGAGTTTCTGTCCTGAACTCCTTGCGGCTTGATCGAGCACGTCCGCGATATCGATCGCGGGGGCCTGAGGCGGCGGAGGCGCACCAGTGGCCGGGTCGGTGACGATCGGCGGACGCTCGGCGATCTGATCCGACTGGGGTGCTCCTGGCCCCAGAGGCGGCACTGGATCAGCATCGGGCGCCGCTGGCGGTGTCAACGGGGAAGCGGAAGCCGCTTGAGCGGGCGTTGCTGCGTTGGCGTCGCCCAAAATCGCGTTGCGTATGCGTTCGAAAATGCTCATCGACTGACTCCTTATTCGCGGTGAAACAAAAACACGATCGGAGGCATTCTGTTCCGTTGGAGGAGTGCGAGACGCCGAGACGACAGAGCGTCGGCAGCCCTGCGAAAGGGCCGCCATTTCGAAAGAAGGTCCGGCTAGAGGTTCCGCAACAGCAAGCCGAGACCCCGCTTACCTTCATGAGGAAAGGTTGCTGACGAGCGTCCACGACTGTAATCCGCCTTCCGTCGACATCGCTGTGGAGGACGTGCCTAGAGTCCGATTTCCTGCGTTATCGCGTGGATCGACGCAACGCGCGTCTTCGCGGCCATCAGGATGTCCAGTTCAATCGATGACGGCCCGAAGCGATAGAACAGGTCCTCGGCCACGTCCGGATGAAGGCCGTATCGGCTCCGAAACTCCTCAAGGGTATAGGCGTTGCCACGCAACACCCGCCGGCGTTCAAAATGACGATCTGAATGCATTTCCCAGCTCCTCCTTTTCCTCGCGTCGAAATGATTGCGACGGCGGTTTGTTCCGCCAGATCTGGAGGTTGCGGGATTGAACTCACCGGATAGCCAAGGTTTCGCGCGCGTGCTACGACCTTGGGTCTGAGTGGGGGGCCACATGAAGCTGAAGCTTGTAGCGGTCGCAGCGGCGGCCCTCGCGCCCGTTGTCGCTATGCTCGTGTATAACGAGGTCGCGCTGCGTGCCCAGCGGAACGAAGAGGTGAGAGCCAACGCTGCGCAAGCCGCTCGTCAGGCTTCGTCAGAGGTCGACCGGATCATCGAAGGCGTCCGCGCCATGCTTGTCTCGGTGTCCGCCATGCCCGCCGTTCGTCATCTCGACGCCGCGAGTTGCAACGAGAGCTTGAAGTCTGTAGCGGAAAACGTTCCAAACGTCAGAACGATCTTCGTCCTCGATACAACCGGGAGCCCTGTCTGCAGCAGTCAGCAGATACCGGCCGGCACGACGTTCGCCGACCGTGATTATTTGAAGGGAGTCATCGTTTCTCGGCAGACGGTCGTTGGCACCTACACGATGAGCAGGATCTCGGATACGGCCGTGTTGCCGATCGCAATGCCGTTGATGGAAGGCGACAATCTAAAGGGAGTCGTGGTCACCGGCGTCCGGCTGGACTGGCTTCAGAACAGGATCACCGAGCGCGGCGTCTCCCCCGGCAATGCCGTGACGATAGCTGATGGAAAGGGGACGATCCTTGCGCGGGTGCCGTTTCCCGAACGGTTCGTCGGCACCGTCATTCCGGACAAATTCCAGTCGCTCATTCATGCCGACGAGCCTGGCGTCATCGATGTCACGAGCCAGGATGGTACCGAGCGGATCCTCGGATTCCGCCCGATCGCTCTGCCGGGCAGCCCGCTTTACGTCAGTGCAGGCTTCTCAAAGGAGGAGGCCTTCGCTCAGATTAACAGGTCGACACTCGCGAACATGCTTGGCATTGCGGGGGGAGTGCTGCTTGCTTTCGTCGCCGCGTTCTTCATCGGCAACAAGTTCCTGCTCGCGCCAATCGAACGCATCGCGGCGACGATGGACAGCTGGCGCAACGGCGAGACGAAGGCAAGGACAGGCATGAAGGGGTCCGATGAATTGTCCGCGGTCGGAGCGACGCTCGATGGCCTGCTGGAAGAACTCGACCGTCGCCGCCTCGAGAGCGAGCAGGTGGTTGAGGAGCGTGCTCTGCTGATGAGGGAGCTGGCGCACCGCGTCAAGAACGGCTTCACGCTCGTACAGGCGATATCCCGTCAGACCTTCTCGAAGGTGGAACCCGAACGCTACCGCTCCTTCTCCGAGCGCCTGACCGCGCTCGCCCGGACCTATGATTTGCTACTTTCGAAGGAGACCACGTCGTCGTCGGTGCGTGAAGTCATTGTGGCCGCAATGGAGGCTCATCTTGATGGCGGTTGCGAGCGCATTCGGCTCGAAGGACCCGACGTTGTCCTTGCCGCCGATCTCGCACTGCCGCTTTCACTCGTGGTGCACGAACTGGCAACCAACGCCACGAAGTACGGAAGCCTCTCGAACGAGACAGGAAAGGTTTCGATCGCCTGGCGCAAGGAGCGCGAACGGCTCGACCTCACCTGGACCGAAAGCGGTGGTCCTCCTGTCGGCGCGCCTGCCCGGAAGGGCTTCGGCTCCGTCCTGATCGAGCGAGCTTTCCCGTCGAGGGCGCGCTCGGTGTGCCGGACTGACTATCGCCCCGACGGACTCGTCTTCGAACTTTCGTTTACAACAACGGAACCAGAGCCGCGTTTGCAAGTTTCGACAAATGGAGCTGCGGAGCAGAGGACGTGAGAAAGAAGCCGAAGGTACCGATCGTCGAGGATCATTCGCCAACGAGGTGAGGAGCCGGTCTGATGACTGCGTTGCAATGTCGGTCGGAAGAGAAACTCGGGAGCGTTGCCTCCGGAGAGTCCCCAGTTTCTCTTCCTCTGGCGTTCGAGCAAGGCCAAATGGCTGCTCGGTCCCCGCGGCCCGCCATTTCGGGTCAGGTCGCGAGCCAGCCATGAATTGAATATTAGGCAAGAGCGAATTGATGGAAACGTATTCTTCGGCAATGGGTTAACGCCGGAGCGCAATCACGGGCTCAATGTCTTGCTTCCAGTTGGACTTGGGCTTGCGAATCCAGGGCGGATAACTAGTTACCTCGAGAAACACGCAATCGGAATTCCGCATGACCATCGACCTTTTAGAGCGTAGGCAGACCGAAGATCCGAACCGAAGCGAGGAGCAGTTTCGCGTGCTGGTCGAAGGCGTGATCGACTATGCCATCTACATGCTCGATCCGAACGGTCACGTATCGAGTTGGAATGCGGGCGCCCGCCGCATCAAGGGATACGAACCCGAAGAGATCATTGGTAGGCATTTCTCGCAGTTCTATACCGACGAGGACAAGGCCGACGATCTGCCAAGAAGAGCGCTAGAAATCGCCGCATCCGAGGGCCGGTTCGAAAGAGAAGGCTGGCGGGTCAGAAAGGATGGGACGCGCTTTTGGGCAGATGTCATCATCGACCCTATTCGGGCAGAAGACGGCACGCTCATCGGCTTTGCCAAGATTACGCGCGACATTACGGAGAGGTGACAGACGCAGGAAGCACGAGCGAGCACAGCTCGAACTCTTCCAGGCCCAAAAGATGGAAGCCGTAGGCCAGCTCATGGGCGGCGTCGCGCACGACTTCAACAATCTACTGATGGCCATTCTAGGCAGTCTCGAGATCGCGAAGAAACGGGCTCTCGCCGGTCAGGATCTGATCGAGAACGCCATCCAAGGGGCAAAACGGGGCGCGGCCGTGACACAGCGGCTGCTTGCCTTCTCCCGCAAGCAGGAACTCAAGCTTGAGCCGGTCGACGTGTCCGACCTCGTGAAGGGAATGGCGGGCCTGCTTCAGCGGTCGATCGGCCCGTCGATCGAAATTGTCACGAGTTTCCCGCTGGCTCTGCCGAAAGTTCAGGCCGACGCCAACCAGTCGGAGACCGCACTCCTGAACCTGGTCGTAAACGCACGCGACGCCATGCCTCTCGGGGGCGTCATCACGCTCTCGACGGCCGCGTAGGGATGACAATCGGAACAGTCCACGCGCTTCAAGGCGCTGAGCGATCCGTCGTGATCTTCTCGCCCGTCTACTAGATACATGCTGACGGTGGTTTCGTCGACGCTTCGCCAAGTATGCTGAACGTGATGGTCTCGCGGGCAAAGGACAGTTGTCTGGTATTTGCCGATATGGACGTTATGGCGGCCGCGAAAGCCGGGTCGCCA
>Ga0207426_1000735_pt1 | contig 37458 bp, 32 predicted proteins | sample AraplaMF_Cvi_mMS_FD_184265 | JGI IMG/M metagenome (GOLD analysis project Ga0207426, IMG submission 184265) | Arabidopsis root microbial communities from the University of North Carolina, USA - plate scrape MF_Cvi_mMS (SPAdes) (version 2) | ecosystem: Host-associated > Plants > Roots > Endosphere... | reverse complement strand
TCGCCTGTGAGACGCCTTTACCATAACACGAGGTATCCTGAGCATGCAGCCGTCACTTTCCGTTGGCTTCCTCCTCTATCCGAACATGACGCAGCTCGACCTAACCGGGCCGTATGAGGTGCTAGCGCGCGCGCCAGGAGCAACGACCCATCTGATATGGAAAACGCTTGCCCCGGTCGTCTCGGATCAGGGTCTCGCCGTCCTGCCGACGACGACATTTTCGGACTGTCCACCGCTCGACATGGTGTGCGTGCCCGGTGGGCCGGGGCAAATCGCTTTGATGGAGGACCAAGAGACGCTGTCCTTTCTCAACAACGTTGCCAAAAACGCAAAACTCATAACGTCGGTTTGCACCGGGTCGCTTGTCCTTGGCGCCGCCGGTCTCCTTAAAGGCTACCGTGCCACCTCGCATTGGTCTTCCATCGATCAGCTGGCTCTACTAGGTGCAGAGCCTGTGGAGGAGCGCGTGGTGTGGGACCAAGACCGCGTCACTGGGGCTGGCGTGACGTCAGGGATCGATTTCGCGTTGACGATTGTTGCCGAGGTATACGGGCGAGACATCGCCGAAAACATTCAGCTGCAGATAGAATACGATCCAAAACCGCCTTTCGAAACCGGATCGATACGACAGGTATCCGCAGATTTTGCCGAAAAGGCGAGAAACTCCATCGCGAAATTCATCGACGCAAGACGCGCCGTCACCCGGCGGGTTGCTGATCGTCTTCGCTAACGTCAGCCGACAACGGCTTCGTGAATGTAGCCCAAGGTCAAACGGGGTTTTGAAAAGTAATTCAACATGCCAGGTCGAGGCCAGAGGAGGAAGATCGAATGCCGGATAGTCCACATATGATGACCCGTCGCGACGCATTGAAGGTGACAGCCGCCACGGCCGTTGCTGCATCCGTGGAGCTCAACTTGGGCTCAACGTCCGATGCCGCCGCCGCGTCCATGGCGTTTCAGGACGGCGTCTCCACCAGCCTCAAGATCAACGGGGTCGATCACACTTTCGCGCACGACCCTCGGGTTTCGCTACTCGACGCTCTGCGCGAGATGGCTCATCTTTTCGGCACCAAGAAAGGATGTGACCATGGCCAATGTGGCGCCTGTACGGTGCATGTGGATGGCCGGCGCGTTGTTTCCTGTCTGACGCCTCTGGCACAGCTGGAGGAACGTGAAGTCACCACTATTGAAGGCGTGGCCGGTGCCGACGACGCGCTTCATCCGCTACAGCAGGCGTTCATCGATCACGACGCCCTGCAATGCGGCTACTGCACTCCCGGCCAGATCATGGCCGGTATCGCTTGCATCAAGGAAGGTCACGCCACCTCTCCGGCAGAAATCAGGGAATTCATGAGCGGGAACCTTTGTCGGTGCGGGGCCTATGTCGGGATTGTCGCGGCCATTGAGGACGCACGAGAAAAGATGGGTGCTTGAGCGATGCATGAGTTTGCGTATTTGAGAGCTCGCGACGCCGGTTCGGCGGTCGCTGCCGCAACCACCGCTGAGACTGTTCGCTATCTTGCCGGTGGCACCACGCTTTATGACCTGATGAAGCTTAGCGTGGAAACACCGACGAAGGTCGTTGACATCAATCGGCTTGGTCTGAACCAGATAGAGGTCGGCGACCGCGAAGTCGTTTTTGGGGCACTAGCCCGCATGAGCGATGTGGCGGATCATCAATTGGTCGCCGCGCGATACCCGGCGGTCTCGGAATCGCTTTGGAAGGCAGCTTCCCAGCAGTTGCGCAACATGGCAAGCCTTGGAGGCAACCTCCTGCAGAGAACCCGTTGCGCCTATTTCCGAGGCGGCGAACCGTATTCCTGCAATAAGCGCGCGCCTGGATCAGGTTGTGCGGCACTGCAAGGTCAAAATCGCAACCACGCTCTCTTCGGCGGCAGCAGAGATTGCATCGCCACTTACCCGGGCGACTTTGCGATATCGCTTCTTGCTTTCGATGCGATCGTCGATGTGGTCGGGTCGGATGGGCAGCGATCGATACCGATCTCGCAGCTGCATCTCGAACCGGGAGACACGCCGCAGAAGGAACATTCACTTCGCCATGGCGAACTGATAACCCGCATCAGGATTCCAGCAACCGCCGCCGGCCGCGCCTCGACCTATCACAAGGTTCGTGACCGGGAATCTTATGCTTTTGCGCTTGTGTCGGCCGCAGCGGCCCTTCAGATCAAGGACGACGTGGTGACGGAAGTTCGGCTCGGTCTCGGTGGCGTGGCCACCAAACCCTGGCGGGCAAAAGAAGCTGAAACATTCCTGCTTGGCAAGCGCCTCTCTGAGGCCACTGCGCGTGAAGCCGGGGATTTGGCTTTTGCGGATGCGAAAGTCACCGATCAGAACAAGTTCAAGAAGGAGCTCGGCGCGCGTGTCGTGGCCGACGCTCTGATGATCGCGAAAGGGAGGTTGTAGGAATGTCCGACATAGCTTTCTCCGGGTCTCCTCGCGTTGACGCCGCCGACAAAGTCAAGGGGGCCGCCATTTTCGGGGCGGATCGCTGCCCGAAGAACATGTTGCACGCCGCTCTTGCGGTTTCCTCCATCGTCAAGGGCCGTGTCGAGGCGATCGATGTCGACGCCGCGCGTGCGCAGAAAGGTGTTCGCGACGTCCTTACTCACGAAACGATCGGTGAGCTGAACAAAGTCGGCTTCCTGCTGGGCGGAGGACCTGCTGCCCAGAGTGTCCAGCCGATGCTTTCGAGCAATATCGCCTATCGCGGGCAGCCCATTGCGCTTGTCATTGCGGAAACACTGGAAGCAGCCGTTGAGGCGGCGTCCCTGATCACGGCACGTTATACCGCCGAGCCGTTCACATCAACGATCGACGGCCCAGGCGCCACGGTCATGCAGCAGGCGGACACGCCACTGCCTCAAGAACTGTTCGGCGACACGATCGCCGGCGATGCTCTAAAAGCCTGGGAAACGGCAGTGACGAAAGTCGACGCCACGTACCATAGCCCTCCGCAGCATCAGAACCCAATGGAGCTGATCGCAACGGTTGCGCAATGGGACGGGAACCAGCTCACCATTTACGAAGGCACGCAGAATAGCTCCGCCGTCAGGAACGGGGTGGCCTCGATCCTTGGCATAGATCCATCCACGGTGACCGTCGTTTCTCCTTACGTTGGCGGCGGTTTCGGACAGAAGAACTCACTTCAGATGCAAACTGCCCTCGTGGCAGCAGCCGCGAGGAAGGCTGGCGCTCCCGTAAAACTCGTGGTCCCTCGGGCACAGCTCTTCCACGACGCTACTTTCCGTCCGGCGAGCGTTCATCGCGTTCGCCTCGGCGCCGATAGCGACGAGAAGGTGGTCGCAGCCTTATACGACGTCGATTCTCAGACATCGCGCCATGACCTCTTTCCCGCAGATTACACGGATGCCGCCGCCAGACTACATGGCATTCCCAATTTCAAGGGCCTTCAGCGGCTCGTACAGACCGACGTGCAAACCCCCGGCTATATGAGGGCGCCATACGAGCACTTCGCCTCGTTCGCGATGGAATCGGCCATGGATGAGATGGCCTACATCCTCAAGCGCGATCCGGTTGCTTTTCGTATTGCACATGACACGAACGTCGATCCGGTCACCGGTCTGCCTCTGTCGTCGCGTCATCTTGCCGAATGCCTCCGGCGCGGCGCCGATCTGTTTGCATGGTCACGCCGCACCTTCGAGCCGCGGTCCATGATTGCCGAAAATGGCGACCTGCAAGGTCTGGGTGTCGCCGTTGGGTGTTACAAGGCAGCAACCGCCGCGGCAATTGCCAGGCTCACGCTGAAGGCGGATGGCCGGGTCCTCGTTTCTGTCGGTGTTCACGAAATGGGACAGGGCGTTCGCACGGCGCTCGCAGCTGTCATCTCAGAAATCCTCAAAGTGCCAGCCCAAGCCGTTGACGCAGTGATCGGTGACACGCGCGGATCTCCCCAGCATCTGACGGCGGGCTCATGGGGAACGGCGACCGCTGTTCCAGCAGCTGCGGCAGCCGCGCAGAAGATGCTGGAAGAACTCCGCGCGCTTTCGGCGGAAAAAGGCGTGTCTGGTTCACCGGCGCAGGTGCTCAAGGCGCTCGGCCGCGACGAGCTTTCGGTTGACGCAGAGCATTTGGCCCCCGGTCAACCGCCCCAGATGTTGGATGCTTTGAAGAGCGGAAACGTTGCGGCCTTCGGTCCGATCTACAAGGGCTTCGTGAGCTTCAGCTATATAGCGCATTTTGTCGAGGTACGCGTCGAGCCTTCAACAATGAGGGTTCGGGTGCCACGGATCGTCAGTGTGGCCGACTGCGGACGGGTCGTCAGTCCTCGCACCGCAGAAAGTCAGGTCCGCGGAGGAGTTGTCTGGGGCATCGGCGCCGCTCTTCGTGAAGCCTCGGAAATCGATACCCGTTATGGCGGTTTTCTCAATAGCGACATGGCGGAATACCTCATTCCCGTCAATGCCGACATCGGGGAGATTGAAGTCTCGTTCGTTAACGAACCCGACCCGCTACTAAATGAAGCCGGCATCAAAGGACTTGGCGAAGTCGTGATGACGGGGGTTGCGCCGGCAATTGCGAACGCAATTTTTCACGCCACCGGAAAACGGCTGCGCGACCTGCCTATACGACTGGAGCACCTTTTATGATCAACGGACGGGAAGGCAAAAAGGCCAGGCACGACACGACGCTCCGCCAGAATTCGGTATCGCGATGATCATTCAATGTTGGCGCTGTCGTCCTCGCCGATCGGCAATGCACCAAAGGCAATTCCGGAAAATTCCGTTGATGGCAAGAACGCGCCGATATCGGTTAATTCACTCTTGCCGACGCTTCTGGTGTTTTCACAAACTTGCCAAGGAGAGCGCGACATCGAGACATTTTTTCTACTCGGAACAGAACGCTGTAAATGCGGAGTATGCACGTGACCAAAGTTTTAAATTCGCTCGTCGACGCTATTGGCGTAACACCGCTCGTCCGGCTCGACAGATTGACGAAACTGGCTGGTGTAGAGGGAACGATTGTCGCCAAGCTCGAATATCTCAACCCAGGTTTCTCAAAAAAAGACCGCGCCGCTCTCGGTGTTATCGAAGAGGCTGAGCGATCCGGAGCGCTCAAGCCAGGCCAAACCGTCGTCGAACTCACCTCCGGCAACATGGGGACCGGCCTTGCAATTGTCTGCCAGGTCAAAGGATATCCCTTCGTGGCGGTCATGTCGAAAGGCAACTCGGAAGAACGTGCGCGGATGATGCGCGCGCTTGGCGCAGAGGTGATATTGGTAGATCAGCTGCCCACCTCGGTTCCGGGGCAGGTGTCGGGTGGCGATCTTGCACTTGTCGAGCAAACTGCCCAACGTCTTAGCGACGAGCTAAACGCCTTTCGTGCCGACCAGTTCAACCGCCAGGGGAACTGGCTGTCGCACTACCGGGGAACCGGGCCCGAGATCTGGGAGGCGAGTAACGGAGCAATCGACGCTTTCGTGGATTTCGTTGGATCGGGAGGAACTTACGCAGGTGTTACCAAGGCCCTAAAGGAGCGCAAACCCTCTTTGAATTGCTACATCGTGGAGCCGGAAGGGGCTGCAGCGTCAGCCGGTGAGAAGATTACGCAACCGGAGCATCCTATCCAAGGCGGCGGCTACTCGATGCCACACCTGGCCTTCCTCAGCGATGTTGCCGTCGACGGATACCTGCAGGTCTCGGGCGAGGAAGCGCGCCAAACCGCACGTTTGCTTGCACGCAGCGAAGGCATATTCGGCGGGTTCTCTTCGGGTGCGAATGTTGCGGCGGCACTGCAGCTTCTGGCGGACAATGAGGCAGGAAAGACCATTGCGGTTATAATTTGTGATTCGGGTCTGAAGTACCTGACAACGGATCTTTGGGAGTAAACTCCAGGGCGCATTTACGGCTCTTCTGATGACTGATTTGGAGCAAAGCAGACGTCAGCAGTGTCCGCCATTCCACGGCATCGGCTCGTTGATCCGGCTCAGCTTGCAGCCTGCGACGACTGCTGTGAGCGTTGTTGCTGATCTGACGGTTCAGCCCGTCGACAAGCTTGCGCTCGTGCACCCCGCGTTGTTTTCAAACAATGCACACATCCGATGTACCGCTTGCGTTCCGTCGAACGACGTTAAGCGCATCACGCGTTCGGGGTGTGTCACAGTTTTTGCACCGCAGGCAGCAACTTGGACAGGTTGATCGGGAACGATCGTATCCTGGCACCGCAGGCGTTATAAATCGCGTTGGCAAGGGCAGCAGATGAGCCACAATTACCGAGCTCTCCCACACCCTTGACGCCGATCGGGTTTGCCTCGAGATCCGGCTCATCCTGCAGGATGATCTCGATCTCCGGAATATCCGCATGCACCGGCACCAGATACTCCGCAAGATCCCCGTTCACGATGTTTCCATATCGCGCGTCAACATCCGCAGCCTCCCGGACCGCCGCCGAAACACCCCAGATCATCCCCCCAAGAAGTTGGGATCTGGCTGTTTTGGGATTGAGGATCCGTCCCGCCGAAAAAACGCCAAGCATCCGGCGGATCCGAAGTTCTCCCGTAAGCTGGTGAACGCCAACTTCCATGAAGTGGGCCCCATATGTGTGCCTGGACTTTGTCTCCCAGTTTGGGGTTTCGGCAGAGGATGCGATACTGCCTTTCGCCACGAGACCCGTTGGGTTGGCGCGCAAGACCTGTTTGGCAAAATCGGGACCAGGCTGAGCACCTGCTCGTTCTAGGAGGCGAAGGCAGGCCTGGTGCAGCGCTGCTCCCGTATTTGGCGCGCCCCAGGAGCCGCCAGATCCGCCGCCGGGCGGCAAGCTCGAATGTGCAAGCATGACGTCAATGTCATCAACGTCCTGCCCAAGAAGCTCTGCGGCAATCTGGGCAAGGATCGTATAACTACCGGTACCGATGTCGGTCAGATCGGACCGAACCTCAATGCGGCCAGTCGGCCGCACTGCAACCTCGACTTCTGCTGGGCCCTGAAAGTGAAACCTGATAGCCGATGCCACTCCCATGCCGAGGAGCCATTGACCCTCTCGCCGCTTGCCAGGCTCAGAATCGCGCTGCGACCATCCAAACCGTTGAGCGCCAGTTCGGAGGCACTCGCTAAGCCGACGGCCTGTCAGGGGTACACCTGTCTCCGGATCTAGGGCGGTATCGTTCAACACCCTGAGTTCGACCGGATCTATCGCAAGCCTTTCAGCCAGCTCGTCCATCGCTATCTCGACGGCAAGAAGGCCGGCCATTTCACCCGGCGCGCGAACTGCTTCCCCGTTCGGCAGGTCGAGGTGCGTCGAGCGATGACGCGTCATGCGGTTTGGCGCAGCGTAGAGCGAGCGGGTAACTGTCGCGGTCTGCTCGACAAATGGGTCGTTGCGGTTTGAGTAGATCAGCGCTTCGTGCCCAATTGCAGTCAGACGGCCATCGTCATCGGCGCCCAGACGGACCCTTTGCTTCTGCCATGGGCGCACGCCCGTCAAGCCAAACATCTGTCGACGGGTCATGGAGAGCTTGACTGGCCTGCCCACCATCTTCGCGGCAATTGCCGCACCCATGAGATCGGCATGTATGGCGAGCTTGGAGCCGAATCCTCCGCCCACGAAAGGTGCCGAAATGACCAGCTGTTCAGGTGACAATTCAAAAGCCGCCCGGACCGACGTCTTTATGTTTGCGAGAGTTTGGTGGCTGGTGACCAAGTTGAGAGTTCCGCCGTCCCACCACGCTAACGTCGAATGCGGCTCCATCGGTTGGGAGAGCTGCATCGGCGTTTCAAAGGTGGCGTCAACTCGAACAACAGAGTTTGCGAAACCCTGTTCAAAATCACCGACAGCAGTCGCGCCGGCAAACCCTGCGGCGGCCATCTTTTCGTCCAGGACCTCGTTGCCGTCAAGGTAAGAAAAGGTCCCAGGCTCTTGGCGATAAACTGCTTCCAGTGCGTGTGCCGCGTCTCTCGCCTGCTCTAACGTATCCGCAACGACCAGCGCGATTGGCTGTCCATAGTGATTGATTGTGGCGCTGGAGAGAATCGGTCGGACCCGGGTCGTAAAATTTGGTTCCGACGGATCGAGCCTGCCATGAGGGATGCAATTCTTGTGCGTGATCACCCGGCGAACACCGGGCATGGCTTCGGCAATCGAGGTGGAGATGTCGACAACCTCGCCACGACCGATCGTGGCGGTGGCAAACACACCGACCAGCGCCTGGCCAATATGCGTATGCTCATAGGCGTAAGTCGCAGTCCCGGTCACCTTCTTGAGGCCATCCAGACGACTAACTGGCTTGCCGACCAGGCGGCTGGCGGTGCGGCTGGTATCAAGGCGCGTCATAGGCGTTGCTCCTGCGCGTCGATTAAGGCCGCGTGCAGAGCTTGTCGCGCCAAATCGAGCTTATATTTGTTGTGATCGGTTGGCGACGCACCATCGAGCACGACAGAGGCGGCAGCCTCAGCAATTTCTCCAGGCAGACCGAAGCCGCGTCCCTCGGCAGCTTCTACACGCCATGGTTTTGCAGCCAATCCGCCGAACGCCAACTTATCGATTGCAACCCGCTCCGCGTCAACGCGAGCGATCAACGCGACGGAGACAGTTGCAAACGCATAACTCGCGCGTTCTCGCACTTTCCTGTAGACTTGGCGCCCACCGATTGGCGCCGGCAACTCGACCCTGGCGATGATTTCGTGGCTGTCCAATGACGTCTCCACATGCGGTGTGTCGCCAGGCAGTCGGTGAAAATCGGACAGGGCAATCCTCCGCTCACCGGCCGGGCCGATGACGACAATCATTGCATCCAAAGCACGCAAGGCAACGGCCATATCGGAGGAATGCGTCGCGATGCAGGAGGCACTGGCACCGAGGACGGCAAGGTTCGTCGAAAATCCGTTGACCGCGTCGCACCCTGATCCGGGTACCCGCTTGTTGCACGCTTTCGTCGTACCATAGAAATAGGGACAGCGCGTGCGCTGCATCAGGTTTCCCGCCGTCGTGGCACGATTTCGCAATTGCCCGGAAGCTCCGGACACGAGCGCTCTGGTCAGTACCCCGTAGTCTCTTTTGACCATCGGATGGGCGGCAAGGTCCGCGTTGCGAACGAGGGCGCCGATGGCTAAACCACCCGAGGGGAGCGTTTCCACCTTGTCCATCCCGATGTGATTGATGTCAATGAGATGTTGCGGCGTTTCGATCTGGAGCTTCATGAGATCGAGGAGGTTGGTGCCCCCAGCCAGGAGCTTCGCGTTCGGCGTTGACGCCAAAAGCGTGACGGCCTCATCAAGAGAATTGGCTCGATGATAAGTGAAGTCTTTCACGTCTCGCTCCCTTTGGCATCAAGGATCGCGGCAATGATATTGGGATAGGCTGCACAACGACAGATATTGCCGCTCATGCGCTCGCGGACCTCAGCGGCGGAGCCCTCTGGTGCGGCATTGAGATCAGCGGTGACGGCGCTTGGGAAACCTGCCGACAATTCGTCGAGCACGCAAACGGCAGATAGGATCTGGCCCGGCGTGCAGTAACCGCATTGAAAGCCGTCGTGCTCGATGAAGGCAGCCTGCATGGGGTGGAGCCCTTGTGAAGTGGCAAGCCCCTCAATCGTGACAATGTCACTACCCTCGTGCATCACGGCCAGGCTCAAACAAGTATTGATGCGTCGACCGTCCACGATCGACGTACAGGCGCCGCACTGCCCATGATCGCAACCTTTTTTGGTGCCGGTGAGAGCGAGATGTTCCCTCAGCGCATCAAGGAGTGTCGTTCGCGGATCGATCCTCAGCTCGCGCCTTTGACCGTTCACAGTGAAACTTACCGAAACTGCCTTGTCCGCCATTGAGGCGGCAAGCGGCGATGTAATCTCGGCAAACGTCATCCAGGTCGCGGCCATGCCGGTCCCTATGGCTTGGTGAAATTGACGTCGAGTGATTTCAAGCGCTTGATCGTCAGCTCCGGTCAATGTGATCCCTCCTCAACTGGCGCCCGCTTCACAAGGACTGCTGATCGTCCTGCTCATTGCTCCGGCTCGCTGCAATTGCCATATCGATCCCGGCTGGGAAGAACGGGTTGTCGAATGAGACGCATTGCCGTCATCCCCCAACAAAGGCAGCGACTAGCGGGCTCCTCATCCTCGTCATGTGGTGAACCTATTTAGGAAGGAAACCTTATCCTAGTACCTCACTTTTCCTTCAGTCGCTGTAGGCGTTTTTACACCGAAAGGAGCTGGTTGACCGCAAGACCAGCCCGCGAGCAACAGGTCATGCACCCCTCCAACGCCCCGAAAGCTCCGGATTTGTCGACATCACTTGCTCAGAAAGGAAATCCGAGACGGCTCGAACGCGCCCAGAGGCGACAAGGTCGGCATGGGTGACAAGCCACACCTCAGCATCGAACATCTGGTCGGACGGTACAACGCGGATGAAGTCGTCCTTGACGGTCAGGAAGTCGGGAATGACGGCTAGACCCAATCCGGCTCGCACGGCCGCGATTTGCGAAGGCAGGCTGCTGGTAACAAGGGCGATCTTGCAATCGGGATGTTCCTTCGAAAGCCATACCGCGGCGGGCATATACGAGTGGCTGTCATCCCAGGCGATGAAGTGTCGTCCTCCAAGTGGTTCACCTTCGATGACCGGGTGTCTCTCGATATACTCCCTGCTGCCATAGACCGAGTACGTCATACGGCCAACACGCCGAACCTTCAGGTTGCCGCGTGTCGGGCGCACGACGCGAAGAGCGATGTCTGCTTCGCGTCGATCGAGCTCGGCTGTAGCGGTGCTGGTGATTATCTCAAGGCAGATACCGGGAAACGTTTGGCGAAATGCTGGGAGGGCGGGTATGATGAGGTCAGTCGCAAGATTTTCTGATGTCGCAAGCCGCACCGTTCCAGTCGGCGTCTTATCCAGGCCCGCCGCGCTCCGCTCAAGTGAGATGATACTGTCTTCCACGGCCTCGGCGTATTGCAAGATAGCCCGCCCCTCGTCCGTTAGAAAATAGCCCGTCTGGTGCTTCTGGAACAGGGTCATGCCGACCCCCTGCTCCAGTTCGGCGATGCGGCGACCGACCGTGGATTGGCTCACCTTGAGGTCGGATGACGTCTGCGTAAGGCTTCCATTTCTTGCAACGGCGAGGAAATATTTAAGGTCGTTCCAGTCCATGCGGTGTTTTTCCAAATTTGCAGGATCGTTTCCCAATATCCTTTGTTGTTTTCCAATCCAGTCGCAACAACAATCGAACTCGCCCCCGAGAGCAGAGTGCGGACGGCGGGCCTATCAGATTTCAAACAGTCAAAGGAGCGCGCTATGCTGACGCGACGCAAACTCGGCCGTCAGGGCCTTGAAGTATCGGCTTTGGGACTGGGCTGCATGGGGATGAGCCATGCCTATGGCCAACCAGACGACAAAGAATCGATCGCAACGATCCATCGCGCCATGGATCTCGGTTGCACTTTCTTCGACACTGCTGAGGTTTACGGACCCTATACCAACGAAGAGCTGGTTGGACGCGCTCTCAAGGGTCGTCGCTCTGCAGCGCAGATCGCCACGAAGTTTGGATTCGTCATCGGAAAGGACTTGTTTACCGGAACCGATAGCAGGCCCGAGACGATCCGCTCCGTGGTGGAGGCTTCGCTCAGGCGACTGCAGACGGATTACATTGACCTGCTCTACCAACACCGCGTTGACCCAGCAACGCCGATTGAAGACGTTGCCGGCACTGTGCGAGAGCTTATCGCCGAGGGCAAAGTGCTGCATTTCGGACTGTCGGAAGCGGGTGCAGACACGATCCGCCGGGCTCATGCAGTTCAGCCCCTGTCGGCGCTGCAGAGCGAATACTCGATTTGGGAGCGCAATCTTGATCGATCGATCATCCCTGTCCTTGATGAGCTCGGGATCGGCCTCGTCCCCTTCAGCCCGCTCGGGCGGGGATTTCTCACCGGCGGCGCCAAGCGTGCCGAGGAGTATGCAGCTGACGATTTCCGTTCCAAAGGCGACCCGCGCCTGCAGGGGGCAAACTTCGATCAGAACGTTCGCATTGCCGACCTGGTGCGGGAAATTGCCGGGCATTATGGCGCTGTCCCCGGGCAGGTGGCCCTGGCATGGCTTCTGCAGCGACGCGGCGATCTCGTCCCGATCCCTGGAACCAAACGAAGACACTTTCTGGAAGAAAATCTTGCAGCAGACAAACTGCATTTGTCCCGCGAGGATGTTGAACGGCTGAACAACGTCCTCTCGTATGTCTCCGTCGCGGGCGAACGTTACGGAGCAGCCGGATTGGCCATGGTCGACCGTTGATAGGAGGGAAAAAGCCACTTTATCAACGAGCCTTCACAGGGACATTCGGCCTCTGGAAATTGGTCGCGGTCGTCTCCTCGCATGCCCGGCTCAAGCGGGGCATGCACCGCTCAGAACGCCTCATCACGCGGTTGAAGAATGGCTGTGATGCGAGCGATATCGTCGTGGCCGTCCCTGCTGCGGAGACATTTTGGAGCGGAGCAGCAGTCAAATTGTGATACGTTTGGAAAGGGTGTGCATGAAAAACAGTCTTCAGCGAAATGCCTTTTTAGGCTTCGATCGTCCGTGGGCGTCGGGTATCTCGGAGCGTGCTCGTCGAGTTACCGTGATCATCAGCATGGGCTTTCACAAAGGCATTCGTTTCGATGTAGCGGTTACAAGTTATCGAAGGAAATGCCAAATGGATCAGACGAGACACTGCATCGTGCGAATGTGCTTGGCCAGTGTCCGACAAAGAAAAGCAAAATGGAATTCCAGAGTTTTTTTCAGCGGCTGTAAAGGTATTTGATGAACAATGATATCTCGTGGGACGATCAACGTATCTTTCTTGCCGTCTTGGAAGCGGGGAGTTTTTCTGCTGCAGCGCGCAGATTGGCTGTAACCCACCCAACGGTCCGTTCTCGAATAGAAGCTCTGGAAAAGGCGCTCGGCGCGGTTCTTTTCGTCAGGTCTACAAGCGGCCTTATGGCCACGGATTTGGCCGAGGCGCTGCGTCAACCGGCAAAGGCAATGGCCGACGCATCCCTTTCGTTCCAGAGAGAGGCTGCGTCCAGCGAGGGGATCTCGGGCATCGTACGCATGAGCGTTCCCGAGATCATGGGAACCGAAGTCATGCCCAAAATGCTTGCCAGCTTGAGAACGAAATATCCCGATCTTAAGATCGAACTTGTGTTGAATGATGCGGTCGCCGACCTTGTCACGCGAGAAGTCGACCTGGCGATCAGGACCGTGACGCCGGCGCAGAATGCGCTCGTGGCGCGCAAAGCAGCAACAATTCCTCTGGGCCTGTTTGCGTCCTCCAAGTATCTGGAGCGGCGCGGCATCCCGAAGACACTGAGCGACCTTGGCAAACACGACTTGATCGGACCCGATCAAAATCGAGCTGACTGGAGTGTGGCGGCCTCGCTCGGCCTGACATCGTACTCGAGCGGCTTTGTCATTAAGACAGATAGCCACAGCGCTCAGATTGCCGCCATCCGACAAGGAGTAGGCATCGGCGTGATCCAGACGACACTCGGAGATGAGGACCCCGGCCTGATCAGGCTATTACCGGACGCCCCGATACAGTCACTGAGTGTGTGGGTCGTCACGCATGAAAGTCTTTTAAAAATGAGACGGATCAGGGTCGCGTTCGATCACTTCGTCAGAGAATTTCAAAACTTCAAACGCCGTCTGAAGATGCCGCCAGCTCCTTCAGTCCTGATAGACAATGAGGCGAAGCAGGAGATGGACGGCCTGCAAGGCGCAACAGCGTCCATTGCGGATGTCGGCATAACTCTGATCCAGGAGTGAACTAGTGGTCTCGCCATGGACCGGTCTGCACGTCTTCGCCTCAGCGTGACTGTAAAAGCTATGCTCCGCTCGCTCCTTCACGCGCGTCGTAGCTGCTTTGGCAGTCCTGGATCACATCCATGTTTTCGACTGTCCAGTCGAAGAGGATAGAAAATGGCCCCTGCAGTGATTGTCCGAGCGGTGTTAGGGCGTATTCCACACCTAGAACGCGGCCAGTCAAGACCCTGCGGGACACCATTCCGTTTCGCTCAAGTTTGCGCAACGTCTGGGTAAGCACGCGCTGCGTCACACCGCTCAAGCGGCGTTTGATTTCGTTGAAACGGCGCGGTTGATGAAGCACTGCCAGGACCATCATAGACCATTTGTCGGCGATCTGATCGAGGATCACACGACTGGGGCAGTCGGCGCGATAGATGGGATCATTCTTGTCCATTGGTATCCTCCAACATCCCTGGGATGCCTCAGGTGCGTAATTGACGCTAGGTATTCGTTGCATACCATATAGTCGTTCGCCCCGGATATCAAAAGCTTCAATAAGAAAGAGGAAGCACACGAATGGCAGACAGAAATTTTACAAAACTGCGTGTTGAAAAATCGCAAGGCGTTGCGTCAATCACCATCGACAACGCGCCGGTCAACGTCCTTGACGTCCCTTTGATGAGCGAGATGCGTCAAGTCCTGCTTTCGCTTCGTGACGATCGCGACACACGCGTCATCGTTTTTCAAAGTGCCGACCCTGAATTCTTCATCGCCCACGTCGATATGGCACTGATCGATGAACCTGACGCGTTTGACGAACTCGCACGTGATGCACCCGAAGGCCTCAACCCCTTCCAAGCGTTTGGCGAGCTCTTGAGAGAGCAACCGCAAGTAACGATTGTCAAGCTCGCAGGACTGGCCCGCGGCGGCGGCGCCGAATTCGTCGCGGCCGCCGACATGAGCTTTGCCGCAAAGGGCTCGGCCGGGCTTGCTCAGTGCGAGGCGCTCATGGGCATTACGCCTGGCGGCGGCGCCACACAGTACCTCTCGAGCCGAATGACGCGAGGGCGAGCTCTGGAAATTATACTTGGTGGCGATCTCATCGATGCGTCGACAGCCGAGCGCTACGGCTGGATCAATCGCGCCCTTCCTGACGCCGAACTTGACGGTTTCGTCGATCGTCTGGCGCGCAATATAGCAAACCTGCCCGAGGGTGTTATCGCGGCGGCAAAAAAGGCCATACCCCCGCAAGATTTGCGCGACGGTTTCAAGCGAGAGCACGACGCCTGGATGGGTCTGTTCCAGCTTCCGGCGGCAGAAAAACTTATTCGAGGGGGCCTTGCCGCCGGCGCACAGACCAGAGCGGGCGAGCGAAATCTGGAAACTGTCCTTCGTGCGTTGGACATTTGAGACGAGCCGCAAATTCTCTTTGCGGAGACTGTATGGCCAGCCGAGGCGCGCCCAAACGCCTCGGCAGGGGCCATCGGCAAAGCATGGCGAGCAACCAGACAAGACGGCAATGCGGCCAATCTTCCTGTGATGACATTTCAAAATGATGCGCGGATCAGATCGCTACATAGCGCGGACATTTTTGCGCCATTGGCCATATTGAGTAAGTGCATAGTCCACGTCTAATTCCCCTTCGCCAAAGCGCTCGAATGCTTGGGCCGCAGCTTGCATTACAGCGTGGACTTTAGGATAGGCTGACCATGGAACCGCCTGGCGCGGCAAATCATAAAACTGCTTTCGGAGCCCGGTTTCTGGATCTGTTTCGAGAACAGGAGTGGCACTATGCGCCTGACCTGCGTGCGACGGTGCCAGGCTCTCCCGGCTTTGCCCATCATCCATTGTGGCGGCGCATCGTCTACGGGATCACGTCCCTCATCATAGGTCTGACATGCGGATTTTCCAACGCCCTGCTGTCGGCAAATCTTCCCTATCTTCGCGGCGCTCTCGGTCTGGAGACGTATGAGATCGCCTGGCTCCCGACGGTTTACGCCATCATGAACTGCCTCGGGGGCGGCATCCTCTTCAAATACCGTCAGCAGTTTGGGGCGCGTTCCTTTGCCATCACTTTTCTTTTGCTCCAATTGGTCGTCATCGGGGCTCACCTCCTCGTTCGCGAGCTTGGCAGCGCGATCATGGTGCGAGCCGCCAGCGGTCTGTCGGCGACAGCCCTGACCACGCTCTGCATCTACTACATGCTTCAAGCGTTTCCGCTGCAACATAGACCAAGAGCGATCGTTTTGGGTGTGAGCATCCCGCAGCTCGGCATCCCGCTTGCTCGGCTTCTGCCTCTTGACGCCTTGGCACTGAACAAGTGGGAGGGACTTTACCTACTAGAGTTCGGCCTATCGGCTCTATGCCTGGCCTGCGTCCTTTCATTCAGACTGCCACCGAGCATCAAGCAACGCGTCTTTGAATACCGCGACTTTGTCTCTATGGCGTTTTACAGCCTTGCCGTCGCCTGCTTCGGTGCGGCAATCGGTATGGGTCCTTATCTTTGGTGGTGGGACCGTGACTGGATCGGCTGGTCTCTGGCGGCATGCCTGCTGCTCTTTGCAATCTCGATGATTTTGGAGGCGCGCCGGCGATCCCCACTCATCGATATACGTTGGCTGACTGGAGCCGACGTGGTTCGCCTTGCAATCGTACTGATCATGACGCGCATGGTCTTGTCCGAGCAGGCGACGGGAGCGATCGGCTTCCTGCGCCTCTTCGGACTTGTCAACGAGAACTTCTTCGATCTGTCACTGGTCATCGCGATCTGCGCTTTTGCTGGACCCGTTGCCGCAGCCATCGTATTCAAGCCTGATCGCATCCCTGCCATGGTTATGGCTGCTTTGTTGCTGGTGGCGACGGGAAGCTATCTCGACTCCTATTCCAGTCATCTGACGCGCGCACCGCAGTTTTACGTCACTCAGGGTCTGATCGCATTCGCGACGACGTTCTTCATTGGCCCTGCCCTTCTTTATGGCGTCGCACGGGTCCTAGCGGCGGGGGGCCAAAAGCTCTCAAGCTTCCTGATCATGTTTGCGATAACACAGTCGATGGGGTCGCTTGTCGGCAACGCGCTGGTTCAGACGGCACAAATACTATACGAGCACGATCATTCCGCCCGCCTTGTTAATTTTGTCAGCAAGCTGAACCCCCTCGTGGACAATCAGGTGGCGAGCGCTGCTGCAGCCTATTTGCCGATCGTGTCCGATCCTGCGCAACGCACAGGCGTTGCTATCCAAGTGCTCGCCCAGCAGACCTCCATAGAAGCCAGCATCCTGGCATTCAACGACACATTTAGGCTTGTGAGCATCATCGCTCTCCTGACCGCGACATGTATAGCCGGTCTGCTTTTATATCGCATTGTAATCTTTAAGAACGGGAAACCGGAGTAATGGACCAGCCAGCCAGTGAGACACGAGAGATGCAACCTCGCGCAGCACCAAGCCACGGGAGCGAAGGCGCGCCCGCACCCAATTGGACGCCGCCGCGGATAGGCATCGCTGGCGCGACCATCAGCATTGCCCTTACATTGGCTGGAGCGCTGGCAATTTTGAAAGCCTGGGGTCTGCCGCCGTTCTCGTCGTTCGAACAAGCAACGGAGGATGCCTATATCAAGGGCCGCACGACCGTTATCAGTCCGCAAGCGAGCGGGTATGTGACGAAGGTGTTGGTGAAGGACTATCAACTCGTAACGGCGGGGGATCTCGTCGTTCAGATCGATGACGCCCTCTACCGACAGCAGTTGGAAGCCGCCAAGGCACAGGTAGATGTCGCTCTGGCAAACCTTGTAAACAACGATCAGGCAGTGGCTTCAAGGAAAGCGGATGTTGAGGCGACGTCAGCGCAAGTGCGGTCTGCGCAGGCACAGCTTGACCGGGCCCGTGCAGATGACAGACGAGCACGTGAATTGTCTGATCAGGGTGCCGGGCCGATTGCGCAAGCCGACATCGCAAGGGCGCAACTTGAAACTGCCGATGCTGCGTTGTTGCAGGCAAACGCCGCTGTTGCGATTGCGCAGCAAGCTGTGAAGTCGGCAGAGGTTCAAGGCAAGGTGCTCTTTGCACAAGTCGAAGCGTCGCGAGCTGCTCAAGTTCAGGCCGAAATCAACCTGTCGTATACGCTGATCAAAGCTCCTGAAGCGGGGCGATTGAGCGATATCGGCGTGAAGGTCGGTCAATACGTCACCAGCGGCACACAGCTTTTTTTCCTTGTTCCGGACGCCCGTTGGGTCATCGCCAACTACAAAGAAAGACAAACGGCCGGCATGAAAGTCGGCCAGCCGGCCTATCTCACGGTCGATGCCTTGAACGATCAAAGGTTTACCGGAAAAGTCGACGAGATATCCCCGGCAACAGGTGCAGAATTCTCAATCCTTCGTCCTGACAACGCGACAGGAAATTTCACGAAAGTGCCTCAGCGGATCCCGGTCAGGATTACTCTAGACCCGGGCCAGCCTGCGTTTGACCGACTAAGGCCGGGCATGTCGGTCGAGGCCTATGTCGACACGGCGTCAGGCGGTTACTAAGCCGTGGCTAGCACGGTCATGGTCAACTGCGGGATGAGGTTTCTTCAGAATGCGCGAAAAAGGACATTGTGTGTAATGAAAGCAATGTAACCGATAGGACAACAATTCCGGCGAAGCGTCGATGCAGATCGGCGCCGCGGGACTGGCTCGGACTGCCGCGCCCGCGTTGCAGCCAAGTTGCCGGTTGAAGAAGGGGCCGTCGATATTGTCGAAAACCGGGCGTGAGGCTCGTCGCAGTGCGGCCCGTAAAGACGGCCTACTGAAGACCATGCCTAGTTTCGTTTCGCGACGATCTGAATTGCAGACCCCGGTTCGGGCAGCATTCAGCTACAGAAATGGTTTTTGCCTAGCTTGGGCATAACAAATGGCGGGTCGTCATGCTATTGATCGATGTCGCATGCCACTTCAGATGGACGAAGGCCGCCTTCTTGGCACCTCCGCCCGCCAGGCCGAGCGAGCAAAGCAATCAGCACATGCTGCCGTTTAGCCGCAGATACGGTCGCTCAGGCTAGGTGATTGCGGTTGCGCTTCCTCGATCTAGGAGGTCTTGAGGGGAGAAGCGGCGCCCTCGCCCGCCACGGTAATCCATTCTCTTACGTCCCATTTGGTAACCAATCCATCGCGTGTGTAGGGATCGGCTGACACGTATCGAGCAACGACTTCGATGCTCTCACCGGCGAGCAGCGATACGCCGCGCTCCGGCGTTCCTGATAGCGCGCCGGTCAGTATCAGCTCGCCACGAGACACGAACTCCCAGGCCATCTGTAGGTGTTCTTCCCGAACCGTATGACGCCTTTCCATGAAGTCCGCGTCCAGATGATAAATGAGCAGAAAGTGTTTCATTTCTTCGACCCGGTAAGATTTTGGCTGGGCTTTGGACAGCCGAGGCACCAGTTGACACAACGCTCCACTAAAGATCGAGCGCTTTGATGAATGCATCTTCGATCTCGCCACGCCGGTGCGGGTCAGGGCTCTCTGCGGGGGCAACAAGAAATCGCTCCGATCCTGTGGCGCGAGGTTCACTGGTCGGATCCATCTGAATTTCCAGAAGGACACACCGCTTATCACCGCGAACCCAGGACCAGCGGACAGCACCGGCCGGCACCTGAACAAAGTCCCCCGTGCGGACCACGAACCCGTCATCCTCTATGAAAAGCAGCATCTCTCCTTCCATCACGTAATTGAGTTGCTCTGCCGAATGCCGATGGGGTTTGGAATGATAGCCGGGCTGTCTTTCGGCAATAACCGCCCTGGCTTTTTTTCCTTCCGCGATGATGGCGCTGATCGACCCGGCAATTAGATTCTGCGGTGGCACAAGTGCCGGAAACTCTTCTGTGGGGATGACGTATTGCTGCTTTTCCATCGAGCCCTCTTATCTTGGAAGGGAAAGTCGGCTGCGACGCTCGCAACCGACCCACTGCTATCTTGTGGTGGGGATGATAGTAGTTCCAATCAGTTTGCTGGCTGCTGATACGCAACCACCTTGCCGTCCTTCCACTGCAGGAGCATTGAACCATAGGTCGGCTCTCGGCTTGTTTTGTCGATGCTGAACGTCCCGTTGCCGATCACCACCGGAACGTCGGTGAGAGCGTTCAGAGCCTGTCGGATTTTTTCGTGGTCACCACCGCCTGACTTGACCGCAAGCGCCGCCAGTTTGACGAGCGTATAGCCGGCCGCTCCGAACTCATCGGGATCATGCCCATAACGTTTGCGGTATGCGTCAACGAAATGCTGGTTCGTGGCCTGCGGAGCGTTCAAGAAGTAGTTCCCGGTGAAGATCGACCCGTCGATTGCCTTGCCGCCGATACGTTCATATGCAGGCGGGGCAAGTCCTGGCATTCCAACGATCTGGACGTCGTCGGACAGGCCTGCCTGCTTCGCCTGCACGACGACATTTGCCATCGACTCTGCCACGCCGCTCAGGAACAACACCTGAGGCTTGAGGCTCGCGACCTTTGAAGATAGAGCCGTGAAGTTTGTATCGGTGATGAGCGTGCCTTCATCGGCAACAATGTCGATACCGGCGTCTTGGAACTTTTTGCGCGCGATTTTCGCCATTTCTACATAAGCGTCGTTGTCGCGATTGAACACGATTGCGATGGTTTTCGGTTTCAAGTTCTTCACAACCAGATCGGAAAGAGCGACTGCCGGCACGTCGCTAGCTTGCCAAAGTTTAAAAGCCCACGGCCCCGAGCCGGTGACTGCTTTCGAGACCGCTACCGAGATCAGTGGTGTCTCTGCTTGGTTGACAAGCGGCGCGACGGCTGTCGCGTGTATCGACGACGGATAGCCGATTATCATCGAAACATTCTCGGAATTGATGAAGCGGGAGGCAAGGGTGATCCCTTGCGTGCGGTCGCTGGCCATGTCCTCCACGAGCACCTTTAGTGTGTGCTCCCCTGCCTCGTGGTTGGCATTTACTTCGTCTGTTGCCAACAGGATGCCATTTGCAACAGGCTGACCAGCCCATGTCGCGACATTGCCGGTTAGCGGCAACGCGGCGCCAATGACGACTTCTTCCGCGTGGCCTGATGCTGCTGTTGCACACGCAATAGCAAGCCCGAAGATGATCGAGATATGCTGCTTCATCGGTTTTCCTCCAATTCCGTTTAGCAGAATAACTTTCCAGTTTTGAATTTAAGCAGCAACGCACTTAGCTGTCAACTGACTGAAGATAGCTAAGTCAATCTTGGATCGGCTTGCTCTGGTGAACTTTGCAGATGACGGGCATGTGCCGGCCTACCGACAGTCGATCTCGAACGGTAAAATAGCCTCGGTCTGTCGGGTGCGAAGAGTTAGGCTTCAATGCTCATTCAACTCGACCCGCCCCGATCCTGAAGGCACGTCTCTCTTCACCGCGATACAGGCGATCACAATGGCAAGAGATATCAAAAACACTGCCATGAACGTGGTGTGGATAGTCCGTTCGAGCAGATTGCGCAGTATCTCGTTGTTGGTGTCAAAAAGCGCTGTCCCGTTGAGGATCCTGGCAATTTGGTCGTCTGCGATCGCCGAACCGGCACTGGCTCGGGATAGGCCATAATTCATCACCGCGCCCAAGATAGCCGCGCCAAGAGTACTTCCCAAGTTGCGTGAAAACAGGTTAGACGCGGTCGCGCTTCCCCTCTCGCGCCACTCGACCGCCCCTTGGATAAGGATCAAAGAACAGATGCTTATCAATCCCATTCCCGAACCCATGACAAATGATCCAATGCCCGCGGTAAAAGGAGAGCTGTTTTGTCCTAGCAAAGCAAAAACCGCGGCTCCCGAAGGCACTAAGAAGCTTCCGAAAATCATAAGGGGACGCAGGCCAAACCTCGGATAGGTGCGCGCCGCAAGTGTCGCCGCGGCTGGCCACCCGACCAACACCATTGTCAGTGCTAGACCGGAAATAGCAGGTGATCGGCCGAGTACGGCTTGTACATAAATTGGCAAGAACGTCGTCAACCCCATCAAGGCCATGCTTGCCAGCAATGTTGCGCAATTTGCTGCTGCAATTGAACGGCGGCGCCATAGAGCCAGCGATATCATAGGCTCTCGCACGCGCTGTTCCACGATTAAGAACCCGATAAGGGACACGAGGACGACAACCGCGCTCAAGACCGTCGTGCCAAGCGACGCGCTTTGCATGTCTGTTAAGGCAATCATCAAGGCTGCAACCGAAGTCGTAAAGAGCGCCGCTCCCAACAGATCAATCTCGACGACGGTTGGTTTGCGTTTTTCGCGGAGAAAAACTAAGAAAAGCCAGGCTCCCGCTATTCCAATCGGAATATTGAGCCAGAATATCCACGCCCAGGAGAACGAGTGTACGATTGCGCTTCCGGCTATTGGCCCCAGAACCGCAGAGATTGCCCAAACGCTGGCCAAATAGCCTTGGACCTTGCCCCTTTGCTCCCCCGGGTAGAGGTCGGCGATGATCGTCATGGCCACGGGTTGGATGGCCCCGGCGCCAACACCCTGGATAAATCTGAATGCTATCATCGTGGGCATGGACCATGCGAAGCCTGCAAAAAATGATCCGATCAGGAATATCGATATTCCCAAAAGCATGATCGGCTTGCGGCCGAACATATCTGCAAGCTTTCCGAACACGACCGTCATCGCCGTCTGGGCGAGGAGGAAGGACGAGAAAACACAACTGTAAAGCGTGAGGTCTCCGAATTGAGCGGCGATTCCTGGCATTGCCGTCGACACGATCGTCGCCTCGATGGAGATCATTGCCATGCTCGCCATGACAGCCAGAACAACATACCTTCGCCCTTGCAGAGAACCCTCTCGCATAGGTCAACTCCAATATCTCGTTAATTCATGTCCAGGGATCTCTGAACGGTGTGGCGTGCAGGATCAGACCTTAACTCAGGTCGCGGCGGGTCGGCTGGCCATGCCGCCATCGACGGTCACGATGGTCCCGGACATGTAACCGGCCCGATCGGATGCCAAAAATGCGATAACATCCGCAACCTCTTCGGGATTTCCCGCGCGTCCGAACGGGAACTGCTCCGTAAATTTCGGCCATTTGCTCTCGTCGCCGAGTTCGTCTTGAGCACGTTTGAGCAAACGCTTCTTGAGACGCTCCGTTAGGATATGCCCAGGATTGATCCCGATCACGCGGATATTGTCTGCCGGGCTGGCCGACCCGAGCGCACGCGTAAATCCGATCAGCGCCGCATTGCCACTCGTGCCTGCAAGATAGTTTGCCATCGGACGCTCGCCAGCGTAGCCGATAACGTTGAGAATGACGCCACCACCGCGAGCCGACATGTGCGGATAGACCAGGCGGGTTAGCCGAATTGCCCCGTGCACCTTGAGATCCCAGCTCCTTAGCCAGGTTTCGTCGGAAATGTGATCGAGAGTTCCATGGGGGATTGCTCCAGCACAATTGATCAAGATATCGACATCGTCGAGCTGACCATCGAGTGCTAAAATCGCCGACTGGTCGCTGAGGTCAATCTCCAAGTATCTGATCCGGGTATTGGGCCAGCGCTCCGACAAAGATTGCGAGGCCAACTTGAGGGCCTCGCCATCCGAAGAAATCAATGTGACCGCTGCGATGTCCTCACGCAACAGCGCTTCTGCGGTTGCGAAGCCAATGCCTCGCGATCCACCTGTGATGACGGCATGTCTGTTTTCAAGGTTCAATCTCATATCAAAATCATCCAGGCGTTCTCCGCTTGATAGGGGGATCGAAGCGGAATTCAGTCATCGAGAGAAAATATGTATCGAACATGCGCCGTGATCAAACCCGGTAATGCCGCCACCGGTCGCATGGGTCAGGCCGACCTTTGCGTTGGGGACCTGCCTCTCACCGGCTTGCCCGCGAAGCTGCCGGACTATTTCGACGACCTGAGCAGCTCCGGTGGCGCCAATGGGGTGGCCCTTGGCAAGCAACCCTCCTGACGGATTGACGGCGATACGGCCATCAATATTGGTCTCGCCGCGTGCAATCATATCGCCAGCTTCGCCATGCTTGCAGAAACCGAATGCTTCATAATAAAGAAGTTCCGCGATCGAGAAGGCGTCGTGAACCTCGGCGACATTGATGTCTTCTGGTCCCAGGCCCGCTTCCTCATATGCTTCGGCTGCACCGCGCACGGTGATTTCCGGAATGGTCATGTCACGGAAACCGGGGTTGTATTTTCCAGATGTCAGATCGGAGGCACGCACGAAGACCGGGTCGGTTCTGAACTGGCGAGCAACCTTTTCCGAGCACAGGATAATTGCGGCGGCACCGTCGCCTGTTGGGCAGCACTGCAAGAGTGTGAACGGGTCGGCAATCGGCCTCGACGCCAACACCTCCTCCACGGTTACTGGCTTGCGCATCTGCGCATCCGAATTGAAGGCGCCGTTCCTGCGGTTTTTGACCGAAACCAACGCAAGCTGTTCGCGGGTAAGATTGAAGTCATGCATATAGCGTTGCGCGCGCATGGCGTAGAGCGCGGGCATTACCATGCCCTGGCTCACTTCCCAGTCTTCCTCCTCGAGCGGCAAGGTGCCGCCACCAAATTTGCTGAGCTTCTCTGCGCCAATGACAAGGACAATGTCGTACGCACCTGCCTCGATGGACATGACAGCCTGCCGCAGCGCCGTAGAACTTGACGAGCATGCGTTTTCGACATTGGTGACTGGGATACCTGTCAATCCGATGCGACCAAGGATGCGCTGACCCGCCATCATGCCACCCAGGGCCGAGCCGCAATAGGCGGCCTCTATCCGTTTCGGATCAATTCCAGCATCTTCAATCGCAGCTTTCACTGCTGGCCACCCGAGATCAAGCAAGCCTCGGTCGGGATATTTTCCAAAGGGGATCATACCGACGCCAATAACCGCCACGCTACCCATCGATGCTACTCCTCCGAATGTTCGAAAATAAACGTTTCTACCGCCACGCCATCGGCGCGATGTCCGACAGTCGCCAACTTCATTCTTACCGGCTTGTCGATCGTGAGTTTCTCACCACGCAAGTGAGAAAGTACCCGTACGCCGTTTGGAAGATCGACGTATCCGAGCTTCACCGGTTTATCGAAATGTGCTGGCCCGACGGCAAGGATCGAATAACTGTAGAGCGTTCCTTTATCAGGCATGACCTCCTCGGCAACCTCAGCACTCATGCATGAGGGACAGACTGGCGCCTTTGGGTACATCTTCGTTCCACACGAGGCGCAGCTTCCTCCGATAAGTCTCGCCTTGCCGGTGGCATCTATCTTCACGGCATCGCCTGGCATCAGCAATGCTGATCCTTCAGGCGTGACATCAGTAACAGCCATCATAATCTCCAAATTCCGGTAAACGGAAAAGTTTTCCGATAATTGAGAATATGTCGTATTGGAACGTGCTGTCAAGGTTGAACGGCTGTGGCCTCTGCTTGACACCTGACGGCAGGAAGCGTATCAGATCAATAAGCGAAAAAGTATTCCGTTTAACGGAATTGCGATGATGGGAGGAACATTGAATGTTGAGATCGTTGAAAATTGCGGCCTGCGGGATTGGGGCGACCCTACTTGCTGCCAGTGTTGCCTTTAGTGATGAGGTCGTAATCGGCGCGGCATTGCCGCTTACCGGCAACACGGCCACTTGGGCGGGAGGGCCGGTCAAAAATGGGATGGAACTGGCGGCCGATGAGGTTAACGCCCGAAAGGAAGCAGGCGATCACTCGATAGCGCTGTTGATTGAGGACATGGCGAGCGACCGGACGCAAGGTATCACATTATCGTCGCGTTTCATCAACAGTGACAACGTTTCAATGGTGCTTGGCCTGCCAACGTCCATCTACGCGACGGCAGTAGCGCCGATGGCAAATGAGGCGGAAACGCCCATGCTTGCGGTGGCGGTCTCCAAAGCGGTCACTGCGGCTGGCCCTTGGTCGTTCAAGCTTTGGCAGGGATCGGATGTGCCCTCCAACGCTGTCGCCGACCTTATCGTCAACAAGCTTAAGCCGAAGACGGCGCTGATTGTCTATAACCGCGACAACGACGCCTATGTGGAAATCTCGCGTATCGTGAAGACGCGCCTTGCCAAGGCCGGCGTTGAGATCTTGGCTGACGAGGGGACTTTGATCACAGACACCAATTTTACGGCACTGGCCACAAAGATCGCAGATTTGAAACCTGATATTCTTTACGTGAGCGGTGTGGCGGAATCGATGGCGAATGTCGTTGTTCAGGCACGCCAAGCTGGTATGCCAGATACCGTGCAGATCGTTGGCGCGCCAGGGGTTGCTCCGCCTGCTTATCAACGCCTCGGCGGAGCAGCCATCGAAGGCACTATTTTCACGGGTAATTACTTCATCAACGCACCGCAAAAGGTGAACCAGGAATTCGTGGCCGCTTATAAGGCTCGATATAATCAGCAGCCTGACGAGTTTGCCGCGGCCGGTTACACGTTGGTGAAAGTCGCCGCCAACGCGATCAGATCGGCAGGAGGCGATCGCACAAAGCTGCGCGACGCTTTGGCAGCTACGAGCAATCTGCCGGTCGTCATCGGAAATGGTTCCCTCACATTCCAACAGGGCAGTCGAGAGCCGGCTTATGGCACGCTCTTGTTGCAGTGGAAAAATGGAACTGTCAGCCTCTACGGCGATCAAAGTAATTGATCTTTGCCCGTAAGCCCTCATGCCGGTTCACTTGAAAGCGTCCCAAGTGGCCGGCATGCGAGGTCCACCCGAAGGAGAATGCATCATGGAAAGAACGGGGCTGAATCTGCTCAGCAATGATATTGCGCTTGTTACAGGGGCAGCATCGAGCATTGGCCGAGCAATCGCTTTTTCGATTGCCAGGGAGGGAGCGCACGTCATCGTGACGGATCTTCATGGCGATCGCAATCGTGAGGTCGCTGACGAGATCAATCGGCAAGGTGGCCGTGCTGACGCCTATCAAAGTGATCTATCTAACCGAGATGCCTGGAAGGGATTGCTCGAAAACCTTGGCGACGTCCGGCCAACGCTATTCGTGCATTCTGCATGCCCTCCAAGGGTTGAGTCCGATACGGTATTTGGCGTCGATGAGGAAACATATGATGCCATGCTGACCACCAACGTGCGTTCGGGGTTTCTGCTGGGGCGGGCGCTCGCCGGAAAAATGAAGGCGGGCGGGGTCAAAGGGCGGATGCTCTATCTCACATCGCTTCATGCTGGCACACCACGAAATTTGCCGCACTATTCGGCCAGCAAGGCTGCCATGACAATGACTGTCCAGGAACTCGCGCGCGAACTGGGTCCTTCAGGCATCCGCGTCAATGCGATTGCGCCCGGCGCGGTGCCAGGCGGCGGCGCGAACATACCAGAGACCTTCATGCAGATGATTCCACTGCGGCGGACCGGTAAGCCTGACGACATCGCGCAGATGGCGATCGCGTTGTTGTCTGACCGCTTTTCTGGCTACGTGACAGGGACGACCGTCGTGGTTGACGGCGGGATTTCCCTGTTCAACTGGGTCCCCTTTACACAGAGTTAGAAGAAGGCTGAACCAACGTCAGTCTTAGATAGAGGAAATGCCATGACCGACCATGTTCAAACGGCGCTGCAGGCAGATATCTTGTTTCCCAAGAACCGCGCTCTCTATTACGGGGGTACCTGGCACGCTCCTGTGAAAGGAAAAATGGGTGCTAGCGTTAGCCCCTCCACGGGCGAGAGCCTCGGAGATTTCCCGATCGCGACCCAAGAAGACGCTGAACTGGCGATTGCCGCAGCAAGAAAAGGCTTCGAGGAGTGGCGAAAGGTGGCGCCGCTTGAACGCGCCAAAATTCTCAGAGAAGCCGGAGCGCTCATCCGCAAACATGGCGACGAGTTGACGCTTCTCGATGCTGCCGACTGCGGCAATCCTATGACACCGATGAAACGCGATGCCGCTCTTGCTGCCCAGTACTACGACTTCTTTGCTGGACTGGTCACCGAAATGAAGGGCTCCACAATCCCGATGGCGCCGGACTTTTTGAACTACACCTTGCGCGAGCCGAGAGGTGTCGTTGCGCGCATCGTCGCGTTCAACCATCCGTTCATGCTCTGCGCCGGTAAACTGGCTGCACCCCTTGCTGCTGGCAATTCCGTCATCATCAAACCGCCCGAACAGGCTCCCCTCTCGGGTCTGCGAGTTGCTGAACTAATCGGCCCGCTTTTTCCGGCCGGCGTCATCAGCATACTGACGGGAGGAAGAGAAATTGGCACTGCTCTATCGAGCCATCGAGACATTGCCATGGTAACGCTTGTCGGGAGCGTCCCAACAGGACGTGCAGTCATGCGCTCCGCATCCGAAACCCTCAAGCAGGTTCTTCTTGAACTCGGCGGCAAGAACGCCCTCATCGCCTACCCAGATGCCGATCCGGACAAGGTGGCTGCCGCCGCCGTGGCCGGCATGAACTATGCTTGGTGCGGGCAATCGTGCGGCTCTGTCAGTCGTGTCTTCGTGCACGAGGATATCCACGATGCGGTCGTGGAGCGCATCGGCGTGCATATCGCCAAGTTCAAGCCGGGATTGCCCACACGGCCTGAGACGACGATGGGCGCGCTCATTGACAAGGCGCAGTATGACAAGGTTTTGGCCTATATCGAAAGCGGAAAGGAAGAGGGAGCAACAGTCGCTTACGGTGGGAAATCTGCAACGTCCGAGGAGCTCTCGAAAGGTTTCTTTGTCGAGCCTACCGTTTTTGTGGACGTCAAGCAGGAGATGAGGATTGCTTCCGAAGAGATCTTCGGGCCGGTCCAGTCGGTGCTGAAATGGACTGATGAGGCTGCAATGTTCGAGCAGGTCAATCGCGTTGAATATGGCCTGACTGCCGCAATCTTCACCAATGACCTAGCCAAGGCTCACCAGGCCGCAGCGACGGTTCAAGCCGGCTATGTTTGGATCAACGGGACAAGCACGCACTATCTTGGTGCGCCTTTCGGCGGTTACAAGCAGTCGGGCATCGGGCGTGAAGAATGCTTCGAGGAACTGATGGCGTTCACCCAAGAAAAAAACGTGAACGTAAATCTTCTCGGTGCACGCGCCTAGAACAAACCGCGGCCCGCTATGGGCCGCCTCACCCTAACTCGGCGTGTCGCAATGAGCCTGCTGTTTTATGACCTTGTTGGCGAGGACGATCGGCGATTCTCGCCCTACTGTTGGAGAGTCAGATTGGCCCTCTGGCACAAGGGACTGGTCTTTGAAGAACACGCCGTCCGGTTTACCGACATCCCACAGTTATACGGGGGTCGCTTTCGCACGGTTCCTATTCTGGCGGATGGGAAACTGTTGATCAACGACAGCATGGCCATCGCAAGATATCTGGAGAGCGCATATCCGAACCCACCGCTTTTCGAAGGTGGCTTCGGTGAACCGGCCTGCCAATTTTTAACAGACTGGTGCGCAACCGAAATTCATCCCTTGGTCGCTAAGATGATAGCGCATGACATCTTCACGCGTTTAAGTGACGATGATCAGGTCTACTTCCGAAGTACCCGCGAAAAGCGCTTTGGCATGCCGCTGGAGGATGTCCAGGCCGGGCGCGACTTGATCCGTCCGCAGTTGGCGGCCGCGCTATCACCGGTGCGAGGTCTGCTTGCGCACCGGGACTTCTTGATAGGGCGGGCGCCCACATTCGCGGACTATATCATCTTTTCCGTGTTTCAGTGGGCCGAGACCATGAGCGATTACTCGATTTTGGATGACAGCGATGGTGTCATAAATAATTGGAGAAGGCGTTGCGCCAGTTTGGTTGATGCACACGCTACGCCATCTGCTGGCGCAGCATTGCAGTCCCCGAGAGCTTAGAGGCAGCGGTTCTTAGCAATTGCAACAGCCGTTCGGTGTTCTCGTGGGCATGCCGAACCTGCGGAACAGTAAACGCAATGCTGCCGGTTACGGTCTGTGGAGCGCCAAAGACCGGAACCGCTATGCCAATTGCGCCAGGAAGCTTCTCTGCGTGGCTTATTGCGTAGCCCTTCTCGCGAACCGTCTCCAGCGCCAGCTCCAGTTTCGGAAGTTCGATGGGCAAACTGCCGACCGGCGAGCGTCCGGAGGCGGCAATAGCCCTCTCCCGCGCGTCCTGCGGGAGGTAGGCCAGTATGGCATGCCCGGTCGCACCCCATGCCAGCGGATGCGATACGTTGAGGTCGACCCGATAACGCAGCAATTCCGGACTATCCGACTTCGCAGCAAACATCATGTTATTCGTGGATGGCAGGTAGATCGTGAACAAGGACGTTTCGCCCGCGTTGCTGGTCAGCTCTTCGAGAACCGGCTGAACGAGACTATTGAAGCTGTATTTCGAAAGTGTCAGCGATGCCAATCTGAACCAATCTATACCCACCGAGTATCGATGCGTTACAGCATTTTTCTCCAGAAACCCTTGCGATATCAGGAGGTCAAATAGACGGTGGCAGGTACTCATCGGCAACTCGAGTGCGGTCGCGACCTCCTTGACGCCGACGGAATCGCCAGCTTCGATCACGACACGCATCACAGCTGCCACTCGTTCCACCGTGCCTGTGAAATCCCCGCGTGCACCTTTCATAACTTCCTCACATCTAGAGATCGCGCCGTCCGGATTATTTGCCGGGGAAAAGGTCGTCTGTACCGCTTATCGACGCGCCCGACAAAATTCTTGCAGTTTGCTGCACTGCCTTTGTCGCTCGTTCAATCGCCTCGCCCGAATTTCGGAACTCCGGAATTGTGATCAGCACGGAACCGATTACATCGCGGGCCGAGGACCACACGGGGGCAGCAACGCCAATCGCGCCGCGTATTCGTTCTCCATGGGAGATTGCGTAGCCGTCCTGTTCGACGCGGGCCAGATCTTGACGCAGCTTATCTCTGTCAATGATAGTTGCGTCGGTTACGGTTTTAAGGTCTGTTCTTTTCAAGTAAGCGTCCTTTTCCTCTGCCGATAACGAGGCCAGGATCGCTTTTCCGCTCGCACCCGCATGAATGGGATCGCGCCTTCCTATTTCCAAGTCATACCCGAGCGGACTAGGCCCGCGCTCCACCATGGAGATCACCATTGTTTTCGTCGCGGCTTCGTAGGCATTGAATGCCGCGGTTTCTGACAGCTCCTCAGCGAGCGCGCGAAGCAAAAGCCGCATCCGGCCAGCAACACTGGTATCGTTCAATGCTTGCGCCGCGAGACGTAAAAACTCGGCGCCGATCTGGTATCGCCGGCTGACAGAATCGTAAAACAAGAGGCGTTCCTCAACCATCGCATTCATGGCGCGGTGGACGGTGCTAACGTTATAGCCAACCGCATTGGAGACCTGCTGGATGCCCACGGCGTCGCCATGGTCCAGGATGAATCGTAAAATCTCGAAAGATCGGCGGACAGCGCTCTCGGCCATGAGATCAGAATAGTTCCTGTTATCGGAATAGTTTTCATTTTTAATACAGGACGTTAACCGCGGATGCAACCCAATCGCGAAGGGCTAGCGCGCGCTTTGGAAGCCACGTTGACCTGCGGGCATTTATATGCTTCTATATTTTACGGAAAAACATTCTGATTAACGGAATTAATGAATCCGCGGAGGCTTCTGATTGTGGCGCGCGGGGTAGGAAATGGGATATGCAGGAAAACACGGGACCACTTGCCGGAATTCGGATTGTCGATCTGACACAGTTTTTGTCCGGTCCATTTTGCACACAGATCTTGGCTGACCTTGGTGCGGAGATAATCAAGATCGAGGCGCCGCAGGGCGATCTGGCGCGCCACATACCGCCGTATTTCGTGGCCGACGACAGCGCCTACTATCTTTCGGTCAATCGTAACAAGCGCAGCCTTGGTCTCGACCTGAAGACAAAGGAGGGTGCCGCATTGCTTCGCCAGATGATCGACAAGTGCGATGTCGTCATCGAAAACTTCCGGCCGGGCGTTCTTGAGCGACTGCTGGGCGTTACCGAAGCGGAGTTACGTGGCGCAAAACCGGAGCTGATCTGGTGTTCGATCAGTGGGTTTGGTCAAACAGGCCCATATCGAGACAAGCCCGCTTACGACATGATTGTTCAAGCCCTCTCCGGCGGGATGAGCTTGACCGGGGAACCTGGACGAGCAGCGGTTCGCGCTGGCATACCAATCGGCGATCTTGCGGCAGGGATGTACGCGGTGATGGGCGTCCTGGCGGCATTGGTCCGCCGCGGAAGCAATGGCCGCGGCAACAGCGTTGATATTTCAATGCTTGACTGCCAAGCTGCTCTTCTCTGCTACCAGGCCGCCTATCACCTTCATAGCGGCAATGTTCCAGGTCGTCAGGGAAGTGGCCATGACTCCATCCCGACTTACCGCTCGTTTGCGGCAGGTGATGGCAGGGAGATCGTCATTACCGCAAATACCGAGCGCATGTGGCAGGGTCTGTGCGAGGCCCTGGAGCTCCACAGATTGATCGACGATCCCCGCTTCACAACGAACAAGCTTCGATACGCAAACCGATTTGAGCTTTGGCCGATTCTCGAGGACGCGTTTTTGACCAAGAGTGCGGACTATTGGGTGGAAGCGTTGGAGCGCAAGGAAGTCCCTGTGGGCGTGGTCAATACGCTCGACCGCGTTGTCGCCGACCCGCAAATCGCCAGCCGAGAAATGGTCCTTGAAATTGACGCGACCGATGGAAGAGCGACAAGGGTGATGGGCAATCCTATCAAGCTGCGCGAAGACGAACGCCACGAGCACAGCTATCCCCCTGCTCTTGGCGAGGACAGTGTCGAAATCCTCGAGGAAGTCCTTGGATTGAAGGCGAGTGAGATCGGCGGCTTGATCGATAAAGGTGTTGTTCTAGCACAAACGCGAAAGCCAGAGCCTGCTCTGCCTCGCGCGCTCAATGCCGTATAAGCCGCAGCCTTCAGGAATGCGGCAAAAATAAACTCGATCCGTCGCCGCGGCGCTCGACAATGTTTGTCTTCAATCGAAGACTCGCCGGCGCCGATCGGCCGGCCTGGCGTCGGCCTCAAACCGAGGGAGATACCTTAATATGAAGGGAGATAAGTATGAGCGCGCAGCCTTTGCTTATGATCGCAGTAGCGCGTGAGCGCCGCCCCGGTGAACGGCGTGTTGCGCTTGTTCCTGCCGATGTGGCGCGTCTCAAAGAGCGGTTTCAGATCCTGGTCGAGCGCGGGGCTGGCCACGAATCCGGTTTTGCGGACGAAGACTACCGTCACGCCGGCGCGACCGTTGCCACCAGCAGGGACATATCCGTCAAGGCAGATGTCATCCTTGCGGTGCGCGCACCAGAAGATGAAATCGAACTGAGACGTGACACGATCCTGATATCGCTTGGCGCATACGACGAAGACGTTGCCGCCCGCCTCAGGAGTTCAGCGGTGCTTCACCTCGCTCTGGAACGACTACCCAGGACTACGCGAGCCCAAGCAATGGATGTTTTGTCGTCCCAGGCCTCGGTTGCTGGCTATGCTGCTGTGCTAGAAGGCGCACGCGAACTTGGCATCATGCTCCCAATGATGACGACGGCGGCGGGCGTCATCAAGCCGGCGAATGTCGTCGCGCTCGGCGCCGGTGTCGCGGGGCTGCAGGCTCTCGCGACAGCACGAAGGTTGGGCGCCCAGGTTCACGCCTTTGATGTCCGCGCTGCGGCACGCGAACAGGTCGAGAGCGTTGGAGCAAAATTCATCGCGATCGATGCGGACCAACGTGAAGACACCGGTACGGGAGGCTACGCCAGGCAACAGTCTGGTGATGAACAGCTCCAGCTGAGACGCGACCTGACCCCTCATCTCTCACGCATGGATCTGATCATCAGCACGGCGCAAATTCCTGGCCGTACGGCGCCTCTGTTGATGGACGAAGATACCCTGCGCGCTCTGCGCCCCGGGACAGTTATTGTCGATCTTGCTGTCGAGACGGGTGGAAACTGTGTTTTCTCTCGGCCTGATGCGGTGGTTGTTATGCATGGCGTCCGAATTATAGCGCCCACTAACCTGCCGAGTTACGCAGCCGCAGACTCAAGTCGCTTGTTCAGCGCGAACCTGCGCAACCTCCTGACGCTCCTGCAAGGCCCGGACGGCAGGCTCGATCTCGAACGCACTGACCCAATTACGCTTGCCCTCACTCAAGACCTTGCGGCGAAATCCGTGCCGGCTGCGGTCTAGGAAACCTTCGATGTCATCCACACTCATGATCCAGCTCTTTGTTTTCATGCTTGCCGGCTTTGTCGGCTTTCAAACAATCAGTCGTATTCCTCCGTTGCTGCATACGCCGCTTATGGCTGCCACGAATGCGATCTCGGGCATATCTCTCGTTGCTTCTCTCGCTGTAGCTGGAAGTGCTCAAGGTGTATTGGCGACTATCCTCGGGACGATAGCTGTGGGTTGCGCTGTTGCAAATGTTGTGGGGGGCTTCCTCATCACAGATCGAATGCTCGCAATGTTTCGCCGTTCAAAGGACAAATCTAATCGGGGTGAGAACGGCAATGACTGAAACGTTCATACAGCTTGCCTATTTGGTTGCCGCGTTTCTTTTTATCACGGCGCTGCGGGCGTTGGGTCATCCCGACAATGCGCGTCGGGGCATGCACTCAGCCGCGCTCGGAATGCTGGTTGCGATCATCGCGACACTGTTCGAGGCTCGTATCATCACATATGAATGGATTGCGCTTGGGGCTGTAGCCGGTGCGGTTGTTGGCTATCCACTCGGCATGTGGGTGCCTATGACGGCGATGCCGCAACGAATTGCGTTCAGTCACGCCTTTGGCGCGCTGGCTGCAACCCTGGTCGGGGTGGCGGAATATTTCCATAGCTATGGTGAGGCTGGGTTATCAGCCGCCCAAATGACGGCGCTGGGTTTTGAAGTTCTGCTTGGAGCCCTCACCGTGACAGGCAGTATTATGGCCTTTGCGAAGCTGCAGGGGTTGCTGCCAGGGAGGCCTGTCACGTTTCGTTTCCAAAACATGTTGAATCTCGGGGCGTTAGTATTTGTCGTCATCCTGCTCATGGCCTTGATTTACGACCCCTACCGTGTCGATCTCTTTTTCGTCATGTTGTGTGTGAGCGCGGCAATCGGAATATCGCTGATCCTGCCGATCGGCGGCGCGGACATGCCAGTTGTCGTTTCACTGCTCAATTCCTATGCGGGCTTGGCGGCTGTCGCGACCGGGTTTGCTATCAACAATAACATCCTCATCATCGTTGGTGCACTTGACGGAGCCAGTGGCTTCATCCTGTCGATCGCGATGAGCCGCGCAATGAACCGATCTTTTTCAAACGTGCTGTTCGGGGCGTTCGGGTCTTCCTCGGTGGTTGCGGCTGGCACTGAGAGCGAAGGGGGAGAAATGGCTCAGGTAAGCGCTGAAGATGCTGCCTTGCGTCTCGCATTTGCGGGTAAGGTTGTTGTCGTTCCGGGATACGGGCTTGCAGTCGCTCAGGCTCAGCACCAGGCGCGCGAGCTCGGGGACCTCATCGAGAAGCGCGGCGGCGAGGTTCGCTATGCTATCCATCCCGTCGCTGGACGTATGCCGGGACATATGAATGTCCTGCTGGCGGAGGCCGGCGTTCCCTATGACAAGCTCATTGAGATGGACGAGATCAATGAGCGGTTCCACGAGACTGATGTTGCTGTTGTGGTCGGTGCAAACGATGTCGTTAATCCTGCTGCCGGTTCCAACCCGGCTTCGCCGATTTACGGCATGCCCATCTTGAACGTATCCGACTCAAGAAGCGTCATTGTTTTGAAGAGGGGCACGGGCAAGGGTTTCTCCGGTGTTGAAAATGACCTCTTCTTTCACTCGAAGACAACTATGCTATTTGGCGATGCCAAGCAGTCCCTGATAGACCTCGCTGTCGAGGTCAAAGGGGCTTAGTCTTTCGCCGGCACAAGGTCACGCGCACGAGCAGAGCCGGCACTTGTGCCGGCTTTTTATTGTTCGAACTTGAATGAGTACCAGCAATAAAAGGCCGGTTGCGTTTGGTGGCTGTATCAGCCGTGGCGGCATCGGTCGGCAAAGAAGAGTGGCCGCTCCGAGAAGCACAGCGGGCAAACTTTTACCTAAGTGCGCGAACCTACCATTCTTATCGTGCTGGATCCCATCAAGAACCCGCGTCCCGGTGGGTGGCGTTTTGGTCTATCGCGGCTAGGTTCGACTCCACGCCAGCCACGTTCCATGAATGGGTGAAGAGGGCAAAGGGTGACAGCGCAAACGAGCAGCCTACCGGGTGACGCGACCGAGACGATGAAGTTCTTGCGAGAGAACCGCAAGCTTCGCCAGGCGAATGAGATGCCGGGCAAGGCCACTGCCTGGTTCGCGATGGCTGCGCTCCGCAGTGCATTCAAACGATAATCTCGCCATCGAAAAATACCGAGGCATGTTCGGGGTCTATCCGATCTGCGCTCTGCCGAAACGGCTGGTGGGGCCTAGCGTCGAGCCTTCTGTCGTAAGCGTCGGCGAGAAGTTACGACAACGCCCGGCTGAAACGATAACCGGTCGCGCCATTGCCGAGGCATCCATCGGCGCGGTCGTGGCACATCGAAGAGGCTAGTTCGCTATACAAAAATCGCTTGATTGCTTCAAACCACCGATAATTCAAGCGCCGGTCTGATACTGGCCTGCCCTGCCAAGGAGAAACATCACGCCCGACTGGCCAGCCAAAGCATACCCTGAGCAGATGCCCTTTGATAAACCCGGCGCTATAAGCCGTTGCAAGCCTGTTTCCACTCGGTTGTTACGTCTGCGCCTAAGCGGTTTGACCCGGCGCCGGCTGCCAACAATTAGGGGATCTGTCCAGTCTGGAGATTTGCAGCAAAACGCCTCATATCTTCCACTTGGTTCAACGCCAGGCTTTCATCACAAATCTGCCGAGCCCTTGCGTGGCCTGCCACCGGTGCAATCAAATCAAAAGCTTTGTCTGAAACCTCTTGCTTGGTCATCGGGTTGTCAGATGTTCCCCTTACGGCATCGATCCTGATTTCTCGACTCTCTCCGCTTTTGAACTTGAAAGTCACAATGGTTCGTCGCTTGGGAAGATCCCTTTCAAGATCATCATCATAGATGAGGTTTATTTTGCTGCGCTCCTGCAAAACCATGGGATCGTTCATCAGCGCCACGTTGTGGCACATATCGAACGTAAGCTGACGCCGAACGAGCAGAACAGCGAGCAGATGCTGCAAGCAAACTTCCGGCATTTGCCTGTTGTCGACGACTTTCGCCTCCCGAGTGCCCACGCGCACGTCGATTGCGGCAATTTGATCCCTGTCGCCCCCGGATTCGAGGAACGCTACGATAGCGTCAAGTGGCGCCTGCACGGGAGAACCTACGGACCATTTCTTGATATTCGAATGCATCATCGCATAACGTTCACCGAGCGCTGCAGTCAATTCATCGCGACTGCCATCGGGTGAATAGGCCTCGAAATAATTGTCGGGGCCTTCAAATACGTTCGCTACGCCGGTAAATCCCGCCTGCACCATAAGGGCGGCAGAAACCCCGTTGCGCGCAGGCATGCCCCCGAAGACGAATGCTTTTTCAATGTGATCGGGGTCTCGCTGCCAACTGGCGATCCCGGATGATTGTTGAGCGGCATAGGACAGGACGTAACGCATCTGAATTTCGTCAAGCCGACATAAGGCTGCCGCAGCGGCTGCCGCGCCAAATGCGGCTGCCACTGCATGCGTCGCCTTATGGCCTTCGACATAGAATTTTCGGATGGTAAGCGCCTGGGTGACGCGCGTGCCAATGTCATACCCCAAGGCGACTGCGGTCAGGAAATCCCTTCCATTGGCCCCTACCCGTTC
>Ga0207426_1000734_pt1 | contig 37516 bp, 36 predicted proteins | sample AraplaMF_Cvi_mMS_FD_184265 | JGI IMG/M metagenome (GOLD analysis project Ga0207426, IMG submission 184265) | Arabidopsis root microbial communities from the University of North Carolina, USA - plate scrape MF_Cvi_mMS (SPAdes) (version 2) | ecosystem: Host-associated > Plants > Roots > Endosphere... | reverse complement strand
GAACGTGCTGCTGGCCTCGCTCAAGACCGCGGTGGATTCGCAGACCTTCCTGATCTCCGCCAATGCCGGCCCGTCGCAGCTCGCCGGTGAGCTGTGCTCGCCCTACGTGTTCTCGACCTCCTGGCAGAACGACCAGACGCCCGCCGCCATGGGCCTCTACATGAACCAGAAGGGCGTCAAGAGCGTGTTCCTGATCGGGCCGAACTACGCGGCCGGCAAGGACATGCTTGCGGGTGTGAAGAGCACCTTCAAGGGCGAGGTCAAGGGCGAGGAATACACGGTGTGGCCGAGCCAGCTCGACTTCTCCGCCGAGCTTTCCAAGGCGCGCGCCTCGGGCGCGGAGTCGATCTTCGTGTTCTATCCCGGTGCTGCCGGCGTGCAGTTCCTCAACCAATATGCGCAGGCCGGCCTGAAGAGCACGATGCCGCTCTACACGGCGTTCACCGTCGACGAGCTGTCGCTGCCGCTGCAGAAGGAGAACGCGCTCGGCGTTCCCGGCGCGCAGGAGTGGGTCAACGATCTCCCCAACGAGCAGAACAAGCGCTTCGTCGCCGACTACCGCAAGAAGTACACCGGTCTGCGGCCGACCTATTACGGCGCACAAGCCTATGACGCCGCCCAGTTGATCAACAGCGCGGTCGTCGCGGTGAAGGGCGACACCAGCAAGAAGGACGCGATGAAGGCCGAGATGGAAAGGGCCAACTTCAAGTCGCTGCGTGGCGCCTTCAAGTACGGCAAGAACCACATCCCGGTGCAGAGCTTCTATCTGCAGGACGTGGTCAAGGACGGCGAAGGCCAGCTCTCGCTGAAGACGGTGGCGACCATCGTGGAGAACGACCAGGATCGTTTCCACGACAAATGCCAGATGAAGTGAGGCGATGACTCCTCCCCTCTTCTCGCGTGCGGGGAGAGGGGCAGGGTGATCGAACGCCTGCTCACGCCGCGCTCTCTTCCATCGCTCCACCCAGAAACAGCTGTCCAATCCTGGGATCGCTCAGGATACGCTCCGCCTTGTCGACCATCCGGGTCTGGCCTAGCTCGAGCACGATGCCGAAATCCGAGATCTCCAGTGCCGAGCGTGCATTCTGCTCGATCATCAGAATGGTGACACCGCGGTCGCGCAGGCTTTTGAGGATGCCAAACGTCTGCTGCACCATCAGCGGCGACAGGCCGATCGAGGGCTCGTCGATCAGCACCAGCTTGGGATCGAGCAGCAGCGAGCGGGCGATCTCGAGCTGCTTCTGTTCGCCGCCCGAGAGCGTCGAGGCCTGTTGCGCGGACTTGCGGCGCAGCGCGGGGAAGAGATCGAGCGCGGCTTCGATCCGCTTGGGCAGGTCGATGCCTTTGCCGGCCGCGACGCCGCCGAGTTCGATGTTATGGCGCACCGACATTTCGGGGAAGATGTTGCGGCCCTGCGGCACATAGCAGATGCCTTCATTAAGCAGCGCGCGCTGGCTGAGACCCGTGACGTCGCGGCCGGCAAAGCTGACCTTGCCCTCGCGCAGTCTGAGCAGGCCGAAGATGGCCTTGAACACGGTGGACTTGCCGGCACCGTTCGGGCCGATGATGGTTGTGATGGTCGCCTGCGGTACCGCGAAGCTGGTGCCGTTCAGGATCGTCATCTTGCCGTAGCCGCCGACGAGATTGTGTACCGAGAGGATCGGGTCGCTCATCGTCACATCCTCAATGTCCCAGATAGGCTTCGATCACGGCGGGGTTCTTGCGAATCTCGTCCGGGCGTCCCATCGCCAGCACCTTGCCTTCCGCCATCACCATCACGCGCGAGCACAGCGACATCACGAATTCCATGTTGTGCTCGATCACGACGAAGGTGGCGTTCTTCTCGCGGTTGATCGCGACCAGCCGTTCTTTCAGGTCCGACAGCATCGTCGGATTGACGCCGCCGGCGGGCTCGTCGAGCAGCACCAGGCGCGGGCCACCCATAAAGGCCATGGCGGCGTCGAGCAGCTTCTGCTGACCGTAGGAGAGACCACCGGCAGGCTCCGCGGCGAGATGATCGAGCTTGAAGAAGCCGATCATCCGATTGGCGGCTTCGGTTAGCCCGGCATCGGAGCGGCCGACGAGGCGCGACGCCATGTTGCCTTGGTGCTCCTGCCCCGCGAGGATCAGGTTCTCGCGCACCGAAAGCTTTGGGAAGACCTGCAGCAGCTGGAAAGTGCGGCTGACGCCGAGCCTGTTCAGCTCCGCGGGCCGCAGACCGGTGACGACCTTTCCGTCGAGCTTGACCTCGCCACCCGATGGCGTGAGCTGGCCGAGGATGCAGTTGAACAGCGTGGACTTGCCGCAACCGTTCGGGCCGATCAGCCCGAGGATCTCGCCCTCGTGGACATCGAAGGAGACACCATCGACGGCAGTGATGCCGCCAAAGTGCTTCTTGATGCCGGTGACTTCGAGGACCGCACTCATTGCGCCGTCTCCAGTCGGGATTTTGCCGCGGCGCGCAGTGCGGAGGCCGCCTTGGTGCGGCGCTGGGCGAGGTGGCGGTCGAGGATTCCCAGAATGCCGGTGGGCGACCAGATCAGCAGCAAAATCACCGCGATGGCGTAGAGCATCAGGTAATAACCCTGCGTAAAGCGCAGCCATTCCGGCAGCAGCACCGCGATCATCGCACCGAGGAACGGGCCGAAGAAGAAGCCGGAGCCGCCCACGATCACCATCATCAGCAGGTCAAGCGAGAGCGACAGGTTGAACGGCACGGGGTCGATATATTGCGTCAGCGGTGCATAGAGCGCGCCGGCGACGCCGCCGAGCGCGGAGCCGATCGCGAACGCCATCAGCGTGTAGCGGCGGGTGTCGACGCCGAGCGACTGCGCGCGCAACGGGTTCTCGCGCAACGCCATTAACGCGCGGCCCCAGGGTGAGCGGATCAGCCACCACACCGCCAGCGACACGATCGCGAGCGAGCCGAGGCAGACATAGTAGAACGGCAGCGGCCGGTTGGTCGCGATCCCGAAGACATTGGGGCGCGGAATGTTGGAGATGCCGTAGATGCCGCCAGTCAGCCAGCTCTCGTTGCGGAACACCAGGAAGGCGAGAGTGGAGAAGGCCAGCGTGACGAAGGCGAGATAGTGATGCTGCACGCGCAGCGCGGGGTAGCCGAGCACCCAGCCGACCGCAAAAGCCAGCACGATGGCGACGGCAATCGCCGCCGGCAGCGGCCAGCCATGCGTGGTCATGATCGCAGAGGCATAGGCACCGATGCCGACGAACGCGCCCTGCGCCAGGGAGACCTGGCCGGCATAGCCGAGCGTGAGGTTCAGCCCCATCGCGGCGATGGTCATCACCGCCCATTGGCTGAGGATGAACAGGCCGTAGCGGTTAAGGTTCATGGGTACGATGATCAGCGCGGCGATGACGATCAGGCCGAGCGCGATCTTCAGCGGTTTGCCGAAGCTGCCGCTCATACCGTGCGCTCCTCGGCGCGGCCGAGCAATCCTTGCGGCCGGAACAGGATCACGGCGATGAGGAAGATCATCGGTACGGCGGCGCGGTACTGCGTCGAGACATAGGCGGCCGCGAGGTTGTCGAGCACGCCGATCAGAAGGCCGCCGGCGATGGCGCCGCGCACCTGGTTGAAGCCGCCAACGATCGCGGCGATGAAAGCAGCCTGGCCCAGCACCTCGCCGGAGGAAAACTTCGCGAGATAGATCGGCGTGATCAGCAGCGAGGCCAGCGCGACCAGCAAGGCGTTGATCAGGAAGGTCAGCAGGATCATGCGCTCGATCGGCACGCCGATGATGCGTGCGACCGTCGGGTTCTGTGCGGCCGCCTGCATCTGGTGGCCGAGCGAGGTGCGATTCAGCAGCGTGGTGAGGCCGACGACCGCGAGGATCGCGACGACCAGCACGCCAAGGCTTTGCAGCGACACGGCGTGACCGAAGACCGAGACGTCACCGATCGGCACGATCGAGGGGAACGGCGAGGCTTCCGCACTGAAGAATTGCTTGACGGCCTCCTTGAGTCCGATGGCCAGCGCCATGGTCGCGATCGCCAGCGGCAGGACGCCGTGGCGCATCATGGGATCGACCAGCAGCAGCTTGAAGCCGAGGCCGAGCACGATCATCGAAAGCAGGATGCCCAAAGTGATGGCGAGCCAGAACGGCGCGCCGGCGTGCATCACTGCCAGCATCAGGAACGCCGGCAGCATCACGAACTCGCCTTGGGCGAAGTTGATCGTCTGCGAGGTCTGCCACAGCAGCGTGAAGCCGACTGCAACCAGCGCATAGATTGCGCCGGTCGCCAGTCCCGCGATCAGAAGATCGAACAGATTGGACATTCTCTCTCTTGCCTATCCCTCGCCCACTCTGTCGTGTCCTTCTCCCCGCGAAGAGCGGGGCGAGGGAGAAAGAAGAAGATCTCACTTCACCTTCGGCAGCACCTGCTTCACGACCTGCTTGCCTTCGACCACCTCGACCAGAAAGCTCTGGCGGTCGATGTCGCCGGTCTCGTTGAAGGTGACGTCCATCAGGATGCCCGGCTCGTCCGCGGCCTTAATGGTGAGGCCATGCAGCGTGTCGGCGAACGCCTTGGAATCCACCTTGCCCATCTTCTCGGTGGTGGCCTTCACCATGTAGACGGCGAGATAGCCCTTCAGGCCGTTGTGGTCGGGGACATAATTGTACTTCTTGGAAAACTTTTCGCGGAACGCCTTGACCAAATCCACCGGCGCATCGGTGGTGAGGCCGACATGGCCGCGCGCGCCGTTGGCGGCATCGCCGGCGAGCTCGATCACCTTCTGGCCGATCAGCGTGGTCTCGCCCATCAACGGCGCGGTGACGCCCTGGCGCTTCAGCTCCTTCAGGATGCGCGCGCTCTCCTCTTCGTTCAGGTAGACGAACACGGCATCGGGATTGGCAGCCTTGATCTTGCCGACGTCGGCGGCGAAATCGGCCTGGCCTGCTTCTGTCGAGAGATCGGCGACCACCTTGGAGCCAAGCCGGTCCAGTTCCTTGACCACCACGTCGCGTCCGCCGCGGCCGAAGTCGTTGTTGACCCAGACCACTGCGACCGACTTCGCCTTCATCTCGTCGTGGATGTATTTTGCGACCTTCGGCATCGAGGACTGCTGGCCGAACGAGGTGCGGAACAGGAACTTGTTTCCTGCTTGCGTCAGCTCGGCGGCTTCTCCGCCCATGATCTGCGCGATGCCGGCTTCGGCCGCGAGCGGCGCCGTGACCTTCACCGAGCCGGAATAGCCCGGCCCGAGCAACACATAGGGCTCGGCGTCGAGCGCCTTCTGCACCTGCGCGCGGGCGACGCCGGGATTGGATTGCGAGTCAGCGTGGGTGACCTCGAGCTTGCGGCCGAGCACGCCGCCCTTGGCGTTGATCTCCTCGATCGCGAGGTCGATGCCGTTCTTCCAGTTGGTGCCGACGGTCGCGCCGCCGCCCGACAATTCGGCGACGTCGGCGAGCTTGATGGCCTGTGCGTGGGCGCCGGTCGCAGTTGCGAAGGCAAGCAGGGCGCCAGCCAGCAGGGTCGATTTCATGTCTCTCCTCCCATAATTCATTGATATTGTCCGCGGCCTTGTTTCCGGCCGCTTCGGTTACGCTGCGTGATAGGTCGAGCTTCGTGCCGCCATCACCTCGTCGAAGGCCTTTCCCATGACATCGGTCGACGGAGCAAGGCCGGTGAACAGCTCGAACGCGTCGGCGGCCTGGTAGATCGCAAGCTCTCGCCCCGTCATGATCCGCGCGCCGCGCTCCCGGGCTGCGGCGAGCAGTGGCGTGGTCAGCGGCGAATAGACGGCGTCGGCCACCCATAGTTTGTCGTGCAGCTGCGTCGCCGGAACAGCCATGTCGCGGTTTGGCAGCATGCCGACCGGTGTGCCGTTGACGAGGCCGGTTGCGCCGCGCAGCGCATCCTCGACGCTGGCTGCGACGCGAACGCCGCCATGTGACGCCAGCAGGGAGACAAGCCGCGCGGCGCGCGCCGGTTCGCTGTCGAAAATGCGGATGTCGGAGACGCCGCGACTCGCCAGCGCAAATGCGATCGCCTTGCCGACACCGCCCGCGCCGATCACGGCCACCGCGTTGTCAGATGGTGCCAGCAGCGGCGCCACTGCGCGCGCAAAGCCTGTCGTGTCGGTGTTGTGGCCGGTTAATGTGCCATCCCGGACGACGACGGTGTTGACCGCGCCCATCGCCGCGGCGCCCGGCGCCAGCGCGTCGAGCAGCGGCACCACTGCTTCCTTGTAGGGATAGGTGACGTTGACGCCGGCAAAGCCGAGCCGCCGCACGCCCTCGAGCATCATGCCGAGGCCGTCCGCGTCCGCGCCCGCGACCTCGATGAGCTGGTAGTGACCGCGCAACCCGAATGCCTCGGCGGCGCGCTCGTGCATGGCAGGGGAGGCAGAATGCGCGATCGGCGCGCCGATCAGGCCGGTGAGGAGCTTCTGGCTGGCTGCGGATCCGCGCTTGGACATGGTTCGCTATCGTCTCGCTGGAAGCGTTCGGTCCCGGCCATTGGCGTGGAAATCCGCGCAATTGAAAGGGGCTTGCAGAGCTCTCGTCGAGCGCGACGATAGTCATTCCTCCGGCCAACACAATTACCCTTTTTCGTCTGTCAATCCGGCGCCGATCGCTACACATGCGACCCGGGCGACGTCATCCGAGAGAAAGCGTCCGACAATGGATGGAGAGAAGTTGCGCCTGCCCGGACGCCCAGCAACGCACTTGCCGTTGCTGCACGGAGCGCGACGCGCGAAGAGGTAATGAAGAGCAGATCTCTCGTTCAGATTGTTTCGAATGAAATCAGCGCGCTCGAATGGAGCGGGCGCGGCGCCGCGCGATCGATCTGGTCGATGCCGTTTGCTGCAACCGCAGCTCTAGCTCGCCGGCCCTTCGGGCGAAAGGGTTTCGACCAGCCTGGGGCGTTCGCTCTCCAGCACTTCGCGCGCGAACTCGATGATCTTCTGCTTGTTTGCCGTTTCGCAGACGGCGAAAAACACGCGGTTGAGCTCAAGGCCGAGTACGCTGTTGAGAGCGATGTCCTCTTCTTCCATCGTAGTTTTCTCGCTTCAGACGTCATCAGGTGTATCTTGACGCCACTTCTTCCACAAGTAGATTAAATCTTGGCAGCGAGAACCCACCGGGAAACTACGGAAGCGGTGAATTGAGGCAGCCCCCGAAGACGTGCTATACGGGACGGCGAGGGTTAGGAAACGCATCGATGTCCGCCGTCGATTATGGCCGGGAAGCGCTCGACTTCATCGAGGGGCTGGGAGCCTACACGAAGGTTCCGGACGCCATGAACGCGCTCGAAACGGCCTTCGGTCGGTTCGGTTTCGAAACCATCATCGTGACGGGATTGCCGAATCCCGATCAACGCTTCGCGCAGATGGTGCTCGCCAAGCGCTGGCCTGCAGGATGGTTCAGTCTCTACACCCAGAACAATTACGACCGCGTCGATCCCGTCGTGCGGTTGTGCCGGCAATCGGTCAACCCGTTCGAATGGTCTGAAGCGCCCTATGATGCAGAGCAGGAACCGTATGCTGCGGAAGTGATGAACCGCGCCACCGATTTCCGCATGTCGCGCGGCTTCATCGTTCCGATCCACGGGCTCACCGGCTACGAGGCCGCGGTGTCGCTCGGCGGCGTCCATCTCGATCTCAATCCCCGCAGCAAGCCGGCGCTGCATTTGATGGCGATGTACGGCTTTGACCACATTCGCCGCCTGCTCGATCCGGCGCCGCGTCAGTCGACACGCCTCACCCCGCGCGAGCGCGAAGTGATCGCCTGGGCATCTCAAGGCAAGTCGGCTTGGGAAATCGGCGAGATCCTGAATATCACGCAGCGGACCGCAGAGGAGCACCTTGCAACCGCTGCGCGCAAGCTCGGGGCCGTCAACCGTACGCATGCGGTGGCGCTCGCGATTCGCCAGAAAATCATCGCGCCCTAAGCGACATACTGGGAAATTTCCCAATACCGAGCGTGCTGCTTTTCGCAGACGCTGCCCTCATTACGCGCTCAATGGGGGTTTTCATGATTCATGCTATTTCTGCCTTAAATCGACACCTCTACGAGGACGTGCTCGATCAACATTTCCGTCTCCGCCACGACGTCTTCGTCGAAGAGCGGCATTGGGAAACACTGCGCCGGCCGGATGGCCGCGAGATCGACTCTTACGACAACGAGGACACCGTCTATCTGCTTGCGCTTGAGGGACGGCGCGTCGTTGGTGGGCACCGGCTCTATCCGACCACGAAGCCCTCGATGATGAGCGAAGTGTTTCCCCATCTGGCGGCCGTGCGCGGCTGTCCTGCCGATCCATTGGTCTGGGAGTGGTCGCGCTATTTCGTCGTTCGCGATCGCCGCGACGGCGCGCTCAATCTGCAATTGATGGCGGCGGTGCAGGAGTTCTGCCTCAACCAGGGAATTACGCAGGTCAGCGCCATCATGGAGACGTGGTGGCTGCCGCGCTTCCACGAGGCCGGCTTCGTCGTGACGCCGCTGGGCCTGCCTGCGCTGGTGGAGAACGCCTGGACCATGGCAGCGACCATCGACATCCGCCGGGAGACCGTCGACGCCCTGCATGACCGGATCGGAATGGCCTCCGTCGTCCGACAGGACGGCCCGCGCCTGAATGCCGTCGCCCGTGCCAACCTTTGCGGCCTCGCCGCCCAACGAAAGAGCGCCTGAGATGTCGAACATGATGCGGGACAGCCAGATCATGGCGCAAACCAAGGACGAGAACCTCGGCTACATGTCGGACATGGCGCTCGAGCTAGCGCAGATGGCGGAAGACTCGGGATTGGCGACGCTCGCCTATCTGTTCCGGATGGCGGCGCTGGAGGCCTCGACGGTGAACAGTGTGCTCGCCGAGCAAGATGAAATCTCGCGGCAGGTGACGTCGCACTAGGCGCAGCCCTCGACTTTAACTTTTAACGACACCGCACCCTCCCTCCGGCCTGGCCGGGGGGGAGGGTGTTCGTTTGGGTGCGGCAGGTTGCCTCATCCTCCGCGGCAGCCTTCTTGCAAGACCGGTTTCGATCGCATGCGCCGGCATGCAACAAAGTGCATGTTTGGTGTCGAATCGCTCTTGCCTCGGAACGATACTGCCATTACCCATTTTTCCGCCTTGAAGAGGCAGGGGGAGCTCTTTCACTGATGGCGACCGTGTTCGAACATCGGCGCGACTCGGCGCGCGCCTGAAAGAGTTTTGATGTTGCTCGTCGTCGAACAGTTCTTGAACGGATTGCAGTTCGGCCTGCTGCTGTTCCTGCTCGCTGCCGGCCTGACGCTGGTGTTCGGGATCATGGATCTCGTCAACCTCGCGCACGGCTCGCTCTACATGATGGGCGCCTATTTCGCCGCGACCTTTGCTGCCTGGACCGGCAGCTTCCTAGCTGGCGCGCTGTTGGCGCTCGGCGCGACGCTGGTGCTCGGCATCGTGCTGGAAATGTCGGCGCTGCGGCATCTCTACGGGCGCGACCACCTCGACCACGTGCTCGCGACCTTCGGCCTGATCCTGTTCTTCAATGAAGCGGTGCGGCTGATCTGGGGCCCGGCGGGCCTCGCGCTGCCGCTGCCGGCCTGGCTCACCGTGCCGGTGCCGATCCTGCCCGGCATTCACTATCCCGCCTATCGCCTCGCCATCATCGTGGTCGCGCTGCTGGTAGCGCTGCTGCTCTATCTCGGCGTGATGCGCACCCGCATCGGCATGCTGATCCGGGCCGGCGCCTCCAATCGCGAGATGATCGGCGCGCTCGGCATCAACATCAAGCTGCTCTACACGTTGGTGTTCGGCCTTGGCGCCGCGCTCGCCGGCCTTGCCGGCCTCATGCAGGCGCCGATCCTCACCGTGCAGATCGGCATGGGCGAGAACATCCTGATCCTCGCCTTCGTCATCATCGTGATCGGCGGCATTGGCTCGATCCGCGGCGCGTTCCTTGCCGCGATCTTCGTCGGCATGATCGACACGCTCGGCCGCGCCTTCCTGCCAAACCTGCTGCGTCAGGTGCTGAGCGGCGCCGCCGCCTCCACCGCCGCGCCTGCGCTGTCGTCCATGCTGATCTATCTGCTGATGGCGATCGTGCTGGTGGTGCGGCCGGAGGGGCTGTTTCCGGCCAACCGTCGATGAAGAGTTTGAGCGTGAGCAAGGCCGTCACGGCCCTGATGCTGGCGGGTCTCGTGCTGCTGCCGCTCTATTCGCAGCTGTCAGGCAACGTCTTCATCCTGACGCTGTTCACCCGCATCGTCATCCTGGCGCTGGCGGCCGCGAGCCTCAACCTCATCATGGGCTTTGGCGGCATGATGAGCTTTGGCCACGCCGCCTATCTCGGTATCGGCGGCTATGCCGTCGGCATGCTTGCGCAGGAAGGCGTGGGCTCCGGCTGGGTTCAGTTTCCGGTCGCGCTGGCAGCCTCGGCGATCTATGCGCTCGTGATCGGCGCGCTCAGCCTGCGCACTCGCGGCGTCTATTTCATCATGATCACGCTCGCCTTTGCGCAGATGGCCTATTACGTCGCCTCGGGGCTGGCGCGCTACGGCGGCGACGACGGCCTCACTGTCTACAAGCGCAGCGACTTCTCCGGGCTGGTCAACCTGTCGAACCGCACGCAGTTCTACTACCTTTGTCTCGCCTGCCTTTTCGCGGTGATCTTCCTGATCTGGCGCATCGTCAATTCGCGCTTCGGCCTCGTGGTGCAGGGCCTGCGCTCCAACGAGCAGCGCATGCAGGCGATCGGCTTTCCTGCGAAACGCTACCAACTGGTGTGCTTCGTCATTTCGGGTACCATGTGCGGCCTTGCCGGCGCGCTGCTTGCCAACAATACCGACTTCGTCAGCCCGGCCGTGATGTACTGGACCCGCTCCGGCGATCTCATGGTGATGGTGATCTTGGGGGGCATGGGCACGCTGTTCGGTCCGGTCATGGGGGCAGTGGTGTTCCTGCTGCTGGAAGAGTTCCTGTCGCAGATCACCGAATATTGGGCGCTGATCATGGGGCCGCTGTTGCTGCTGATCGTGTTGTTCGGTCGCGGCGGCATCATGGGCATGCTGGGGAGGGCCGGCCGTGGCTGAACCCTTGCTCCGCGTCGAGAAGCTGGTGCGCCGTTTCGGCGGCATCACCGCGACGGACAACGTCTCGCTCGACGTTGCGGCCGGCGAGCTGCACGCCATCATCGGCCCGAACGGCGCCGGCAAGACCACGCTGATCAGCCAGCTCACCGGGCATCTGGAACCGCATTCCGGCAGTGTCTCGCTGGGCGGCCTCGACATCACTTACCTTCCGGCCTATCGCCGCTGCGCGCTGGGCCTGGCACGTTCGTTCCAGATCACGTCGCTGCTGCTCGACTTCACCGCGGCCGACAATGTCGCGCTGGCGGCGCAGGCGCATGCCGGCACCTCGTTCCGCTTCTTCGCCAATGCGCGCAAGGAGAAAGGCCTGCGCGATGCCGCCCATGCCGCGCTCGACCGCGTCGGCCTTGGTCATCGTGCCGACGTCGTGGTGAACAGGCTCAGCCATGGCGAGCGCCGCGAGCTCGAACTCGCGGTCGCGCTGGCGAGCCAGCCGAAGATCCTTCTGCTGGACGAGCCCATGGCGGGCCTCGGCGTCACCGAATCCCAGCGCATGGTGAAACTATTGCAGGAGCTGCGCAAGGAAGTCTCGATCGTGCTGGTCGAGCACGACATGCCTGCGGTGTTCGCGCTCGCCGACCGCATCACGGTGCTGGTCTATGGCCGCGTTATTGCGTCGGGCGATCCAGCCGCGATCCGCGCCAACGAAGAGGTCAAGCGCGCCTATCTCGGCGATCAGCATGTGGTGACGCACCATGGCTGACACCCTGCTCGACGTCGACGGCATCGAAACCTGCTACGGCCTCAGCCAGGTGCTGTTCGGCCTGTCGCTGTCGATCAAGCCGGGCGAGATGGTCTCGCTGATGGGCCGCAACGGCATGGGCAAGACCACGACGATCCGCTCCATCATGGGCCTGACGCCGGCACGATCAGGCGCGATCCGCTTTGCGGGCGCCGAGGTGCGGCAGCTGCCGTCGTACAGAATTGCGAAACTCGGCGTCGGTCTCGTTCCCGAGGGACGCCAGATCTTCCCGAACCTCACCGTCCGCGAAAATCTGGTCGCGGCGGCCGCCGACCGGTTCGGCAGCTCCAATCCCTGGACGCTCGCCGCGATCTACGTGATGTTTCCGCGTCTCGCCGAGCGGGCCGCGAACATGGGCAACCAGCTCTCCGGCGGCGAGCAGCAGATGCTGGCGATCGGCCGCGCGCTGATGACCAACCCGAAACTGCTGATCCTGGATGAGGCGACCGAAGGCCTCGCGCCGCTGATCCGCGAAGAGATCTGGAATTGCCTGTCGTTGCTCAAGAGCCGCGGGCAGTCGATCCTGGTCGTTGACAAGAACGTCGACCACCTCGCCCGCATCTGCGACCGGCACTACATCATCGAACGCGGCAAGACGGTGTGGAGCGGCACTTCAGACCAGCTGATGGCCGAGCCGGATCTGCAGCACAAATATCTCGGCATTTAAGCCGCCGCTCTCCCCCCGTCATTGCGAGCGCAGCGAAGCAATCGAGACTCTCTCCGCGAAGGGACTCTGGATCGCTTCGCTCCGCTCCTCGCGACGACGGATGAATGGGATCAACGCGCATCGATGGCGCCCCGTGCCGCACAACTTGTCCGGTTGACGATCGCAAGATATCGGGATATCCCGGTATCTGAGCTATCGGGATATCCCGGCATTGAGGGGCCATGGCCGAGCAAAACCTCCCTGCAGTCGAACGAAACCGCTGCAACTGTGCGGCGCTACGAAAGGCGTCGCGCCACATGACGCTGTTCTACGATGCCGCGCTGGAGCCGTCGGGACTTCGCTCTACCCAGTACGCGATGCTGACCGAAATTCATCGCCGTGGCCAGGCAGCGCCTTCGATCGGCGAACTCGCCGAGGCGCTGGTCATGGATCAGTCCACGATCGGGCAGAACCTGCGTCCCCTCCAGCGCGACGGGCTGGTCACGCTCGAACGCGACGAGGTCGATCGCCGGAGCCGACGGGTCAGGCTGACACCGGTGGGGCGCTCGCGCGTTGCCGATGCGCGGCCACTCTGGCTCGCTGCTCAGGAGAAATTCGAGAACGGATTCGGCCGACGCGCCGCTGCGGAGCTGCGCAATGTTCTCGCCGGCATCGCCGGTGATCAGTCGCTGAGCGTTGATCGGCATGGAGAGGTTTGACCCATGAACAGCGTTGAACGCGCCACGTTTGAGCGGGCGTTGCCGCTCGATGATCTCTCGATCAAGCCCAAGCCTCTAAAGCCCGAGCTTCGCCCGCCGGCCACTTCTCCGAACGTCGTGCTTGCGATCGTCTGCGTCGGCATCTGTCTCGCCAATCTCGATCTCTTCATTGTCAACGTCGCCCTTCCCAGCATCGGGCAGGATTTCAAGGATGCGTCCCTCGACGATTTGTCGTGGGTCCTGAACGGCTATGCCATCGCCTATGCGGCCCTGCTGGTCTTCTTCGGCCGGCTGGCCGAGCGTCACCGCAGAGACCTCAGCTTCCTGCTCGGCGTCGGCTTGTTTACGGCGGCGTCGGCGGCCTGCGCGGCTGCCAACAGCGTCGGCATGCTCACCGCGTTTCGCCTATTGCAGGCAGCCGGCGCGGCGCTGATGACGCCGACATCGCTCGGTCTGCTGCTGGCGGTATTTGCGCCGGAGAAGCGGGGCAGCGCAGTGCGGACCTGGACCGCGATCGGCGGACTTGCGGCGGCACTGGGGCCTGTGGTCGGCGGCGTGCTCGTCGCCGTAAATTGGCGCTGGATCTTCTTCGTCAACGTTCCGATCGGCCTTGCCGCGATGGTTATCGGCTGGTGGAAGCTTCCGCGGATTGAGGGCCACGACGCGCCGCGTCCCAAATTCTTCGACGCCGTGCTGGTGACGGGCGGAATTGCCGCGCTGACCTTCGCCATCGTCAAGGTCAGCGACTGGGGACTTCGCGAGCCCGCGATCGGCTACAGCCTTGTCGCAGCCGCACTCCTGCTTGCCGTGTTCGTCTGGCGCTGCCTGCGCCTCGCCAATCCTTTCGTCGATCCGGCGTTGTTTCGCATCCGCCAGTTCACAGGGGCAGCTCTGGTGATGGCGCCCTATTCGGCGGCATTCGGTGCGATGTTGCTGTCGGTCGCCTTGTGGGAGCAGACGGCGTGGGGATGGTCGGCCTTGCAGACCGGGCTCGCGATCGCGCCGGGACCGCTGATGGTGCCGATCACCTCGCTTCTGGTCGCTGGACGATTGATCGCCCGCTTTGGCGCCGCGCCTGTCGTGACGGCAGGCATCGTGATCTTCGCAGCCGGTCTTGTCGCGTGGGCGACCCTGATCGGGCCCGAGCCGCATGCGGCCTTCGTGATCATGGGCATGATTCCGACCGGCATCGGCGTCGGCCTGACGTTCCCGACCTTGATGGGCGTCAGTGCCGCAGGCCTGCCGCCATCGTCCTTCGCGACGGGCTCGGGCGTGATCAACATGATCCGTCAGGCGTCGTTGGCGATCGGCGTCGCGATCTTCATCGCCATCATCGGCTCACCTGCGTCGCTGCCGGAGCGCCTCGTGGCGTTCCAGCGCGGATGGTGGGTGATGGTCGCGGTGGTCGCGCTCGGCCTGCTGCCGACTTATCTCTACCTCAGGCAGAAGCCCAGGCAGGCCTAGCGGAAGCTCAAAACACCTCGAAATACTCGCGGTGCTCCCAGTCGGTCACCTCGCTCAGGAACCGGTCGATCTCCGCATTCTTGATATGCGTGTAGTAATCCACGAACTCCGCGCCCAGCTTCTCACGGAAGAACGGATCGTCCTTCAGCGCTGAAACCGCATCACGCAAGCTCTTCGGCAGCAGCAGCGCCTTGGTCTCGTAGGGCGTATCGGCGGACGGGCCGGGATCGAGCTTGCGGTCGATACCGTCGAGACCCGAGAGGATCTGCGAGGCCATGTAGAGATAGGGATTGGCGGCCGGCTCTCCGATGCGATTTTCGAGGCGCGTGGCAGCGTCGCCTGCGCCGCCAAGCACGCGGATCATCACGCCGCGATTGTCACGACCCCAGATCGCGCGATCCGGCGCCAGCGAATAGGAGCGATAGCGCTTGTAGCCGTTGATGGTCGGCGTGGTGAACACGGTGGAGGCGCGGGCGTGGTCGAGCAGGCCGGCGAGGTAAGCCTTGCCGAACGCGTTGAGCGGCTCGCCGCCATCTTTCGCCATGAACAGATTCTCGCCGCTCGCGCGCGACACGACCGATTGGTGCAGGTGCCAGCCGCTGGCGAACACATTCGGCAGTTTCGGCCGGCACATGAAGGTGGCGTGATAGCCGTGCCGCCGCGCGATCTGCTTCACGGCCGAGCGGAACAGCACCATGTTGTCGGCGGGCTCCAGGCCCTTCCTCGGCGCGAAGGTGAATTCGCACTGACTCGGCCCGAACTCGACCTCGACCGAGCGCAAGGGCAGCCCGAGTGCGACGATGTCACGGCGCAGGATCTCCAGCACCGGCTCCATCTGATCGAAGCGCTGCTCTGTCAGATATTGATAGCCGTGACTGAGGAGGCTGACCGACGGCGGCGTGCCCGGCTGGCCCGCGTCTTCCGCGCGCATGTGCGGGTCGTCCAGCTTGAAGATGTGGAATTCGACCTCGAGCCCCGCGACGAAGTCATGGCCGCGGCTGGCGAGGTCATCGAGCACCTTGCGATAAAGCCCGCGTGTCGCGAACGGCACCGGGCGGCCGTCGCCGAAATGGAGGTCGCACAGCACCCAGCCTGTCGCCGGGGCCCACGGCAGCACGCGGAACGTGGTGGGATCGGCGACCATCAGCACGTCGGCCGCGCCTTCCATCTCCTTCATGCCGAAACCACCGCCCGCGGTGAATACCGGAAACACCGTGCGGTGCGAGGTGTCCTTGGCGAGCATGGTGGTGGTGATGGAGCAGCCGCTCTCCAGCGAAGCGATCGCCTCGGAGGCAATGATGGTCTTGCCGCGCAGGATGCCGTGCTGATCGGGGAAAGCGAGGCGGATGACTTCGAGATTCTTTTCCTCGACGAGGCGGCGCATGCGCTCCGCCGCGTCCTTCTGCTCATCCGACCACAGCGCATGACGCGCGACGAAAGTCACTGTGCCACTCCCTCAACTGCCGTAGGGTGGGCAAAGCGAAGCGTGCCCACGATCTGTATCCATCACGAAGAGATGGTGGGCACGGCGCTTTGCGCCTTTGCCCACCCTACGGGCGCCGCGCAAGGTCATCACTCCGCCGCCGTCAGCCGATGCACGTTGTCCGCGATCTCCTTCGGCACCGGCGCCGTCCACGGCGCGCCGCGGCGGCGCTTGACGTCGACCTCCATCCAGTAGGTCTCCCAACCGCGCGTCGGGCCGATGCCGTCCATCGTTGCGGGGCCCTGGATGCTGCGCGCATTGGCTTCGTCAAGGAACAGCATCGGCTTCTCTCCGCCGCCGACCTTCTCGATCTCGGCCCGCAACAGCCGGCGGTACTGCACGATTGCCTTGTCGCTCGAGCCGAGATGCTCCTTGGTGCGGTCCTGGATCGCGCCCATCGATTCTACCGCCCATTGGTCGTGGACGTTGATGTCGTTGCCCATGCCGGTATAGGTCGCGTGCTGCTGCTCGTGCGGATCGAAGCCGTAATCGTTGCTACGGTTCTTGCGGGACTTGTAGTCCGGCAGCTCGTAGAGCTCGAGCCGCTGGTCGCGCATCTTCTTCTTGTCGACCGGGTTCGCGTAGCTGGTGAAGATCGCGTACCAGTAGCAGTTCTCGTCGTCGATCGGCACGTGCCACTGCGTGATCGTCATCTCCGTGCTCATCGGGATGACGAAGCCGTGCGGGAATAGCTGGTTGGTGACGCGCACGTGGGTCCGCTCTTCGTCGATCTCGCGCAGCGCGATCAGCCGCAGGCCGTATTCGGTGTGCTCGACATTGATGATCGGGCGATCGTATTCACGCAGGATCTTCGTCATCGGCAGGTCGCTGCCAGCCGATGCGCCGCGGAATTGCTTGCCGTAGGCCGTGGAGGTGTCCTCGTCCTCGAAGAAGCGATGCAGATAGGAGGCATGCGCGGGATCGATGCCGACCTCAAGCGCCTGCAGCCAGTTGCAGGCCATGTGGCCCTTGAAGGCAAAAGTGTGCGTGCCGGGCGCGACGAAGCAATCGATCTCCGGGAAGGCCGGTGGCTCGCCCTCGCCGAGATAGGCCCAGAGGATGCCGCTCTTCTCGACGACGGGATAGGAACGCTGCCGGATGTTCTGGCAGAGCTTCGAGTCCTTCGGCTCGGCCGGCGTCTCGATGCACTGGCCGGTCGCGTCGAACAGCCAGCCATGGAAGGCGCAGCGCAGGCCGCCATGCTCGAGTCGGCCGAATGCGAGGTCGGCGCCGCGATGCGCGCAATGGCGATCGATCAGGCCATAGCGTCCGGTCTCGTCGCGAAACAGCACCAGGTTCTCGCCGAGCAGTCGCACCGGACGGATTGGCCGCTCACCCTCGAGCTCGTCGACCAGCGCCGCCGGCTGCCAGTAGCTCCGCATCAGCTTGCCGCACGGATCCTTCGGCCCGGTGCGGGTGATCAGGTCGTTCTGCTCCTGGCTCATCATGGCGAGTGCATCCTTGTGGAGTGGCGTTTGTTCGCCTATTGAACGAATGGGCGAATTATGACATGCCTTGGAAAGGCAGCAAGCACTATTTTGCAGGAATGTCCCGGCGCCATGCCCAAGCTGAAGCGGAGTGAGAGCGACGAGCGCGCGACGGATTTCGTCGAAGCTCTCGATCGCGGCCTGCGCCTGCTGCAGTGCTTCGGCACGAACACGGGCCCGATGACGCTGAGCGATCTTGCCCGTGCCGCCGATCTGCCGCGTGCCACGGCGCGACGTATGCTGTTCACGCTCCAGCGCGGCGGCTACGTCTCGGGTGACGGCAAGCTGTTCTCGCTGACGCCACATGTGCTGACGCTTGCCGCATCATACTTGCGCTCCAACCAGCTCGTTTCCGTGCTGCAGCCGGTGCTCGATCGCGTCGCCACCGCGGCCAACGAGATCTCCTCGCTCGCCGTGCTCGATGGCGATGACGCTGTGTTCGTCGCGCGCAGCAGTCCGGCGCGCATGTTCTCGGGCGGCCTCGAGATCGGCTATCGCCTGCCGGCCTTCTGCACCTCGGTCGGCCGCGCCATGCTGGGTCAGCTCGACGATGCCGATCTCGCAGCGCGCCTCAAGGACATGACGCGCGAGGCGTTGACGCCGCTAACGGAAGTCGATCCCAAGGCATTGCTCGCGCGGATCGCCGCCGACCGCGCGCAAAACTATTCGCTGGTCGACCGTGAAGCCGAGCCGCATTTCCGTTCGATCTCGGTTCCCGTGCGTCGTTACGACAATGTGATCGTGGCCGCCATTAACATGGGCGCGCATGTCGATCGCGTGCCGGCGCAGGAATTGATCGAGCGCTTCCTGCCGTTGCTGCGCGAGGGCGCGGACTCGGTGCAGTCGCAGCTGCTGTGAGCTGCGACCCGCGCGCACAGGTCGCGGTGCGCATCAAGGCCTGCTGTGTCAAAAGGCTGAAATGCCGCATGACACGCCTCTCATCGCCACCATCGTCGTTGGATTAGGACTAGCCTTCGTACTTGGAACGCTCGCGCAGCGGTTCCGCATCCCGCCACTGGTCGGATATTTGCTTGCCGGCGTCGCGGTGGGCCCGTTCACGCCGGGCTTCGTCGCCGACCAGGCGCTAGCGATCGAGCTGTCCGAACTCGGCATCATCCTGCTCATGTTCGGCGTCGGCCTGCATTTCTCGCTGCAGGATTTGCTCAGTGTCCGCAACATCGCTGTGCCAGGAGCCGTCGTGCAGATCGCGGCCGCGACCCTGATGGGTCTCGGCCTTGCCTGGCTGATGGGCTGGAGCGTCAGTGCCGGCCTCGTGTTCGGCCTCGCTCTGTCTGTTGCGAGCACCGTGGTCCTGCTGCGCGCGTTGCAGGAGCGACGCCTGATGGAGACCGATCGCGGCCGCATCGCCGTCGGCTGGCTGATCGTCGAGGACCTCGCGATGGTGCTCGTGCTGGTGCTGTTTCCGGCGATCGCGAGCCTGCAGGGTGGTGCCGATGGCAAGCCGGCGTTCGAGCCGCTGGCCGCGCAGGCCGGCTTCGGTCTCGCCGGCATCGTGATGCTGACGCTGCTGAAGATCGTCGTGTTCATCGGCCTGATGCTGGTGGTGGGGCGCCGGGTGATCCCGTGGATCCTGCATTACATCGCCCATACCGGCTCGCGCGAACTGTTCCGCCTCGCCGTGCTCGCGATCGCGCTCTGCATCGCGTTCGGCGCGACCAAGCTGTTCGATGTCTCGCTGGCGCTGGGCGCGTTCTTCGCCGGCATGATGCTGCGGGAATCGCCCCTGAGCGCGCGGGCCGCACAGGAATCGCTGCCGTTGCGCGATGCCTTCGCCGTGCTGTTCTTCGTCTCGGTCGGCATGATGTTCGATCCGATGAGCGTGGTTCGCGAGCCCTGGCCGCTGCTGGCGACACTTGTGATCATCATGATCGGAAAATCGCTCGCCGCGTTCCTGATCGTCGTGCTGTTCCGCCACCCGGTCGCGACCGCGCTGACCATCTCCGCGAGCCTGTCGCAGATCGGTGAATTCTCCTTCATCCTCGCCGAGCTCGGTGTCGCCTCGCAGATCCTGCCGCGCGAAGGACGCGACCTGATCATGGCCGGCGCGATCCTGTCGATCATGTTCAATCCGCTGATGTTCGCGGCCGCCACATGGCTTGCGCCGCGGCTCGATCCCAAGCGGGATACATCGGAGGCCGCGGCCGCCGTGCCTGAACCGATCCGCACCACCGATCTCACCGACCATACGATCGTGATCGGCTATGGCCGCGTCGGTACGCTGGTCGGCGATGCGCTGAAGCAGCGGCAATTGCCGTTCCTCGTGGCCGAAACCGGCGAGAGCGCGCTTGAGAAGCTCAAGCAGAGCGGCATCGAGACCATCACGGGCAATGCTGCCCAGCCGGAAATTCTCGGCGCCACCAATCCGTCGCGGGCGCGGCATCTGGTGATCGCGATCCCCGAGGCGTTCGAGGCGGGACAGATCGTGCAGCAGGCGCGCGCGGCCAATCCGGATATCCGCATCATCGCGCGGGCGCATGCGGATGCCGAGGTCGCTCATCTCAAGGGATTGGGGGCTGACGTCGTCATCATGGGCGAGCGCGAAATCGCGCGCGGCATGATCGAGGAGCTCGAGAGGAGATATCCGGATGCCGCCCAGCAAGATCCCCGCGCGCTCGCGGTCGGTTCGGTCGTTTGACCTGATCACGCCTGATGGCCGCACGTACCGGTTTCCGCCGCCGAGCTTGCTGCAGCGGCTGTTGCGGTGTGCGGTCGGGCATATGGAGACGGTGGCGATCTCCGTGGCGATCCTGTCGCTGATCTATCTCGCGGGCTTCATCGGCGAGGCGTTCGACCGCTCGGTGTTCGACGCGTGCAATGATCGGACAGGGATGCGTAGGGTGGGTTAGTCCCGCGGATTGCGCGAAGCGCAAACCGCACGGCGTAACCCGCCACTGTCGATCTTCGCGGAGGCAGAACCGGTGGGTTACGCTGCGCTAACCCACCCTACGCACCAAGTTTTATCGCTCCCCTGCCTCACGCTCCATGTCGCGCCCCGACAGATCTTCGCCCTGCATGTTGGCGTAATCCCGCGCCATCTCGCGCATCAGGAACTTCGCCGGCACGTCGTGATAAGTGCCGCGATCGTTGACGTATTGCATGTAGGCGCGTCCCTCGCCGTCGAAGGGATGCAGCAGCGCATCGCCGTGGCCATCGAAATCGAGCGGCGCCACGCCGACCTTGGCGCACAGCGTGTCGTTGAAGGTCGGTGTGGCCTTGCGCCAGGCACCGTCGACATGAACCTCGGTGAAGCCGTGCCAGGTGAAGATGTCGGTGCCCATGCTGGCGCGCAGCTTCTCGGTGGTGAGGTGGTTCTTCACATCGGCGAAGCCGACACGGGCGGGGATGCCGTGGACGCGGCACGCGGCGGCATAGAGCGAGGCCTTGCCGACGCAATAGCCTTGGCCCGCGGCGAGCACGCTCGAGGCGCGAAACGTTTCGGCGACGCGCATGCTCACATAGGGGTTGTAGCGGATGCCGTCGCGCACCGCCTTGTAGAGCACGCTCGCCTTCTCGCGCGCGCTTGCATCCGCGCGCACGATGGTCTCGGCGAATTGCTGCACGGTGGGGTGATCGCTGTCGATGTACTCGCCGGGATCGGTGTAGAGGCGGCGGATGGTGTCGGGGAGGAGGTCGGTCATGGCGAGAGCTTAGCAGCCGGCTTTGATGTAGCTCAATTTCGTTCGTTGCAGGCCGCCCATGCTCGCTGCACTACCCGGTCACCGCTTGCGTCGAGCCGCTACCGCTTTTGCAAGCGCCGATGCTGCGCTAGGCTCGGCGGAACCGGGGAGGGGAGACCCAGGCGTGCTGAAATGGTGTGCCCATTGCCAGCAGTTCATTGGCGAGATGCCGCCGCACGCGGATCTCGGCATGACGCACGGGCTGTGCCGGAAATGCTCGGGCGAGCAGCCGGACCTGCTGAGCGGCGATGAATATGCCCATGCCGTGGTGCTGAGGGATCTCTTCCAGTCGTTGTTCGCGGCCGGGCGCCGGAATGATTTCGAGGCGGCACGGCCTTTGGTCGACCGCGCCATCGCGGCCAACTGCCGTCCGGTCGACATTCTCGTCGGCATGATCGCGCCGATGCTCTACGAGATCGGTAGGGCCTGGGAGTTCGGGACTCTAACCGTCGAAGGCGAGCACGAATTCACCGCGTTCGCCGAGCGGGTCATCGATCTCGTCGAAGTCAGGATGCAACTGGCCTGCTCACGGCCGCCGCGGTCCGGCGGCGATGGCTGGTATTTCCTGATGAACGCACCGGGCAACACCCATGTGGTCGGTATTCGCATCCTCGGCCTGTGGCTGCAGAACCAGGGCTGGCGAACGCGCCATGTCGATGAACTTACGGTTCTCGATGCCCTGGCCGATCCCGCGATGAGCGGCGAGCCCAAGACGCTGCTGATCTCGATTGCATTGCCCGAACAGTTTGATGCGGTCGCAGCACTCGCCGAACGCGTGAAGGCCTTGCCGGCGCCCAGCCGTCCCAGCATCGTGCTTGGTGGCTACGCCGTCAAAACCGGCCGGGTGCTGCCGATTCCGGGCGTCGCGCTTGCTCCCGACATCAGCGCGCTCGGTCTAGACTGAGCGAGGCTCATTGCCGATTGCGCATCCAGTCGGCGAGGCCGGAGATCGCCTTGTCGAGGTCCTGCCGCGCAGCCGCGTCCGTAACCGTCTCTTCCATCGCGCCGCGCATGCAGAGCAGCCACGCGTCGCGCTCGGCATCGCCGATGGCAAAGCCGATATGCCGCTGCCGCAACCGCGGATGACCTTTCTCTGGGGAGTAGAGCTTTGGCCCGCCGGACCATTCGGTGAGATAGCGCTTCAGCACGTCCCGGATCAGCCCGAGATCCTCCGCATGCATGTCGCGGATCACCTTCGCCTCCGGCAGCTTGTCCATGCGGTCGTAGAAGCGGTCGACCAGGGCATCGATCGTGGCCCTGCCGCCGATCCGCTCGAACATGGTAGTGGTGACTTCGCTGGAGGCCATTCGTAGTTTCCGGAGATGATTGCTGTGCCCGGATATAGTGACACTCAGGCGCGTCCACAAACTCCGCCGTCGTCCCGGATCCGCGCTTCGCTTGTCCGGGACGACGACGGAGAATTTTGATGCAGCGGAGGCCTACAGCGCCACGCTGCGTAGCCCGAAACTGCGGGCTTCATTCTGCAGCACCGGCCTGACCGCATCGATCAGCCTCGCCGCCGCCGCATCCACCGACAGACCGGCGGTATCCACAACCGCCGTCGCGCGCGAATACAGCGGCTCGCGGCTCAGCAGGATATTGCGCAGCTCGGCCATGGCGGAGCGGTCATCCGCCATCGGCCGCAGATCACCCTGACGGCGCACGCGGGCCATGTGCTCCTCAGGCTCGGCCTTCAGCCAGATCGTGTAGAACGAAGTGAGGATCTGGTCGAAGGTCAAAGGCTCCGAGACGATGCCGCCGCCGGTCGCCAGCACCATCAGCTCGTTGCGCGCGAGCAGCTGCTGCAGCGCTGCCTGCTCCATGCGGCGAAAGCCTTCCTGGCCGTACAGCGCGATGATCTCGGCCACCGAGAGGCCGTTCTGCTGCTCGACCTCCTTGTTGAGCTCGACGAAGCTCCAGCCGATTTTTTTCGCCAGCATCCGCCCGAGCGTCGATTTGCCGGCGCCGCGCAAGCCGATCAGCGCGATGCCGCAGAACGGCGCACGCCGCGGCGCGGTTGCGCTGCCGCCGGCGAGCAGATCCTTGGCTTGCGCGATCTGCGCCGGCGTCGCCTTGCGCAGCAGGTCGCGAAACATCTGCCAGTCCGGCGTTGGATCGGCGGAAGGCAGCAAATCTTCGAGATGCGCACCCATCGCGTCGGAGACCCGGCGCAGCAGCACGATCGAGACATTGCCCTTGCCGCTTTCGAGCTGCGCGATGTAGCGCTCCGAAATCCCTGATACCTTGGCGAGCACTTTTCGCGACATGCCGCGCAGCGCGCGCATGGTGCGCACACGCTGGCCGAGCTGTTCGAGAAATCGGGATTCGGCGTCGGGACTGTCGGTCATGAGCCTTCTTTAGCGGGTGCCTTCTTGAGACGATGTCCTGCGGCGCATTTTAATGAAACATAGTGCCTGCTGGCATTGACAGCAAGCTGCCGCAGTGTCTTTGTATGAATTATAATTCTAAAATCGGGGGAGAAGTCCGTGAGCGAGGGATCCTACAACGCGGTGACCTGGCTGCTCGACCGGAACGTCGACGAGGGGCGGGCCAACAAGCTCGCCTTCGACGACACTGTCTCGCGGCTCACCTATGGCGAGCTCCAGCGCGAGACCCGCCGCGCCGCCAACATGCTGCGCCGACTCGGCGTCCGCCGCGAGGAACGCGTGGCGATGATCATGCTGGATACGATCGATTTCCCGATCGTTTTCCTGGGGGCGATCCGCGCCGGCATCGTGCCGGTGCCGCTCAACACGCTGCTCACCGCGGATCAATACGCCTACATCCTTGCCGATTGCCGTGCGCGCGTGCTGTTCGTCTCCGAGGCGCTCTATCCCGTCATCAAGGACGTCGTCGGCCGCATGCCCGATCTCGAGCATGTCGTGGTTTCCGGCGCCAAGCAGAACGGTCACAAGCAGCTCGCCGAGGAAATGTCGGGCGAGAGCGACCAGTTCACGACGGCCGCGACGCATCCCGACGAGCCGGCATTCTGGCTCTATTCGTCGGGTTCGACCGGAATGCCCAAGGGCGTGCGCCACATCCATTCCAACATGCAGGCGACCGCCGATACCTATGCCAGGCAGGTGCTCGGGATCCGCGAGAACGACGTCGGCCTCTCCGCCGCAAAGCTGTTCTTCGCCTATGGCCTCGGCAACGCGCTGACCTTCCCGATGTCGGTCGGCGCCACCACGATCCTGAACAGCGAGCGCCCGACGCCGGCACGGATGTTCGATCTGATGAACCGCTACAATCCGTCAATCTTCTACGGCGTGCCGACTTTGTTCGCGGCCATGCTCAACGACGAAGCGATGAAAGGCGAACGCGGCGGCAAGTCCTTGCGCATCTGCACGTCGGCGGGGGAGGCGCTGCCGGAATCGGTCGGCAACAGCTGGAAGTCGCGTTTCGGCGTCGATATCCTCGACGGCGTTGGCTCGACCGAACTGCTGCACATTTTTCTCTCGAACGCGCCTGGCGATATCAAATACGGATCCGCGGGCAAGCCGGTGCCGGGCTATGCAGTGCGGCTCGTCAATGAGGCCGGTCAGGACGTCGCGGACGGCGAAGTCGGCGAACTCCTCGTCGATGCGCCCTCGGCCGGCGAGGGCTACTGGAATCAACGCCACAAGAGCCGCCGCACCTTCGAGGGCCCGTGGACCCGCACCGGCGACAAATATGTCCGCGACACCGAGGGCCGCTATACTTTCTGCGGCCGCGCCGACGATATGTTCAAGGTCTCCGGCATCTGGGTCTCGCCCTTCGAGGTCGAGAGCGCGCTGATCACGCACCCGGCCGTGCTCGAAGCCGCCGTCGTGCCCGAGGCCGATCCGGAGGGACTGCTGAAGCCCAAGGCCTTCGTCGTGCTACGCCCGGGCGCGAAGACCAGCGATCTGCAGGAGATGCTGAAGGAGCACGTCAAGCAGAAGATCGGCCCGTGGAAATACCCGCGCTGGATCGACGTGGTGGACTCCTTGCCGAAGACGGCGACGGGGAAGATCCAGCGGTTCAAATTGCGGGAAGGGGCGAATTAGCGGCGTATCGTCATGGCCAGGCTTGTCCCGACCATCCAGGCGTCACGGCAAGCGCGGAAAGACGTGGATGCCCGGGTCCAGCCCGGGCATGACGGCGGAGAGAGAAGAGTGACAGCATGACCGACCTCACCCCGACGGGCTTCCTCAACATCGGCGGCGCCAGCCTCGAATACAAATGGCTTGCGCCGAAATCCCAGGATGCTCCGACCATCGTCATGCTGCACGAAGGACTAGGTTCGGTCGGCCTCTGGGGCGATTTCCCGGAGAAGCTCCAGCAAGCCACCGGCGCCGGCATATTCGTCTATTCGCGCGCGGGCTACGGCCAGTCGAGCCCGGTCGCATTGCCGCGGCCGCTCGACTACATGCAGCGCGAGGCGCTGGATGTGCTGCCGAAGATCCTCGATGCGATCCCGTTCAGGCGCGGCCTCTTGCTCGGCCATTCCGACGGTGCCTCGATCGCGACGATCTATGCCGGCGCGCATCAGGATCACCGGCTGCAGGGCGTGGTGCTGATGGCGCCGCATTTCATCGTCGAGGACATCTCGGTCGAATCCATCGCCGCGATCAAGGCCACTTTCGAGACCACCGACCTCAGGACGAAGCTGGCGCGCTGGCACAAGGATGTCGACAACGCCTTCCATGGCTGGAACGGCGCCTGGCTCGATCCGAAATTCCGCGACTGGGACATCTCGGAATATCTGGCCTACATCCGCGTTCCTCTCCTGATCGTACAGGGGAGGGATGATCAATATGGGACACTGCGACAGGTCGAAATTGCGCAGGAAGAGTGCTATTGTCCGGTAGATTTGAAAATTATTTCAGAGGCGGGTCATTCCCCGCATCGTGAAGCGCCGGGGGCGACGCTTGACGCGATTGAGCAATTTGCAAGTGCGGCCCTGCGCGACGATCAGGGACTCCAGGGACACGCCGCATGAACAGGCGGGGGCACATCTATGAATGTGCCTTCACATGTCAGCGGCCCGCTGCCGTGGCCGCGCTGGGCCTATGTGCCGGGCGACACCGGCGAGGTCGATGCCGATTACCAGACGCTCGACATGGCCAAGGCGCTGGTGCCTCCGGCCTTCCGCGGCTATGTGCCGGCGCGGCATCCGGCTCTGCGCTACGGGCTCGCGCTCAACGACCGCGGCTATTTCTGGGAATCGCAGGAGGTGCTGGAAGCGGTCTGGGCCGCGGCGCCGCAAGGCGGCCGCGAGCGTATCCTGCTGCGTGCCTGCATCCTCGTCTCCAACGCGAATTTGCGGCTGCGGATGCAGCGAGCGCATTCGGCCGCGCGGTTGTTCGGCGATGCGCAAATGGAGTTGAAGGCGCTGAATTCGCGCAAGGCGGCCGCAGGCGGCGACGGGTTCGTCGAGAGCTTTCCGGTCGAGGCGCTCAACGCCTTGCTGCAGGCCAAGCTCGGCCGTCCCCAGCTCTCCAAGGCTGACTGGATCGCGCTCGGGGCGATCGTGCGGTCGTCACCGCCTGCATGAAACAAAGTGCATGCATCCGTGGTTGAGGGCTAGACGCCCTCCAAAAGATGCACTATTGTGCATCTAACGGTAAACGCCAAAGCTCATAAACAAAACCCAAGGGTGGCCCATGGCCGGGGAAGATCGGCGCCTCGCAGGCGGCGCGACATTCATCGATTTCCAGACCGAACCGTCCCGCTACCGGCACTGGAAGCTCGCGGTCGATGGCGACGTCGCGACGCTGACCATGGACGTGGACGAGAACGGCGGTCTGTTCGAGGGCTATCTTCTCAAGCTCAATTCCTACGACCTCGGCGTCGACATCGAGCTGGCCGACGCGATCCAGCGCCTGCGCTTCGAGCATCCTGATGTGAAGGTCGTGGTGATGCGGTCGGCCAAGAACCGCGTGTTCTGCGCCGGGGCCAACATCCGCATGCTTGCGGGCTCGACGCATGCCCACAAGGTCAATTTCTGCAAGTTCACCAACGAGACCCGCAACGGCATGGAGGACTCGTCGGAGAATTCCGGCCAGCGTTTCATCACGGTGGTGAACGGCTCGGCCGCGGGCGGCGGCTACGAGCTGGCGCTCGCGACCGATCACATCATCCTCGCCGATGACGGTTCGTCGGCGGTGGCGCTGCCCGAGGTGCCGCTGCTCGCGGTGCTGCCGGGCACCGGCGGTCTCACCCGCGTCGTCGACAAGCGCAAGGTGCGCCGCGACCACGCCGACTTCTTCTGCACGATCGAAGAAGGGGTGAAGGGCAAGCGCGCCGTGCAGTGGCGCCTGGTCGACGAGATCGCGCCGAACTCCAAGCTCGAGGCCAAGATCACCGAGCGCGCCAAGGAATTCGCCGGCAACTCCAAGCGCGCCGCGAGCGGCAAGGGCATCGCGCTGACGCCGATCAAGCGCGCCATCGGCGAGACCAGCATCCATTACGGCTTCGTCAGCGTCGATCTCGATCGCGCCGCGCGGATCGCCACCATCTCGATCAAGGCGCCGGAGGCCGCGCCGCCGGCCGATATCGACGGCATGATGGCACAGGGCGCCGCCTTCTGGCCGTTGCAGGTCGCGCGCGAGCTTGATGATGCGATCCTGCATCTGCGGATCAACGAGCTCGAGATCGCGATGCTGGTGTTCAAGAGCCATGGCGACCGCGCCCATGTGCTCGCCGGCGACGCCTTCCTCGAAGCCAACAAGGCACATTGGCTGGTCAACGAGATCCGCCACTACTGGAAGCGCGTGCTCAAGCGGATCGACGTCACCTCGCGCACGCTGGTGACGCTGGTCGAGCCGGGTTCGTGTTTTGCCGGCACGCTGGCTGAACTCGTGTTCGCCGCCGATCGCTCCTACATGCTGATCGGCACGCGCCAGGGCGACAACCAGCCGCCGCCGTCGATCGAACTCTCGGCGATGAATTTCGGCCCCTATCCGATGAGCCACGGCCTGACGCGGCTGGAATCACGCTTCCAGGCTGATCCGGCCGACGTCGAGCGCGCGGAAGCCACGCTCGGCACAGCGCTCGATGCCGAGCAGGCTGAGGAACTAGGCCTCGTCACCTTCGCGCTCGACGACATCGACTGGGACGACGAGGTCCGCGTGTTTCTGGAGGAGCGCGCCAGCTTCTCGCCCGACAGCCTCACCGGCATGGAAGCAAGCCTGCGCTTCGTCGGCCCCGAGACGATGGAATCGAAGATCTTCGCGCGCCTCACCGCGTGGCAGAACTGGATCTTCCAGCGCCCGAACGCAGTCGGCGAGGAAGGCGCACTGCGCCGCTACGGCAGCGGCCAGAAGCCGAAATTCGATATGACGCGGGTTTGATGACTCTCGTGTCCCGGGCGCGGTGCAGCGCGAAGCGGTGCGGCGCAGAACCGGGACCCGTAGCGGACTGAACAATAGGTCCCGGCTCAGCGGTGCAGCACTTCGCGCCGCACTGCGTCCGGGACAAGAGACGGAGCAAGGAGAGCACGGCCATGAACATGAACATCATGAACGTCGACTACTCGACCAAGATTCCGAACAACGTGAATCTCGCCGAAGACCGTCAGGTGCTGAAGGCGCTGGAAGGCTGGCATCCCGGCTACATGGACTGGTGGAGCGACATGGGCCCCGAGGGCTTCCAGGAATCGCTGGTTTACCTGCGCACCGCCTACTCCGTCGATCCGCGCGGTTGGGCCAAGTTCGACTATGTCCGCATGCCCGAATATCGCTGGGGCATTCTGCTGGCGCCGCAGGAAGAAAATCGCGTCGTGCCGTTCGGCGAGCATTTTGGCGAGCCGGCCTGGCAGGAAGTGCCGGGCGAATATCGCGCCATGCTGCGCCGCCTGATCGTGATCCAGGGCGACACCGAGCCGGCCTCGGTCGAGCAGCAGCGCCATCTCGGCAAGACCGCACCGTCGCTTTACGACATGCGCAACCTGTTCCAGGTCAATGTCGAGGAAGGCCGTCATCTCTGGGCGATGGTCTATCTGCTGCAGAAATATTTCGGCCGCGACGGTCGCGAGGAGGCCGACGATTTGCTCCGCCGCCGCTCCGGCGATGCCGACGCGCCGCGCATGCTCGGTGCCTTCAACGAGGCGACGCCGGACTGGCTGTCCTTCTTCATGTTCACTTACTTCACCGACCGCGACGGCAAGATGCAGCTGCACTCGCTCGCGCAGTCGGGTTTCGATCCGCTGTCGCGCACCTGCCGCTTCATGCTGACCGAGGAAGCGCACCACATGTTCGTCGGCGAGACCGGCATCACCCGTGTCGTGCAGCGCACCTGCGATGCGATGCGTGAGGCCGGCATCACCGATCCCACCGACATCGCCAAGGTCCGCGCGCTCGGCGTGATTGATCTTCCGACCATCCAGAAGAAGCTGAACCTGCACTACACGCTGTCGCTTGATCTGTTCGGCTCGGAAGTCTCGACCAACGCGGCCAATGCCTTCAACACCGGCATCAAGGGCCGCTATCACGAGACCCAGATCGAGGACGATCACCAGCTCAAGAACTCGACCTATCCGGTGCTCAAGCTCATCAACGGCGAGATCAAGCTGGTCGACGAACCGGCGCTGACCGCGCTGAACATGCGCCTGCGCGACGATTACAGCCAGGATTGCGTCAAGGGCATGCTGCGCTGGAACAAGGTGATCTCGACTGCCGGCTACGACTTCAAGCTGGCCCTGCCCAACGTCGCCTTCCACCGCCACATCGGCGAGTTCAAGGACGTCCACGCGACGCCCGACGGCATCCTGATCGACAACGCCACCTGGGCCAAGCGCAAGGACGAATGGCTGCCCTCGACCGCCGACGGCGACTTCATCACCTCGCTGATGCAGCCCGTCACCGAAAGCGGCAAGTTTGCCTCCTGGATCTCGCCGCCGAAGGTCGGCATCGACAACAAGCCCGGCGATTTCGAGTATGTGAAGATCGAGTCGTAAAGGGCAACTCCACACTCGCTGTCGTCCCGGACAAGCAAAGGCCAGACAACGCGACGCGTTGTCTGGCCTTTGTGCAAATCCGGGACGACGGCGGAGTGCGAGGCGACGGCAAGCAGCGGGCGGCGCTCAATCGCTATCCCACCCGCTCCCCTTGATCCCCGGGTTCGCGTAGACGATGCCGCCATCCACCGCGATGGTCGCACCCACCACGTAATCTCCCGCGCGCGAAGCGAGATAGATCGCAGCGCCCGCCATGTCTTCGTCGGTGCCGATCCGGCCGACGGGCACGCGGGTCGCGACCTCGTCGCCGTGATCGCGCGCGGCGCGGTTCATGTCGGATTTGAACGGGCCGGGCGCGATCGCGGTGACAACGATGTTATCGCGTGTCAGCTTGACGGCCATGCGCCGGGTCAGGTGAATCAATCCGGCCTTGCTGGCCGCATAGGAATAGGTCTCGCCGGGATTGACGAAGATGCCGTCGATCGAGGCGATGTTGATCACCTTGGCCGGCCGCTCCGCGCTCGCGGAGGCGCGTAGCGTCGGCGCCAGCGCCTTGGTCAGAAAGAACGGCGCCTTGACGTTGAGGTTCATCACCTTGTCCCAGCCGCTCTCGGGAAACTCGTCGAACTCGGCGCCCCAGGCCGCGCCCGCATTGTTGACGAGGATGTCGAGCCTCGTCTCGCGCTTGTTGTATTCGCTCGCGAGCAGATCGGCGCCCGCAACGGTCGAGATGTCGATCGGCAGCGCGATGCATTCGCCGCCATATTGTGCAGTGAGCTCCTTCGCCGTCGCCTCGCACGGCCCCGCCTTGCGCGCGGTGATGTAGACTTTGGCCGCGCCGGCACTGAGAAATCCCGCCGCGATCATCTTGCCGATGCCGCGCGACCCGCCGGTCACGAGCGCGACGCGGCCTTTGAGCGAGAACAGATCGTTGAACATGGTGCCTCCCTTGGTTGGCGCTCGTTGTGAGCGGGGAGGCGTGGCGAGTCAAGGAATGCGCGGGGACGGCAGCGGAGATTGACGCCTATGCCGCAGCAAACCGGCGAAGACCGTTCCACATCGCGGTCGCGGCACCCGAGGTCAGCACCGGCAGGATACGCGTGTCCTGGTAGTTGCCGTTGAGCGAGACGCGCGGCAACGCGGTCATGTGCTCCGCATTCTCGGCGAACAGCATGCCGGGGCGCGTCGTCACCGCGGTCTTGAAGCCGGCGGATGCAGCCAGTGCGAATTCGCGATCGCCCGCGGCTTCGCGGTCGCCATAGGGATAGGCAAGATGTTGCACGCTGCGGCCGAGCGCCTCTTCAATTCGTGCACGGCTGATCGTCATCTCGTGGACGGCTAGCTCCTCGCTCTGCTTGGCGAGATTGCAATGGCTGATGGTATGGGCGCCGATCGTCACAAGCGGATCGGCCGCAAACATCTTCACCTCGTCCCACGACAGGCACAGGCTGCGGCACAGCGAGGCCATGTCGACGTCGTGTGTCGCGCATAATGCCTCGATCTCGCGCTTGAGGTCGTGCTCGCCCGGCAGCGCGCGCAACCAGTCGTGCAGACGATCGAACGTCGCCTGCTTGGCGGCCGGTGTCGTCGCGTCGAGCCGCAGCGCGGAATGTCCGATTTGAACGTCGACCTGTTCGGTCTTGGCGATCACGGCTTCCAGCGCGGTCCACCACAGCCGGCCGACGCCCTCGGCGAAATCGCTGGCGACATACACAGCCAGAGGCGCGTCAAATTCGCGCATAACCGGCAGGGCAAATTCGAGGTTGTCGCGGTAGCCGTCGTCGAGCGTGAAGGCCGCAAAGCGCCGCTCGAACCGGCCCTGCACCAGCCGCCCATGCAGTTCGTCCATGCTGATGACGTCGATCTCGCGAGAGCGCAGATGATCGAGGGTGGCGCGCAGGAATTCGGGGGTGACCTCGAGGTGCCGGTTCGGCTGGAACGCGGCATCGCGGGGCGGCCGCACGTGGTGCAGCATGAAAATGGCGCCGACGCCCGACAGCAGCGGGCGGAGCAAATGATGCGCCCCGCTGAAGTAAAGCGCTCCGAGCCCTGCGCGAATGACGTTGTTGCGGAGTTGTTTCATGTGACCGGCTGGCCGACCCCTGGCATTCCAGCCTCAATTTAAGGAAAGACCCTTGAAGAAAAAGTTATTCCAATTGTCCATGCAGGGCCGTTGGAAGGGTGTCATTTCCGGTTTGACAGCCTGCCAAGGGTTTGTTTTGTCTCCGGTTCCAGAGTTCGGGTCGTCGAATGCAGAAGCTTTTCAGGTGGGCCAGCAAATGGTGGCCGGGGCTGATCCCCCTGGCCGTCATGTGGGGATTTGCGGCCTGGAATAATACCTTGCCGGTCGAGGCGGACCTCTCCGCCCGCAGCTCGGCCGCCCTCAAGGACACCGTCCTGGACAAGACCCGGATCGCCGTGGACGGCCGCGACGTCGCCTTGGCCGCGGAGGCCTTCTCCGAGGAAGGGCGCCGCGACGCCGTGGTGGCGGTCGAGACGGTTCCGGGCGTTCGCCTGGTCGACGACCGGACCCGGCTGGTTCCCGAGGCGAAGCCGTTCGTCTGGAACGCGGAGCGTGACGTGGTACGGGTGACCCTGTCGGGCTCCGCGCCCCTGCCGTCGATGAAGGCGCGCCTCACCGAGGCCGCGCGCAAGGAGGTCAACGGGGTCGAGGTCGCCGATCAGATGGGGCTGGCGCGCGGTGCGCCGCCGCGGTTCGAGGCGGCCGCGATGCTGCTGCTCGACCAGATCGGCAAGCTCAAGGACGGTAAGATCACCATCAACGACACCAAGGTGAATCTGTCGGGCATGGCGCGCGATCTCGGCGGCCGCGAAGCGATCGCCGCTGCGCTCAAGAACCTGCCGGAAGGTTTTTCGATCGCCGCCAACGAGGTCAAGGCGCCGCCCTACATCTTCCAGGCCTACAAGGACCCGGTCTCCGCGACCGTGACGCTGACCGGCTACGTGCCCGACAACAACGTGCATGCGGCGATCGCAACAAGTGCCTCGCGAAAATTCTTCACCGAGAAGGTGGTCGACAATCTCAAGGCCAGCATCGGCGCGCCCGCCTCGTTCAACACCGCCGTGATCGCAGCGCTCGGCGCGCTGTCGCGGTTGTCGACCGGCACGCTCGTGGTGTCCGATCGCGAGGTGAAGCTGTCGGGCGACGCGCTCTATGAGGGCGCGGCCAACGACATCCGCGCAGGTCTCGGCAAGGACTTTCCGAAGAACTGGCAGTACAAGCCTGAAATCACCGTGAAGCCGGCGGCAGGCCCGGTCGACGGCACGGTCTGCCAGCAATTGTTCACGGAGCTGCTGAACAAGGGCAAGATCCGCTTCGCAGCCAAGCGCGCCGATATCGATCCGGACTCGGCGGCCATTCTCGATCATCTGATCGAAACGGCGATGCGCTGTCCTACCACCAATATCGAGGTCGCCGGACATACCGACGCCGACGGCGAGGACTCGTTCAACCAGGCTCTCTCGGAGAAGCGTGCGCAGGCGGTGATCGACTATCTGGTCAAGGCGGGTATCCCCGCGACGCGCTTCACCGCGGTCGGCTACGGCGCCACGCAGCCGCTTGCCGCCAACGACACCGACGAAGGCAAGGCGCAAAACCGCCGCATCGAATTTCTGGTGAGGTGACGATGCCCTATCTCGTCTCGTTCCATATGGGCTGGCTGATCGGCTCGGTGCTGCTCGGCTTCTGCATGGGCTGGATCTCGGTGGTCCAGCGCGGCAACGGCACCTCCAAGGTGACCGCGCGCTGGCTCGCCGTGCTGGCGGCGGCCCTGGTCGCGGCCTCGTGCGCACATGTCGTCCCTGGCCGCTTCGGCTACTGGCTCGACCTCGGCCTGATCATGTTCGCCTGCTACCTCGTCGGCTGCACTATCGGTGCCTGGCTCCGCGACCGGGTGGTCTCGCGGAGCATGCCGCCGGCCGCTCGGTGATGTTGCCTTGCACACTAATCCTTGCGCGCCGACCGTCCGAGTCGGGCGCGAGCCGCAGGCGCCGCGCGGCCTTTGGGCGCATCGGAAAGCCGTGAACAACGGCCGTGCCCGCCCCCTCTTTCAACAGACCCGCACGCCTCATAGATTGACGTCAGCTTAAGCCGTGACGGAACATTGTAGGGCCGAAATCATCAAAACTTCATGGCGCCTGCGCAGGATTGCCATGGAGATTCGCGTCAGTCTTGCCGCCGAAAGCGCCAAACCGTGCACCAGGAGCCTGCAACTCTGCCTAAAATATTGAAGGCACGAGTTTTTGTTCGAATTGGCGAATTCCACTCCGCTCCAAAACGCGCTAGTGGAGGGGCGGGGGGCATGCGCGATGCCGGAGCCGGCGGCGAGGGATCGTCGACTGCTTGTTCGTTGAGTGCCAGTGCGTCGTTCGCCTGTTCGCCGGCCACCCCGGCCGCTGAAGCGTTGTTCGAGGTCTAGATGCTGGAAGCCATCCGCAGAGCGATGACGTTTCTGCGCCAGAAGCAAATCCTGCATAAGCTTGGAGTTGTGATCAGCGTCGCGGTCATCGGGATCGCTTGCTATGTGCTCTACCACATGCTGCGCGGCATCGACTTCAACGAAGTCCTGGAGGCGATCAAGAGCACCGAGCCGAGCCAGATCGCGATGGCGGCGCTGTTCGTTGCGGCCGGCTATTTCACCCTGACCTTCTACGACCTGTTTGCCGTGCGCGCGATCGGTCACACCCATGTGCCCTACCGCATCAATGCGCTCGCGGCCTTCACCAGCTATTCGATCGGCCACAATGTCGGCGCCAGCGTCTTCACCGGCGGCGCGGTCCGCTACCGCATCTACTCGGCCTATGGCTTGAACGCGATCGACGTCGCCAAGATCTGCTTCCTCGCCGGCCTGACCTTCTGGCTCGGCAACGCCGCCGTGCTCGGCCTTGGCATTGCCTACCATCCGGAGGCCGCCGCCTCGATCGATCAGCTCCCGCCCTGGCTCAACCGGACGGCGGCCCTGATGATCATCGTGGCGCTGATTGGCTATGTGGTCTGGGTCTGGACCCAGCCGCGCGTGGTCGGCCGCGGCCCCTGGACTGTGGTGCTGCCCGGCGGCCCGCTTACGCTGCTCCAGATCGCGATCGGCATCATCGATCTCGGCTTCTGCGCGCTCGCCATGTACGTGCTGGTCCCGGACGAACCCAATCTCGGCTTCGTGGTGGTCGCGGTGATCTTCGTCTCGGCCACCCTGCTCGGCTTCGCCAGCCATTCGCCCGGCGGTCTCGGCGTGTTCGACGCCGCCATGCTGGTCGGCCTCTGGCAGATGGACCGCGAGGAGCTGCTCGGCGGCATGCTGCTGTTCCGGGTGCTGTATTATCTCTCCCCCTTCGTCATCTCTGTAATCTTGCTGACGTTTCGCGAAGTTATAATCGGCGCGCGATCGAAACGCCTGCAACAGGCGGCGCTCAAGCTCGACCCCGGTCCGGCGCCCGAAGCCGCCTATGTGAGAGAGCGCAGCGACAGCGGCGCCTGACCGGTCAAATTTTTGGGTGAAGTCCCCAGGAGAAGCCCGCCCCGATGGCGATCGACGCCCCATCTTCTCCCTCCACGCAGCCCTGGTCCGACCGGCTGCGGCACTCGACGGTCATCCTGATCGCCGCGGCACTGGCGCTGTCGGTGGTGGTCTCGCTCGGCGAATTGTCGGTGATGCGGGCGGCGATGGTGTTCCTCTGCATCGCGGCTGCGGCGCTGATCCCCTGGCGGCTGCACGATAACGCCGCCTCCCGCGACGACACCCGCCGCGTTAACCCGGTCGAGAATGCCGCGGTGGCCGCGGTCGTTGCCGGCATGCCGGACCCGGCGGTGCTGCTCGACCGCGCCGGCCGCGTCATCCACCTCAACGCCGCCGCTGCCCAGCTGGCGCCGGCACTGCGCAAGAACGAGCTCGCCCAATTCGCGCTGCGCTCGCCGGAGATCATCACGGCGCTACGCGAGTCGATCGCCACCACCGAGCCGCGCCGCGCCACCTATCTCGACCATGTCCCGGTCGATCGCTGGATGGAGCTGATCATCACCCCGGTGCCGGTGCCCACCACCTTCGGCGGCGCCGACAAATGCATGCTGATGACGTTCCACGACCAGACGCCGCTGCGCCGGGTCGAGGAGATGCGCGCCGACTTCGTCGCCAACGCCAGCCATGAGCTGCGCACGCCGCTGGCGGCACTGTCGGGCTTCATCGACACGCTGCAGGGCCAGGCCAAGGACGATCCCAAGGCGCGCGAGCGCTTCCTCGGCATCATGCACAACCAGGCCACCCGCATGGCGCGCCTGATTGACGATCTGCTCTCGCTGTCGCGTGTCGAGCTGTCGGCCCACGTCCGGCCCGACACCCTGGTCGACCTGCTGCCGATCATCTTCCAGGTCGCCGACGGGTTGGAACCGCTGGCCCGGGAACGCCAGGTCGAGGTCGAGACCCACCTGCCGGAGACCCCGGTCATGATCGCGGGCGACCGCGAGGAACTGCTCCGCCTGTTCGAAAACCTGATCGAGAACGCGCTCAAATACGGCGCCTCAGGCGGGCGTGTCATCGTGTCGCTGACGGTTCCTCCGACCTCTGATGGAACTCAGGAAATCCGGGTCATGGTGCGGGATTTCGGCCCCGGCATCGCCCCGGAACATCTGCCGCGGTTGACCGAGCGGTTCTATCGCGTCGACGTCGGCGACAGCCGTTCGCAGGGCGGCACGGGGCTCGGATTATCGCTGGTGAAACATATTCTTAACCGTCATCGCGGCCGGCTTCTGATCGAAAGCGTGCCCAAGCAGGGCGCCACTTTCACGGCCTGTTTTCCCCAGGTGAGGGCGCTGACACAGAGCTGAATTCCAAGTGATTTCAATCGCTTGTGTGTGTCATCCAGCTGTCACGAAACCTTCGTAAAAGCACAGCCGACCGCTCCTAAAGGGGCGGCACGGGGAGCGCGATCGGGCGCGGATGGCGCTTCGTTCCCCTGTATGGAGACCAGCATGAATTTCATCAAGACGATCGTCGCTGCCGGCTTGGTCGCCGCAACGACGACGGCGGCTTTTGCCGCCGATATCACGGGTGCCGGTGCGACCTTCCCGTTCCCGATCTATTCCAAGTGGGCTGACGCCTACAAGAAGGAGACCGGCAACGGCCTGAACTATCAGTCGATCGGTTCCGGCGGCGGCATCAAGCAGATCCAGGCCAAGACCGTGACCTTCGGCGCCAGCGACGCGCCGCTCAAGGCCGAGCAGCTCGAGAAGGACGGCCTCGTCCAG
>Ga0207426_1000730_pt1 | contig 37639 bp, 32 predicted proteins | sample AraplaMF_Cvi_mMS_FD_184265 | JGI IMG/M metagenome (GOLD analysis project Ga0207426, IMG submission 184265) | Arabidopsis root microbial communities from the University of North Carolina, USA - plate scrape MF_Cvi_mMS (SPAdes) (version 2) | ecosystem: Host-associated > Plants > Roots > Endosphere... | reverse complement strand
CAATCCTGATCCGGATCGCCGCCACCGTGTGGAGCATTGCGGCTATCCCTCTCCGGAGCAAAACGCGCGCATGAAGGCGGCGGGCATTCTGCCGGCGCCGCAGATGGCCTTCATTCACGATTTCGGCGACAGCTATATCTCCGTCCTCGGCGAGGAGCGCGGCGTTAAGTCCTACCCGATCGGCACGTGGGCGCGCATGGGGCTCAAACCCTCCACCGGCTCCGACTCACCGGTCTGCTCGCCCAATCCTTTCCCCGACCTCTACGCGATGATCACCCGCCAGACCGGCAAAGGCACCGTCATGGATGCCTCCGAGAAGCTTAGTCGCGAGGAGGCGCTCCAGGCCTACACGGAATACGGTGCCCATTCGCAGAAGGCTGAAATCGTGAAGGGGCGGCTGGTCGCTGGTCAGTGGGCTGACATCGCGGTCTTCGACAATGATCTTCTCACCGCATCGCCCGAGGCGATCCTGTCGGATACGCGCTGCCTGCTGACGCTGCTGGCGGGCAGCGTTGTGCACGACGCGCGAGGCTGAGCCACTCAAAAAAATGACTGACACGATGCCGAAAAGGGAACCCGGCACAAAGAGGGAGAACGAAATGCTGAAGAGACTTTCAATCGCTGCGATGCTCAGCCTGGGCGTCGCGACCATGGCGTTTGCGGATGGCGAGCGTCATGGCGGTACACTTGTATTCACCGCGCCTTATGGCTCCAGCTTCGCGACGCTGGATGTTCAGTCGAGCCCCAACACGCAGGAAGAATTCATCACCCAGGCCATTCACCGGGCGCTGTACAGCTGGGACTCGATCAACAACAAGCCGGTTCTGGAATTGGCGACCTCGGCTGATGTTTCCGAGGACGGGACGACCTACACCTATCATCTGCGCGACAACGCCGTCTTTCACAACGGCAAGCCGCTGACGGCCGATGACATCATCTACAGCTACAAGCGCATCGGAAACCCGAAGAACGCGTTCCCCGGTGCCAGCTATATCGCCATCATCAAGGGCGCCGACGACTATATTGCCGGCAAGGCGCAAGACATCAGCGGCCTGAAGAAGATCGATGATCACACGCTTCAGGTCACCTATACCGGGCCAATCAATCCCGGCTTTTCGTTGATGCAGAACACGACGGTGATCTATCCCTCGAACGTCGCTGACGAGTCGACTTTCGGCAAAAACCCGATCGGTCTCGGCGCCTTCGCCTTCAAGGAATACACGCCTGGCTCGCAGGTCGTCGTGGAGAAGTTCGACAAGTACTACGAGAAGGGCAAGCCCTATCTCGACCGCGTGAAGATCGTGCTGATGGGTGAGGATTCCGCCCGCGACGTGGCCTTCCGCAACAAGGAAATCGACGTGTCGATCCTTGGGCCCACCCAGTATCAAGCTTACCAGGGTGAGGATGCCCTGAAGGACCACCTGCTGGAGGTTGCCGAGGTCTACACCCGCAACATCGGCTTCAATCCGGCCTTCGAGCCGTTCAAGGACAAGCGGGTGCGTCAGGCCATCAACTACGCAATCAACACGCCGCTGATCGTCGAGCGCCTGGTCAAGAACAAGGCCTACCCGGCTTCCGGCTGGCTGCCGCTCTCCTCGCCGGCGTTCGACAAGGAAAAGCCTGCCTATGCCTATGATCCGGAAAAAGCCAAGGCGCTTCTCGCTGAAGCCGGTTACGCCAAAGGCTTCTCCTTCGAAGTGACCGCCAGCCCGAACGAAAGCTGGGGCGTGCCGATCGTCGAAGCCGTCCTGCCGATGCTGCAGAAGGTCGGCATCACGGTGAAGCCGAAGCCGGTCGAAAGCTCGGCACTCGGCGATGCGGTGACGTCGAACAACTTCCAGGCCTTCATCTGGTCGAACCTCTCAGGCCCGGATCCGCTGCAGGCGCTTCGCTGCTACTACTCCAAGACGCCGCAGTCGGCCTGCAACTACGAGAGCTTCTCGAACGCCGATTTCGACAAACTCTACGAGGCAGCGCAGCAGGAACGCGACCCGGGTAAGCAGAACGAACTGCTGCGCCAGGCGAACAACCTGATCCAGGACGAAGCGCCGGTCTGGTTCTTCAACTACAACAAGGCAGTGATGGCATACCAGCCGTGGATCCACGGGCTTGTTCCGAATGCGACGGAACTGGCCATCCAGCCTTACGATGAAATCTGGATCGACGACACGGCGCCGGACTCGCGCAGTTAATCCGGGAGTTCATGCCGGTGGCCGCGGGATTTCCCGCGGCCACTCGAATTCGCATTGCCGCGTGCCTCTCTAAAGGGCGACCAAAACGGGTTTGTTCATGCTTCGCTTCACTCTGCGCCGCGTCCTGCAGATCGTGCCGACGGTGATCGTCGTGGCGTTGTTGATCTTCGTCATCTTCAGCGTTGTACCGGGCAGCTTTGCCACCAGCCTGCTTGCCGATGGCAAACGCACGGCTGACCCACAGCTGATTGCCCACCTCAACCAGGAATTCGGCCTCGACAAGCCGCTGACGGAGCGGTTCGTGAAATACGTCACCGACCTTGCGCGGCTCGACCTCGGGACCAGCTTTCGAAGTCGCCAGCCGGTGCTCGATCTGATCGGCGACCGCATGTGGGCTTCGCTGGAACTAGCGCTCGCCGCCATGGCTTTCGCGGTCGTGGTCGGCGTGCCCCTCGGCTTTCTCGCCGCTCTCCGTCCCGGATCGATTCTCGACACGACGACGATGATCGGCGCGGTCTCGGGTCTTTCCATGCCCCAGTTCTGGCTCGGGCTCCTGATGATGTACGTCTTTGCGCTTCATCTGAACTGGCTGCCGAGCTTCGGCTATGGCGACGGATCGTTCCGTAACCTGATCCTGCCCGCCGTCACGCTCGGCGTTACGCCGCTGGCGCTTCTGGCACGCACAACGCGGGCAGGGGTTCTCGACGTGCTGAACGCCGATTTCATTCGCACCGCGCATTCGAAGGGTATGAGCGAAGCCAAGGTCGTGCGCTGGCACGTGATGCGCAACGCTCTCGTGCTGATCGTGACAACGGTCGGTCTGCAATTCGGTTCGCTGATCGGGCAGGCCGTGGTGATCGAGAAACTTTTCGCCTGGCCTGGCATCGGCTCGCTCCTGGTGGACAGCGTGGCGATCCGCGACATTCCCGCGGTGCAGGGAACGATCCTAGTCATCGTCCTCTGGTTCCTCGTCATCAACACCCTTGTCGACCTGATCTACGCGGCGATCGACCCGCGCATCAAGCAGGGGTGAGGCGATGCGCTTTGGTTTCAATTTCATCCTCGGCGCGCTTCTCACGGTGCTCGTCATCCTCGCCGGCATCTTTGCTCCCTGGATCGCGCCGTTCGATCCGGTGTTGAATGCCGATCTGATGAATGCCGAATTGCCGCCCGATGCCACATTCTGGTTTGGTACGGACGCTCAGGGCCGCGACGTCTTTACCCGCATCCTCTTTGGTGCGCAGATCTCGCTGACCGTCGGGATCGTCTCGCAGGTCATCAACTCCATCATCGGCTGCACGCTCGGCATGACTGCCGGCTACTGGGGCGGCTGGTGGGACGATCTCGTAAACGGTCTCACAAACGTCATGCTTGCCATCCCCTCCTTGATCTTCGCGCTGGCGGTCATGGCCGTACTTGGCCCGGGCCTGCCATCACTTCTGATTGCCCTGGGTCTCACGAACTGGAGCTGGACGTGCCGAATTGCGCGCTCCTCCACCTTGTCGCTGAAGTCTCAGGGATACGTCCAGGCGGCACAAACGCTTGGCTACGGCGATCTGCGCATCATGTTCACGCAGATCCTGCCCAACATGATGGGTCCGATCCTTGTCATGGCGACGCTGGGCATGGGCTCGGCGGTGCTTTCAGAGGCGGCTCTCTCCTTCCTCGGGCTTGGCGTCCAGCCCCCCTTTCCGAGCTGGGGCTCGATGCTGACGGATGCGCGCCAGTTGATCCGGACCGCGCCCTGGGTCGCGGTGTTTCCGGGGCTCGCCATCTTCCTCTCGGTGCTTGGCTTCAACCTTCTGGGCGACGGGCTGCGCGACAGGCTCGATCCGCATATGAGGACGCGCACGCCATGACCGCTCCGCTTCTCGACATCAAGGAACTCAAGCTCGATGTTTCGGCCGGGCGCTCTCTTCTTCCAATCCTCAAGGGCGTCTCGTTCCAGATCATGCCGGGTGAGGCCTATGGGCTCGTGGGCGAATCCGGTTCTGGTAAATCGGTGACGTCGCTTGCCGTGATGGGTCTCCTGAAAAGGCCCTTGCGCGTTTCGGGCGGTGAGGTCGTCTTCAAGGGCCAGAACCTGCTCGCCCTGCCGAAGCGGGAGATGAGACGGCTGCGGGGAAACCGCGTCGCCATGATCTTCCAGGAGCCGATGACGGCGCTCAATCCGCTCTCCACGGTCGGGCGCCAGATCGCCGAGATGTTCGTCCTGCACCAGGGCAAGGACTGGGGCGAAGCGATGAAACTTGCCGTGGACGCGCTCGCAAGCGTGCGCGTGCCCAATCCGGACCGACGCGCCACGAACTATCCGCACCAGATGTCGGGCGGCTTGCGCCAGCGCGTGATGATCGCCATGGCGCTCGCCTGCAATCCCGACCTCTTGATCGCGGATGAGCCGACAACGGCGTTGGACGTGACCGTTCAGGCCGAAGTGTTACGGTTGATCAAGGAACTCTGCGCCGCGCGCGGCACCGCGGTCCTGTTCATCAGCCACGATCTCGGCGTGATCGCCAGTGTTTGCCAGCGGGTGGGAGTGATGTATGCCGGTTGCCTGGTGGAGGAGAACGACACCGCTCTGCTGTTTTCCGATCCGAGGCACGAATACACGCGCGGGCTTCTCGGAGCGCTGCCGCGGCTGGGGAGCCGCAGCCTGCATGGACGCCAGCGCCTGGTAGACATCGACAGCATCATCGCCGATCGCTCGAAGTTGACCGAGACGCGGTTCATTGCGCCACGCCGCGACGAAGGAGGAAAGCCGTGACCGGGTCTTTGCTGCAAGTGGACGACCTGCATGTGCGCTTTCCGGTGTCTGGCGGCGGGCTTTTGGGAACCGGACGGCGGACGCTTTACGCCGTAAACGGCATCAGCTTCGAATTGGGCAAGGGTGAGTGTCTGTCGATCGTTGGCGAATCAGGCTGCGGCAAGTCCACGACGGCGCTGTCGATCCTCGGTCTGCAGGCGCCGACCTCAGGAACGATCCGCTACCGGGGTCAACCGCTGACCGGACCTGGTGCGCCGGGGCGCATGCAGCGCGCCAAGGCGGTGCAGATGGTATTTCAGGATCCTTACGCCTCGCTGAATCCCCGCCAATCGATAAGGGCTTCGCTCGCCGCACCCCTTCGCCTTCATGGCATCAAATCGGCATCGGAGATTTCCGACAGGATCGAGGCGATGCTGATCGACGTCGGGTTGAAGCCGGAACAGGCCAGTCGTTACCCGCACGAGTTCTCGGGAGGGCAGCGCCAGCGCATCGGCATTGCCCGCGCACTCATCCTCGAGCCCGAGATCGTGGTGTTGGACGAGCCGGTATCGGCCCTCGACGTCTCGATCCGAGCGCAGATCATCAATCTTCTTCTGGATCTGCAGGAAAAGCTCGGTCTTTCCTATTTGATGATCAGCCATGACCTCAGCGTCGTGGAGCACATGAGCGATCGTGTGCTGGTGATGTTCTTCGGCCAGGTCGTCGAGGAAGGTGGGTGGCGACAGATCTTCGAGACGCCGGCCCATCCCTATACGCGCCGCCTTATAGGGGCCATTCCCGATCCCGAAATCGCCATGAGCGGGCAGCCGAAGGCGAAGCGCTTCCATGATGCCCAGCTCCCGGCCGGACGCGGTTTCGGATCGGACGGGAGCCCGGCACCGGATGTCTTTGCCGCGCCGACCCCGTCGGAACTGGTCGAAATCGCCGACAGTCACAGGGTGAGGCTGTCCGTCGCGGCTTGATTGAATTTCATGGTTTGATTTCCGGGAAAAGCGGCCCCGAATTGACGACTGTATAATTGCGTTGGGGCTCGTTCTCGAACGGGGCATCATGCCCCTGTCGACGCATTGAGCAAGTCTGCCGATATGCCGTTCGCAATGTTCGCGGGCAGTACCTGCGAAGGGAATTCGCAGAGCGGGCCGAAGCTTCTGGACAACGAGAGTGGGCGAAGCTGCAAGAGCTTTCTCCGGATCAAAGCTGACTATCGATGCATACTACCTTTTCAGTAGGCGGCAGCGCTATTCTGCGAAGTTCAACGCGATGCAACTTATTGTAAATTGCGCTGGCATCACTCTTTTTTCAAAGGAAGCCAGCATGTCATCTACCGATGATCGGAAGTTGCCCCTCAATACCGCGCGCAGGCATTTTCTAGGTGTGGCGGCTGCGGCCGGTGCACGTTTCGCGAGCGTTGCAACCATAGCAGCGGCAGTTTCATCGTCTCCTGCGCGTGCAATGGGCCGGCGCTGGGGGCGCGGTCACTCCGGTGGAGCCGGGAACGGCAATTCTGGTGGAAACGCTGGCGGTGGCGGCGGTGGCGGCGGCGCGCAGTGCTTCCTGCGCGGGACGTCGATCCTCACCGATTGTGGCGAAAAGCGTGTTGAGGATCTTCGCATCGGTGATCGCGTGGCGCTTGCGGACGGAGATGCCCGACGGATCAAGTGGGTCGGTCGCCAGGTGTTCAAGAAGAGTGGTGCACGCTGGCAGGAGGGTGTCGTGCCGATCCGGGTCTTGCGCCATGCGCTGGATGATTGCGCGCCACATTCTGATCTCTATCTATCGCCAGGCCATGCACTGTTCCTGAATGGCGTTTTGATCCGGGTGCGTGATCTCGTGAACGGTACGACGATTGCGCCGATCCTTCCTGCCGACGACACGATGATCGAGTACTATGCGGTCTTGCTCGATACCCATGAGGTCGTTCTCGCCGAAGGCGCCGCGGCCGAGACTTTCCACATTACAAGCGGCAATCACGAAAACTTTTCAAACTTTGCAGAGTACGAGCGCCTCTACGCCGCTGAGGGCCGCACTGCAATGACCTCCCATGCCCCGGTTGCCGGCGAGGAAGGCGGTTGGAAGCATTTGAAATCGCTTTTGCTGCTTGGTGCGTCGCGTTTGATCCCGATGCGTGACCCATACGAAGAGGCGTGCGAGAAGATCAACGCCCGCGCCAGGGAATTGTCGAGCTGATACCTTGGACCGTCGCTGGCGCCTGCGGCAAAGGGACAGCAAATAGAGGCCTGGTCGCCGGCCAGCCGTGACGGCTGTCGAACACCTCATCCAGGGACGTAGTGTCCTGTTTGACAAGAAAGCGCCGAGCCTTGTCAGCAAGACAGCTGACAGGCTCGCGTCAGTCGACAAACTCGACAGTCACGCCTGGTTTTACCATCGCGGCCAATTCCTCGGCGTCCCAGTTGGTCAGGCGGACGCATCCATGTGATCCGATCTTGTCGATAAGGGAGGGTTCCGGTGTGCCGTGAATTCCGTACGTCGGCTCTGTCAGATCGATCCAGATGGTTCCAACGGGGCCGTTGGGACCTTTGGGCAGCGTTAGGGGCCTGGTGTTCTTTCCCTGTTGAAAGTTGATTTTCGGATCGTAACTGTATGGCGGCATTCGCGCGACGCCCTTGACCTTGTGGGTTCCTGACGGTGAAGGCGTTTGCCTGCTGCCGATCGTGGCGGGATAAACGGCCAGCAAGGAGCCATCCTTGCCAAACGCCAGGACTTGCCCAATTCGTCGTCGCACTTCAATCCTCTTGACCATATCTTCCTTCGCGTTGCCGGGCATCGCCACCAGTATTGTCTTTCCGACCGTAAACGGCGTGCCGCCGTTCAGCGCCTTCAGAAGATCGATGTCCATGTGGAACCGCTCGGACAGTTTCTCGGCAACACTTGTGTATCCGAGGTACCTCATCTTGGCTTGCCTGGCGTAGTCTTTGGGAATGCGGTCGACGAGATCTTGTGTGTCTTCCGGGGAGATTACATAGGTCCCGATGACTGGCTGGTCGTCAAGCAGAAGGCGAATGACGTCAGGATCCAGCTTTCCATCGGTCGGGATGCCCCGCATCGCTTCGAGGCCAGCGATCGCCTTGGTGACGTTCTCGCCGTAATGCCCGTCTATCACCCCGGGAGACGACCCGAAGCGATCCAGAAGCACCTGCAGACGTATAACGGCAGGCTCTGGTCGAGGGGAGGCTTTGGCTGGTCGCTCGGTTGGAATGGAGTCGAGCGAGGCACTGTTGATGGTTTCCGCACCAAGCTCCTGGGCACTTGCGTTGCCAAGCAGCCCCAGGGTCAGCAACACGACGAGAAAGATCGTTGTTTTCATGAGCGTGAAATCTACGACCGGCCAAGTTGTTCCAACGGCGGCGTCCGTTGAGGCAGTCGGAAGTTCAATATCATCAAACGGTATGCAGAACGCTTTCACGCGGTTCACTGCACCGCGACACTGTTACAGATCACTCACGGAGCGGGTTCTCGGTGGAAGCCGGATCGCAAGACTACGTCTTTAGAGAACGTAGCTGATCGGATCGTTGCTGACCGGATGCGGAAAGACACCCATTTCCAGGTCGAAGACCGATTTGAGCACATCGGACCTTACGATGTCGGCTGGCGTGCCGTGTGCCGAGATGCGGCCTTTCCTCAAAGCCACGATCTCGTCGCAATAGCGGGCGGCCAGATTGATATCGTGGAGGACGACGACGATCGTTAGCCGGCGCTCGTGGCTGAGTTCGCGCAGCAGCGCCAACACGCTGTCCTGGTGTAGCAGATCCAGCGCGGAGGTCGGCTCATCAAGAAGCAGGCACTGTGCATTCTGCGCCAGCATCATGGCGATCCAGGCTCGTTGCCGCTCGCCGCCGGACATGCTTGCGACCGGGCTGTCTGCAAATCGCTCGAGATCGGTTCGCTCTATGGCCTCGTCGACGAGTTTCTGATCGGCGCTGGTGAAACGGCCGAGCGTGCCGTGCCACGGGAATCGGCCAAGCGCCACCAGTTCACGAACCGTCATGCTATCGGTCGCTGGTGTGAACTGCGGCATGTAGGCAACCTGCCGGGCGAAGGGTCTGGCGCCCCAGCGCGAAATCGCCTCGCCTTTCAGCTCGACCCCACCGGATGTCGGGGCAATCTGTCGAGCCATGATCTTCAGAAGCGTGCTCTTGCCGCTACCGTTCTGCCCAACCAGACCGTAGATGCGTCCGCTCTTCAATGTCAGGTCTATCCCGGAAAGGATGCTCTTTCCTGCCGCGTGATAGGCAATCTGTGACGTTGTCAGGAAGGGTGTCGACATGCGGCTTCTCTTTGCTTGCATCAGATAGCGATCGCGGCTCTGTACGCGCTCGTGCAAAACTTTACCGTTAATGTCAACTTATATATTCTCTGGCGAGCAATTATTTCGAAATGAAGCTTTGCCGCCTTGAGATAGGTTGCCCCGGACGCCGTCTTAAAGAGGTGGGCACTTTCCGCGCATTCGCAAACAGCGGCCGAAATCGAGCTGGTCAAGTTGTATCTAAGGCTTGCGACTTGGTTGGAAGAGCAGCAGCCTGCCATGTCCGCTGATTTGCGGGTTGAGATCAGTGATTTCCGATAAGCGAACCCGGTCGCGCGCCGTGTTGCGCTCCGCGTCAAGCGAGGCGAGCACTGCGCGGTCGTCTTCTCTGCAATCGCGCCATCGATGGGGCGTTGACGAGAGCCAAGCGTGCGTTGACGGTGCCGTCTGCGACTGGTTTGGCCGGTGAATTGCTGGCAATGAGATCACAACTGCCAGCGCAAGTGGTTGCAATGGAATTGTACTACGAAGGGAGCACCAGAGTACCAAGCGGGCCAGAGGGAGACCCGCCGCCCGTTCTGCGCGGCCGCACAGGCGGCTGTCAGGTCATCCTCAGATCCACGCCGGGGTGCAGCTTCTTCAAATTAGGTAGCGATTTCGTCTGCCACGAAATTTGGGAGGAACCCAGAACGGTCAAATGGATCTCCGGGCGTTTGCGCGCTTCGATTGTCAGCTTGGCAAGCAGATTTATGCCGGAGGAATTGAGGAACTCCAACCCCGTCAGGTCCAAAGTGGTTTTGCCGCTGCCATTTTCGAGCGCCTTCATGGCGAGTTCTTGGACCGGGGCGTAAGCGTCAGGCCCCGATAACCGCATTGTCCCATCGAAATAGACGGTGCTGCCTTCGGACCAGACGCGGTAGGCTTCTTCTCTAATTTCCATCGCGCACCTCTTGCTGTTTCATGCCGGAATTGACATAGCTGCATAGGTTTCAAGCCTTGTTCGGTCGTAAGGGTCGTCCTCCTGGAAGAGCCAGGCCATTTGCACTTCGTAGTCGCTCATCAGGGTCAACAATCCGAGGCCCGATGCATTGCCTGACGTGGCCGTGGCGTTTGCTTCGATCTGCCTGATAAGCAGCTCGCTCGGATCACCGCTCGTTACCTTGCGGAGCAGTTGCTTGAATCTACCAGCCGTTTCACGGTCAACGAAATTGGACACCCTAAGCCGCAAACAATCGGCTTGCGCCAGGGCTTCGACAACCACTTCGCCGCGAATGCGAAACTTGATAGCGTTCTCTATCAGCTCGTTTGCAAGGTAACCGATGTCCTGTTTGAGCTGGTTGTATATCCGTTTCGGCGGCCGAAACCTTGAGACCATCATTTCTGCAATGAAATCAGACGTCATGCCGGAGTGCTTCCAGGCAAGATCAAGTGGGCCATCAAGCAACCTAAGCCGAATTGCGTGGGCTGCAGTGGAGGAGGCGAGGTGTTCCTGCCCATAGAGTACGACTGCCATGTCATCACCTATGCCGCATCACGACCAGCGTGATGTCATCATGTATTTTTTGACTTCCGATGTAGGCCATCAAACCTTCGACGATACCATCCTTCACTTCCTCCGCGGTCTGGCCATGAAGCAGCCGCGCACTCTGACAGAGCCGGTCGATGCCAAACAGCTCGCCACGCGGATTTTCGGCTTCCGTAACACCGTCCGTGTGGAGCACGATAAGGTCGCCCTGCTTGAACGATATCTCGCGAGTATCAACAAAAGGCGAAATATCGGATTCAAGCCCAACCGGCAGACCGAGGTCACCGGTATCGATCCGCTCGACTTCACCTGTCTTGCGGATGACGATAAGGTCTTCATGCTGTCCTGAAATGGTGAGGCGATCGCCGTCATAGTCAAGAAATGACAAAGTGAGGTGCTTGTCGGTTTTTGTCCTCTCGATATTCTTGAATATCGCCCGATTGAGATGCGCGAGGAATTTCGAAGGATCGGTTTCTCCGGCTTCCTGGAGGGCACGGGCGACCGACTGCACCATCAGCATCAGCACGCCGCTTTCCAGCCCGTGACCGGTTACATCGCCAATGCCGATCTTCAGGCTTCGGCCGTTTTGCAGGACATCATAATAGTCGCCACCAACCTCGTCGGCCGGACGCATATAGGCGGCAATATCGAGGTGTTCGACCGCTCCAAGCTCAGCCGGCCGCGGCAAAACCATCATCTGGATGTGGCGTGCTACATCGAGCTCTGCGCCGAGGCGCAGGTTCTCGCTCTTCAGCTGCGTATTCAACGCCTCGATTTCTTCCTTTGCCGCCTCGATTTCCTTCGTCCGTTCATCGACCAGCTTTTCAAGATTCTCTGTATGGAAGCTGATCTGCTCGGCCATGCGATTGAAGGCAAGTCCGGCCTGCGCCACCTCATCCTTGCTGGTAATCGCCACCCGAACGGAATAGTCCTTCGCCTCAATGCTCCTCGCAGCGGCTGCCAAGGCGCTGATCCCGCCAGTGATGCGCTTCGACGCCGCAAATACTGCGGCCGCAACGATGAGCAACGACACCAGAACCGCAAGAATCTGGTAAAGCAGGATACGATTGGTGGCACGCGCTATCTGCTCTCGAGCAGCGATAAGCGACGCATAAATTTCGTGCTCCCGTACGACGATACCAAGCGACATGACCTCGCGTTGAACCGGACCGTTGACCCAAAGATTCGATGGGCGGAGCTGCTTGGTAACCACCAGATAGGGCACATCCTCGCCATTCTCTCTCAGTGAAATGCGGTGAATGACGCCGTCGGCGTCGAGCGGAAGAGAGGCAATAGCTTTCTGCGTACTGTTTCGCAGCGAGCGGTCAACGCCGGTCACGCCCTGGTTGGTGGCGTCGCTTGCCGCGCGCAAGCCGATGATCTTCTCCCCCGTCCGGTTAATTGCGGCAACATTGCCGTTGGACATGGCAAGGAAGCCGAAACCGGTTTCGGCGACCTTCACGTGTTCGACGATTTCGGCCAGCTGGTCGAGCGTTATGTCGGCGCCGGCTATCCCGGCGACGTCGCGGCGATCTGCCGTCCAGAGAGGATGAAAAAAGCTGACGATCAGCTTTCCCGTTATCGCGTCTGTGTATGGTGCAGTCTGGGTAATGTCTTCAGGAACGGGGCGTGAGGCTGGATTTCGCGCCCACTGCTGCCATGACTCGTAGATGCCCGGAAAGAAGAAGGTCCAGAAGTTTTCTTTATTGTGGCCGGGGTAGAGCCTGTCGAACGTCTGCGCCTGGTCCGTATAGGGAGCCGTTCTAAAGATCGGACGCTCTTTCGGACCGATATAGTACATTTGAAGTTTGGAGGCCCCATTTTGCAGGAGGTTAGGGGCAACCAGATCAAGAACGGCGCTGGTTTCGATGTCTGTCTGCACTTGCGGCAGCGGACGATGATCCTTGTCGAGAAGGTAACCCCAGACACTAACGACGGATGGTGACCCGGGTGCGTTCTGCGCCCAACCGCCGCCGCTGTCGAATGTGACCATCACGGCGTTAGGATCAGCTTTGGCCATTGCGGCCCCAACCTTACTGTTCCTCGTCGGCCGATCTATCTGCGACTGCAACACCCCAGCGAGCGCCTTAACGTCGGAATGCACCTGATTAAGAAGCAGCCCAACCTGTGCAACGGTGGACTCGGTGGACGAGCGAATATAGTCTTGGCTTGCCTTTTCAAGCCCTTCTCCGACTTGAGTGGTCGCGTCACGCGATAGCTGTTGCACGTTCCAGAGCGCCAGGCTGCCGCTGACAAGAAGATCGAAAAGCACGGCGCCGCCGACGACAAGGATGAATTTCGTCCGAAAGGAGCGTAATCCGAGGCTTGGCTTCTTTGGCGCAGCGGTCATAGCGGCTTCTGCCCCGACGCCGCCCAGATCGGCCAGCCGGCATAGCCTCTCGGGTGAAGCGCTGCAAATATATGATCCCTGAAGCCCTGCCTGAACCGTGCGACGAACTCGGGAGAGTCCCCGCGTCTAGCGGACATCTCGCCTGCGTAGACATCTTCCCAGGCTTCAATGACATCGGCGAACTCCTGCGGGTCGCCGTCGTGGTTGGTGACCATGAAACTTTCGATCCTTACATCCTCGAAACCGGTATCCAGCAAGAGGCGAGAACCCTTTGGTCCCATTTCGACGTCCATGTCGAAATGGCGAAAGAGCTTGGCGACCTCGTTATAGGTCCATTGGATAGTTTCGGCGCGCGGTTCACCCAGGCAGTGAGAGTTCTTTTCGTTTGTGATGTAGACCCGGCCACCCGGCTTGCAGATCCGATAGAGTTCTCTCAGAAGGAGCTCGGGCCGATCGAAGATCTGTAACGAGTGGCGGCAGGTCACAAAATCAAACTGGTCGCTTTCGAACAGCATCTGTGATGCATCGCCAAAGGTATATTCGATATCGCGAACGCAGAAGTCTTCCGCTACGGAGCGCGCATAGTCGAGGCTGGCCACGGAATGATCAAGCGCGACAATCCTGGCGGGGTCGAATTCTTTCCTGACAAGCATAGCGAAATCACCGATGCCGCAGCAAATGTCGGCAATCGCCATGCCGCCGCGCAGACCGTGCCGTGGTAAAATCGTCCGTTCGTGACGCCAGGTCATTTTTGTCTGGGTCCGGAGAATCGGTATGAAGCTCTTATCCTCGACAAACGCCTGACCAGGATAGAAAGCAGAGTCATAAATCTCCATGGAAATGTTGGGCGAAAGTTCCCCAAGGTGCCGAAACATCTGCGTCGCCCATGTGACGACACTTGATGCGAGCACGACAATCTTGAGTTCGGGTCGGGAGTACGAGGCATCGACGAGAACACGCGCCAGAGCGCCGAACGCCGTGCTGTTCATGTGGGTGACGCGTTTCAGATTGACGTAGAAGACGCCGTGCACCTTTTCGATTTTGTCGCGCAGCAGAAGCAGATCGTCCGCAATGTCTGCGATCGAACGCGGCCGGAAGACGCCTGTTGCCACGAATTCCTGGTTGCTTGTGTCGAATTGCGTCGTAAAGACAGGGGAGGGGTTGTTCGCGGTCAAGTGAGGAGCCTTTCAAGAGGCAGGTCGACGACGAATGTGAGCGCCTCGGCTGCCGAAGCGCGCAGCTCTATCTCCGCATCATAGTTGACCGCCAATCCCAACAGGATCGCTTGTTCCAGGGGAGCCGTCTCGTCGGCGATGACCTTCACGTAGTTCGCCAGTTTTCCACCGTGTTTCAGACCCCGGACGAGTTCAGCGTAAAAGCGGTGCTGTTGCGATGGGCACGGAAAACTCAACTCGATCCGCTCGATTTGTTCATGACGATAGAAGACGCATGCCAGTTCACCCTCTTGCGCCTCCGAGCGAAACGACATCTCGAGGAGTTCGTTGAGGGCGGAGGACAGAAGGTTGGAATGGCGCAGTGGATCACGGCGGTCATGGCTGACCATTTGGGCGACGTAGTTCGAGAGCTGGTCGCAATGCAGCCAGTCGGACGTGAACGTTGCCATCTCCATTTCCAGATTGAGGAGTTGCTCAAAAGCTGCGTCTGCCATCGCCATCGCCTCCTGCCTTTTCAACCTGCACCTCCCTGGCCGATCGCCATCCCGGTTGCATCCCGCCCCCCGCCGCCGTTTCCCCGCCGTCGTTTGCGGGGGGCGATGAAATGGCGAATGTGATCGACATGCATCGGCGGGCTCAGAAAATGCCCCTGCAGTCTGTCGCAGCCTTCCTCCAGGAGCCACGCGGCCTGTTCGGCAGTCTCCACGCCTTCGGCAGTGACGCGCATGCCTAGCCCATGCGAGAGCGCAATGACGGAACGTACAATCGTCCGGCTCTTTTCGTCGCTTAGGAGGTCGTTGACGAAGTATTTGTCGATCTTGATGTTATCGAAAGGAAAATTCTTCAGGTAACTCAGGGATGAGTACTCCGTCCCGAAGTCGTCGAGCGAGATCTGGATGCCAAGCACGTTCAGGGTGTTCAAAGTATCGAGATTGTTGATCGTGCGCTCCAGAAGGACGGTTTCCGTAATCTCGAGTTCCAGGCGTTCGGCGGGAAGACCGATAAGATCGAGAGTTTGCGACACGCGATCTGTGAAACCTGCTGTCAAGAATTCCGCCGGGGATAAGTTGACGGCAACTGTGTAATGGTCCGGCCAGTTCAGAGCTTCCCGACAGGCCTGTTCCAGCACCCATTGGCCGATTTCGCTCATCAGCCCATCTGCCTCTGCCATCGGGATAAAGGCAATCGGAGGAATCACGCCGAGCCTCGGATGGCGCCAGCGCAGGAGAGCCTCGAAGCCGGTTACGGTGCGTGAGCGGTCAACAAGAGGCTGGTATTCGAGGAAGAACTCGCCATGCTGGAGCGCGACCCTGAGGCTGCGCCTCAGCAACTCCCGTTGTTCCAGGACCACCAACATGCTGGGATCAAAGGTTCGTGCGCGACGGCGTCCTTCCTTTTTGGCGGCATAAAGGGCGACGTCGGCTGCTTTCATCAATTGCTCGCCCTCATCGCCATCGCGGGGCGCAATCGCAATGCCGATACTGGCTCCCACAAAGACAGTGATGCCGTCCACCACGAATGGTTTCTTGAATTCGCCAACAAGCGCATCTGCCAGTCGTTCTGCCTCTGCGGGCTGCTCGTGAGAAGTTTGAATGACGGCAAATTCGTCGCCAGCAAGTCGGAAGGCTGTTTCGCCGGTACCGAGCACGCTTCGGATTCTGGCGGCCGCAAGCTTCAGAACGATGTCTCCGGCGCCGTGTCCCAAGGTATCGTTCACCGGCTTGAAGTCGTCCAAATCAATCTGCATCAGGGCGAGACCGCATCCGCCGCCGGTCGGAAGAAAGCGCCCCAACTGGTCGCTGAACTGCCGGCGGTTGGGAAGCCCGGTCAGGGCGTCATGGGTTGCCTGGTGCAAGAGGAGAGCCCGTTCCTGCTCATGCGCAGGTGTCGATTCGATACGGTCAGCAACGGCGATCTCGATAACTGCCAATCCCTCCTTTGCCGGCAGTAGCAGCAGGTCATAGCCGTTGTCGGTCGACACACCTATCCGTAGCGATTGTGGCGTGCCGTTTTTTATGACGAGTTGTACGAGGTCCGCTGAGGGAGCGGCTTTCAACATGGGGTAAATGTCGCCCAGCCTTGTGGGTTGCTGCCTGTTGAAGCCTGAGCGTTTCGCGAGCGTCTCAGACCAATCAATAAGAACGAGGTCTAGATCCCATAGCGAGAAAACAGCTGCGACACGGCTGAAGAATTCGGATCCATGTGGAACTAGCGTAGGCCAATTCTCACGATTTTCCGGCATATGGGTGGGCCTCCGCGTTGTGCCTGCGCCTAGGTTTTTCCGATGCATCCCACACATGCTGAATCAGCAGTCTCTAAGAAAGCTAGCGTATGCCGTGTTGCAGTCAATCAAAAACGCTACCATAGGGCAGTATTGTCTCTCTAGCCGACTGCAAATGTCGAAATGCACGCGGAAGGGAAAGTTAGCTAAGCGCTACCCGGGCCCCCATCCTTCGAGGGTTCGTCGGAGCCTGTAACCAGACAAAAGCGCGCTCATTCGGCTCGAGCCTATTGAGGCTCGGCCCGGGTCTCGCGCATCGGATAGCAGAGAGCGCGGGGCTGGATATTGCGACGGCAGCAGTACAATTCCCGCTTCGCGATCCCATGGGAGTTTCCGCAGTACTCGGGTCGACCCAGCCCTCGCGTATAGCTGCAGGTGTCTCCGGACAAAATGATGAGATTCCTGAGACCATCTGGGGCCAGTTCACGTCCGCCGCGCTTAATTAAAACAAAACTGTCGCTGAGTTCGGGTTCGGCCGCGGTCGCCGACGCGAAGCAACGCTCTTCAGCAAGCTCTGCAGGCAGAATGCAGACTGTCCTGCAACTTGCTCCCGACCTGCATAAATCCTTTCGCAATGATCTTGATTGGGCCTCGCTGTCCCCTAGCTCAATTATTCAGGGCGTACGCGGCAATGGGGCTGCGCAAATTTCAGCCGAATGGAGCCCACCATGAAACATCAGACATTGGAGCAACTGCAGAATATTGCGGATATCGACCAGGCATATCCGCACCGCGTCATGTCGCGAAGCGAGCGTCTCGAGCGCTGGGTGGAGCTTCTCGAGTTAAGCCCGCATCGACGACTGGCTACCCTCTACCAGACCGAACATCAGCCGACGTCAGTACTGTCGCTCCTGCGTAGCGATAACTCGCCGATCTCGGTCGCCTTCGAGGACCCGATCCTGCGAGCAGCGGGGCTTGAGAACGATACTTACGGCCAGGCCAAGAAGTTCTTCAGTCTCACCGACGGCGAACTGCATAACGTTCTTTGCTACTGCCATTTCGGCGCGACGGTCAGCGCCGCCACAGCCGCCCACTATGTACGCGGTATTCTTGGCGTGGATCGCCCAGGTTTATTCGCTCGCCTGCGGGCACTGTTCACATATTGACTGGAACGAGACCAGGCGCCATTCGAACACCTGATCACTGCTCCCGTCTTCAAGCCGCCGCTCCGGCGGTCGCCGGCTTGTCGCTTGCGATCGCCAGCTAGCTGATCACTCACCATCCTCGCCAGACAGTCCGGTCTGCTGCTCCAGACTGCTCAGGCAGGCATCGTTATGGGCAAAGCGGAAAATGCTGTAGACCGCCAGTCCCCAATCCTCACTTCCAGAAATCGTGACGCTGGCCGACTGGGCATTCTGGAACTTCGTGTTCAGATTGTCCCATTGCTCGAACACCTGCCGCTCCTGAGCGATGACCGCCTGCCGGAACATGCCGTCCTTTCCGAATTTGGACGTGTCGACATGGTCGACCTTCTCGTCCGCTGGCCCGAACTGGGAAGCGAGCAGCGAAGCCGCCTCCTTGTAAACCTGCCGTGTGGTCGTGCCGCGCTGATCATCGTCGATGTAACGGGAGATCGCGACGACGTTGCATATTCCCATGCCGTGGACGTAGGCCAGCACATATTGGTCAAAGAGGTCGCTTCCGCCAGGCAGAACGTTGCATGAGTACTGGCCCGTCGTATCCGGCTGCTCGCCATTGATCGGTTTGCAGCCGAGCGCTGACGGCAGCGTATCCTGCGAAACGCCGAGCGGCCGGAAGGCAGGTACATTTGTCTCGGACGGTGAAATGGACGCAGTCATAGTTGCGGCAAAAGCCACGGACGCCAGAATATCGATTACGGCCATCGAATCTCTCCCGAGTAAGATCGGGCAATACCACAACAGCAGCCGTCAGAAACCCGATCTGCGCGCCAGGCAGGGTGCCGCAAGTTGACTTTCCACAGCCTTTCGCGTTCAGCACATTCGCGCCGAAGGTTGAAATCCAATGGTCGGGAATTGTTCCATCACGATTCTGTGGCGAGCGGTGCCGCACTGTCCGCATAGGGTGCTATTCAAGCATGAGTTGCTTGCTGGTTGGAGTGGCTGTGGCAAACGGTCGCGCGGACCGATCGTGCTAGACAGGCATATGAGGAGATGCTTGCATGCCGCCAGCTGAGGGGCCGATGTAGGGATAAGATCATGGACATTCGAAATCTTTTTGCGAATGGCAAAAAGAACTTGAACGTGTCAGCGACGATCGGAGCTGAACCAATCGAGGTTGTTCAGTCGCGCTCCCGGGCTCAGCCGAATCACAGTATCGATAGCGATGAGCGGGAAACACACACCGAAAGGAGCGCACGCATGACGCAAGGAAGCTTTGGCTTTCCGCCTGCGGATCTTCGAGTACGCGCCTTGGGGGAAATTCATGCACGTCCCTATGCGCTTGTTCAGGCGCCACGCGTCATTTTCCAGCTTGCTTTCCTGACGGAGAGTGCCGGTGACAATGACCATGAGATGCTTGCGGATCTTTCCCGATCCAGCGGCGTTGCTCCGCCGGCCCGTGAGACCAGCCATCATGCGATAAGCTGGGGCCAGGGCACGTTGCGCTGGGAACGCCACACCGAATTTTCGACCTACTTCTGGGACTGCCCCGCACCAGAGAAGTTCGGCGCCCCGATCGCCGTTCATCCTTTCGGCGACAGCTTCTCGCCACCAGGTCCGTTCATATCGGGCATTCGTTTGGAAATACGCCCCGACACGCCCGAGACAGTGCAGGAAATTGCCGTTTTCGATCCGACCAGCCTGTGTCGAAGCGAGCTCAGAAACGGTCAGGCAACGATCCTCACCGATTTCCGCCAGGATGGCGACGGATTGACGAAGTTTCTCGTGATCGATCGCGGCATGTCCGACAGCGCACGCGGTGCGCTGGTCCAGCGGCTTCTCGATATCGAGACCTATCGCACGCTGGCGATGATGGGCCTGCCGCTTGCACAGTCACTCTCGCCCGAAATCCGCCAGATCGAGTCCGGCCTGACGGCCATTACGCAGCGGATGAAGCTGCATGCACGGGATGAAGCGGACCAGATGCTGTCCGAGATCACACGCCTTGCGGCTGAACTCGAGGCGAATGCAGCGCTCAGCCTCTATCGGTTCGGGGCAAGCCGCGCCTACTACGAAATCGTTCAGGAGCGCATTCGGGCTCTTGCCGAGACGGCAATACCAGGCAGCGAAACACTCGGCTCGTTCCTGGAACGGCGACTGGCACCGGCCATGCGAACCTGTCAGTCGGTCGAGGAGCGCCAGGCGAACCTTTCGCGCAAGCTTGCCCGGGCCACGGCCCTGCTGCGAAGCTGGATCGACGTCGAACTCGAGCGTATCAATACGACGGTGCTGAATTCGATGGATCGCCGGGCGCAACTGCAGCTGCGTTTGCAGCAGACCGTCGAAGGCCTGTCGGTGGCGGCCATCTCTTACTATGTCGTCGGGCTCTTCGGTTATGTGGCAAAAGGTGCGCACAATGTCGGCTTCGAGGTGTCCCCCGAGACGCTGACAGGTCTCTCGGTACCGATCGTGGTTGCCGGCATGTGGCTTGTCGTGCGAAGCATCCGGCGGAGGCATGCCGAAGAGGACAAGCGTTGACGTTTGGCGTCGTAGGCTGCCACCGCCCTGTCAGGGCGCGTCGGCCGGCCAGACGATGCCAGGAAGTCCGTCATGGACGGCACCATGCTTCCCGAGACGTACACAAGGGAGCCGTCGTAAAGGAAGTCGGCCAACACGCGTTCGATCCGGAGGGCAAGCGCTTTCATTGACCGTAAGCCGCATGGCTCCCACGGTTCCGCTAATCCCAGCTGGCTTCAGAGTTGCGCCGTCGAACACTCGTAGAGCACCGCGCCCGTTCCAGCATCGACACCACTCAGGCTCACGTCGTAACCCCAGAGGTGGCGAATATGGCCGAGCGTGGCATCACGGGTGCTCTCTTCCAGGAGGATGCCATTCTTCACATTATGCTGTAGCCGAAGTTGCCGGTCACCAAGCAAGTCCACGTCGGTAACCTGGATATCGGGCTGTCTGGCCCCGACGTCGTAACTGTGGGCAAGCGCCGAGCGGATCCTGGAATAGCCGCGCTCATTATGGATTGCGGATACTTCGCAATAGCTGTCGGTGGCGCGATCGGAGAGCAGGAACAGCCGGAACTTGCGGATCATCGCCGGGCTCAGATATTGGAGCATGAAGGACTCGTCGCGGTGGTTTGCCCAGGCGTCGAGCAGCGTCCCCTGCCAATCGCCGTTGCCGGCAAAGGACGGAAACCAGTCGCGATCTTCCGCCGTCGGTTCCATGCAGATGCGCTCGATATCCTGCATCATCGCGAATCCCAGTGCGTAAGGGTTGATGCCCGGGAAGCGCGAATCATCGAAGGCTGGTTGAAAAACGACGTTGGAGTGGCTTTTCAGCAATTCCAGCATCGCCCCTTCGCTGATCCGGCCCTGATCGAAAAGGCGGTTGATGATCGTGTAGTGAACGAAGGTCGCGCAGCCCTCGTTCATCACCTTGGTTTGGCGCTGTGGATAGAAATATTGCGCAATGACGCGCACGATCCGGAGAAGTTCGCGCTGCCATGGATCGAGGATGAGGCTGTGCTTTTCCAGGAAGTAGAGCAGGTTCTCCTCCGGAAGATTGAGAACCTTCTTGCGTTCGGACGCGTCGCGTTCGGCCTCTTCCGGATTGCGGTTTTCCGTTGCCAGCGGCAGCGTGCGCCACAGATCGCTGTAGGTCTGCTCTTCATATTCCAATCGCTCTCGGGCGCGTTCTCTGACTTTTTCGGAGGAAAGGCGGGGCGGGCGCCGGTAGCGGAAGACGCCCTGGTCCATCAGGGCGTGCGCTGAATCGAGGATCGCCTCGACGGCGCTTAATCCATGCCGCTCCTCGCACTTGGCGATGTATTTCTTGGCGAAGTCCATGTAACTCAGGATGGAGCCAGCGTCCGTCCACTGGCGGAACAAGTAGTTGTTCTTGAAAAAATGATTGTGGCCGAAGGCTGCATGCGCGGTCACCAACGCCTGCATCGCCATGGTGTTTTCTTCCATGAGATAGGTGATGCAGGGGTTGGAGTTGATGACCAACTCGTAGGCGAGGCCGCGCTGTCCCTTCCGATACAAGTGATCCTCGAAGATGAAGCGCTTGCCGAAGGACCAGTGCTGATACATCAGCGGCATGCCAACCGACGAATAGGCATCGAGCATCTGCTCGGAGGAAATGATCTCCAACTGGTTGGGATAGACGTCCAGTCCCATCTCATCGAGCGCAACGGTCTCTATCGCATCGTAGGCGCGCGAAAGGGTGGTGAAATTCCAGTCGGAACCATCAAACAGCAGGCCTGAACTCGAGCGTCTCGCCATTCGGTCGTCCCTTACTTACGCGTGCGCATGGCAGGCTGTCGGGTAAAGAGCTTGCGGAACACGGGGTAGATGTCTGCCGGTCTGGAGATCCGCGTCATCTGGAAGTTAGGCACTTCGCCGTCGACCGTGCGATAGGCGCGCCACAGCGACGTGCCGTTGTCGGTCGCTCCAAAGATTTCGGTTTCACGCTCGTCGATGATCTCGACATAGGCATAATATTGGCAAAGGCGCATCAGGTGGTCGCGAAGCAGCGCCGCGCACCGTTCCGAATCTCCGCTGATGTTGTCGCCGTCGGACGCTTGAGCGGCGTAGATGTTCCACAGATGTGCTGGATAGCGTTCCTCGATGACACGAAGCATTTCCTCGAGGGCAGTGGAAACGACCGTGCCGCCGCTCTGCTTGCTGTAGAAGAACGTCTCCTCGTCGACCTCGCGCGCCTCGTCGGTATGACGGATGAAAACGATATCGATCCGCTCGTAACGGCGGGTCAGGAAGAGGTGGAGCAACACGAAGAAGCGTTTCGCGAGGTCCTTTTCGCGTTCGCCCATCGAGGCAGACACGTCCATCAGGCAGAACATCACCGCGCTGGCATTGGGAAGCGGCTGGCGCTCGAAACGGTTGAAGCGAATATCAACCGGATCGACATAGGAGATGCGTCGGCGCCTGCGTTCCAATTGCTCGAGCTCCTCGCGCAATGCCTGCAGGCGCCGCCGCTCCTGTGCCGACAGGTTCGGTTCGGCCTCCAAGATGGCGATCTGATCTGCAATCGCCTTCACCGCCGCTTCGCTCGGACGTTGCAGCGCGATCCGGCGGCCGAAGCTATTGCGCATCGTCCGCCCGACATTGATGTTCGTGGGGGTGCCGGCCGTGCTGAAGCCGACGCGGTGAGGCTTGTAGGTCACCGTCTCCTTCAGGTTCAACTTGACCATGTCGGGCAGTTCCAGATCCTCGAAGAAAAGGTCGAGAACCTCGTCGCGGGACAGGATGAACTGAAAGTCATCCTCGCTCTCGCCGCGGCCGGCGCCCTTGCCACTTCCGCCGGCACCGCCTTGCGGTCGCGAGAGCTTGTCGCCCGCCATATACTCCTTGTTTCCGGGTAGAATATACTCGCGCGCACCACTACCGGAGGCAGGCTGAAAAGTCGGCTCGCCGGCGCCGCGTTTCGGCATCGGAACGCCATGGGCGGCGTCCACGTCGGCAATCCTATCCGATTTGACCTGCTCCTTGATCGCCCGTTTGAGTTCTTCCCGGGCTCGCTTCAGGAAACGCTGCCGGTTGCCGAGGCTCTTATCCTTCGGGTTGAGCCGGCGGTCGATAAAATTCGCCATCTGCCATTCCCCCGGTTCGGCATCGTCAGCCGGCCTTGTTGACCCGCATATACCAATCGACGAGCCGCCGGACCTGGCGAACGGTGTAGCCGCGTTCCGTCATGCGCTCGACGAATTCCGCGTGCTGCTTTTCTGTTGAACTGTCCTTCTTGGAGCCAAAGCTGATGACTGGCAGGAGGTCTTCGACCTGGCCAAACATGCGCTTCTCGATCACTTCGCGAAGCTTTTCATAGCTCGTCCAGGACGGGTTGCGCCCATGGTTCTTGGCGCGGGCGCGCAGCGTGAATTTCACAACTTCATTTCGGAAGTCCTTGGGGTTGGCAATGCCCGCCGGCTTCTCGATTTGCGACAACTCGCTGTCGAGAATTTCGCGGTTGAGGATCTGGCCTGTGTCGTAGTCCTTGAAGTCCTGGTCTTCCAGCCAGGCATCGGCGTAGGAGATGTACCGGTCGAACAGGTTTTGTCCATATTCGCTGTAGGATTCCAGATAGGCCTTCTGGATTTCATGACCGATGAATTCGGCATAGCGTGCTGCAAGCTCGGACTTGATGAAATCCAGGTAGCGCGCTTCGGTTTCCTTCGGGAACTGTTCGCGCCGAATTGCCTGCTCCATGATGTACATCAGGTGTACCGGGTCGGCAGCGACCTCCTTTGTATCGTAGTTGAAGGTTTCCGACAGCACCTTGAAGGCAAAACGCGTGCTGACGCCTGTCATGCCCTCATCCACACCGGCGGCGTCACGATACTCCTGCACCGACTTGGCCTTGGGATCGGTGTCCTTCAGGTTTTCGCCGTCGTAGACGCGCATCTTCGTGTAGAGCGGTGAATTCTCATGAACATGGAGGCGTGTCGCAACGGTGAACCGGCTAAGGTTCTCGAGCACTTCAGGGGCGCATGGGCTCTTTGCCAGCTCGCTTTCACGAAGCAGCTTTTCATAGATTTGCCGCTCCTCGGTGACCCTCAGGCAATAGGGCACCTTGACCACGAGAATGCGGTCGAGGAATGCCTCGTTGTTCTTGTTGTTCTTGAATTGCAGCCACTCGGACTCGTTCGAGTGAGCAACGACAATGCCCTGGAAGGGGAAGGCGCCGAAGTTCTCCGTACCGTTATAGCTGCCCTCCTGGGTGGCGGTCAGCAGGGGATGCAGCACCTTGATAGGCGCCTTGAACATTTCGACGAACTCAAGAAGCCCCTGCGTCGTTCTGTTCAGCCCGCCACTGTAGGAGTAGGCATCAGGATCGGCCTGACTGAAGTTTTCAAGTTGACGGATGTCCACTTTGCCGACGAGTGCGGACACGTCCTGATTGTTTTCGTCACCCGGCTCGGTCTTCGCGATGGCGATTTGTCGCAGACGGGAGGGCGTCAGTTTGACCACGCTGAATTTCGAAATATCGCCGCCGATCTCGTCGAGCCGTTTCGTCGCCCAGGGCGAGATAAGGCCCGTCAGCCTTCGCGGCGCAATCCCGTACTTGTCTTCCAAGAGACCCGCCATCCGTTCGGGGTGGAACAGGCCGAGAGGGGATTCGAAGACGGGGCTGATCTTGCCATTGACCGCCAAAGTATAGATCGGGCGCTGCTCCATCAGTCTCTTGAGGCGCTCGGCGAGCGACGATTTGCCGCCTCCCACAGGACCGAGCAGATAGAGGATCTGCTTTCGCTCCTCGAGCCCTTGCGCGGCGTATCTGAAGTAGCCGACAATCCGCTCGATTGTATCTTCCATTCCATAGAAGTCGGCGAAGGACGGGTAAATCTTGACTGTGCGGTTGGCGAAAATCCGCCCTAGCCGCTCATCGGCGCTCGTATCGATTAATGTCGGCTCGCCGATCGCTTCGACCATTCGCTCTTGCGCGGTCGCATAAAGGCTTTTGTCATCACGGCAGGCTAGCAGGTATTCCTGTAGACTTAGTTCTTCTTGCGCGGCGCTTGTGTAAATCTCCGAGAAAAGATCAAAGACGTCACTTTCACCTTTTTGCATGATGCTCTCCCGCGGCCGGTCGGTTGAGGCGGGATTGCCGCCCCGTCGGCGCGCTCATTGAGACAACGGCACAAACTAGCATTCGTTCCTTCAAATACTTACAGGAATTCGAATTTGGCTCGAGTAGGCCATGTAGCATCTCATCGTCTCCATTCTTGCGCCAGATTGCGACTCAAATGTTGAACTGTGCTGATTGCTAATATGGCACGAAAGACGTGCAATAACCATGGCTAAGGTAATCACGCTATCGCTATGAACAGCGCATTTCATCCCGAGCCATTGCTATGCCGGCGAACAAAATCGCAGCGCTGAGCGATCATGCGTCGGTGGACAGCTGCTCCAGAACCCGTGCCGTCCATGGCGAAGGAGCGGTAAAGGAAATTGCGAGCTGGCGCCGCTCGGGCGCTAGCTGATCCCGCCGAGGCAGACATATTTAATTTCCATAAATTCTTCGATCCCGTATTTGGAACCCTCACGACCAAGGCCGGAGAGTTTGACGCCGCCGAAGGGAGCTTCCGCCGTCGAGATCAATCCTGTGTTGACACCAACCATGCCGTATTCGAGGGCCTCGGCGACGCGGAAAACGCGAGCGAGATCCTTCGCATAGAAGTACGAGGCCAGGCCAAACTCGGTATCGTTTGCCTGCTGGATGACATCAGCCTCATCCTTGAAGCGGAACAGCGGCGCCACCGGCCCGAAGGTTTCCTCGCGGGCAACGGCCATCTCCCTCGTGACATTTGAAAGCACGGTCGCCTCGTAGAAAGTGCCGCCGAGCACGTGGCGCTTTCCGCCCTGTACGACGCTCGCACCCTTGGCGAGCGCATCGGCAACGTGTTCCTCGACCTTCTCCAGCGCTGGCTGGTCGATCAGCGGTCCCAGAATGACACCCTCGTCGAAGCCATTGCCGGTCTTCAATTTGCCGACGGCTGCCGCAAGCTTCTGTGAGAAAGCATCATAGACACCTTCCTGCACGTATAACCGGTTTGCGCACACGCAAGTCTGGCCATTGTTGCGGAACTTGGCGATCAGCGCACCTTCGACGGCGGCATCAAGATCAGCGTCGTCGAAGACGATGAAGGGTGCATTGCCGCCGAGTTCCAGGCCAAGTTTCTTGATTGTCGGAGCACTCTGCTTGTAGAGCTCGGCGCCGATTTCCGTGGAACCGGTGAAGGTCAATTTGCGGACGGTCGGATTGGCGGTCATTTCGGCGCCAATCTCGCGTGCCGAGCCGGTGATAACCGAAAACAGGCCCTTCGGAAGCCCGGCACGTTCCGCAAGCACGGCAATTGCAATGGCCGAGAAGGGCGTCTGGCTGGCCGGCTTCAGCACCATGGCGCAACCGGCAGCAAAGGCAGGCCCCGCTTTTCGCGTGATCATGGCGTTCGGGAAGTTCCAGGGGGTGATCGCGGCAACCACGCCGATCGGCTGCTTCATCACCATGATGCGCTTGTCGGGCTGGTGGCCGGGAACCAGATCGCCATAGACCCGCCGCCCTTCCTCCGCGAACCATTCGACGAAGCTTGCGCCATAGACGATCTCGCCGGTCGCTTCGGCAACCGGTTTGCCCTGTTCAAGCGTCAGGATACGGCCGAGATCGTCCTTGTTTTCGATCATCAGCTCGAACCATTTGCGAAGAATGCTCGAGCGTTCCTTGGCGGTGCGCGCCGCCCAGCCCTTTTGGGCGACGCGTGCCGCCTCGATCGCGGCTTTTGTCTCGGGCGCTCCCAGCTTGGGCACGCGGCCGATGATTTCACCGGTCGCCGGATTGTTGACTTCGATCGCATTCGCCGGATCGGCCTCGATCCATCGGTCGCCGATCAGGGCTGCCTGCCGAAAGAGTGTGGGGTCCTTGAGGTTCATGTTGTCCATCCCATCGAGAAATTGTGCCGTTCCGCATCTCCGCGGCCGCCTCGGCCAAGCCTTACGACAATGTCGCCATCCTCTTCCGCCCTGTCAAACGCGTTGTGGTAAAAGGGTCGCCCAGTGCCGAGGCGCAATCTCGAAAATGGTTGGAGGTTTCCAACACCGGCGTGCAATTTTCGGGAACCTTTGCCGTCGAGCTCCATCTATATCAATGCCAAGGCGGTGACATGAAAGAGGTGACGATGTCGCAGATTCAAGCAGATGGGGCCGAAGCACTCGATACGCTCGCCGATGTCGAGCTGGCGCGCCGCGCGGTCGCCCGCGATCGCCACGCTTTTCGCGCGATCATGAAGGCTCACAATCAGAGGCTCTACCGTCTGGCAAGAAGCATTGTTCGCAATGACAGCGAGGCTGAGGACGTTGTTCAGGAGGCCTATGTGCTCGGATTTGCGCATCTCGATCGTTTCCGGGGAGAGTCCTCGCTCGGGACCTGGCTTTCGCGCATCGTAATCAACGAAGCTCTTGGCCGTCTGCGCAAGAAACGGCGGGCGGCGGGCGTCGCGCGTTCTGCCGACGAAAACAGCGGAGCGATGATCCTCCGATTTCCTGTCGACAACACCGGCGATCCGGAGCGCACCATGGCACAGCGGCAAATTCTGCAATTGGTCGAGCAGGCGACCGACGCCCTGCCGGATATCTACCGAACCGTCTTTGTCGCAAGAGTGATCGAGGGGCTGAATGTGGATGAGACCGCGGCGTTGCTCGGCCTGCGGGCCGAGACCGTCAAGAGCCGGCTTCATCGCGCCAGGCGCCTGGTAAGGGAGCGCCTCGACGAGCAGATCGGTCCCGTGCTCCTTTCCGCATTTCCCTTCGCGGGCCGTCGTTGCGAACGCCTGACAACGGCGGTGATGAGCCGTCTCGGTTTTCTCGACTGATTGCGGGAACCTTCCCGTCGGGCTGACATCCAATGTCTGTTCCAGAAAACAATGCCCGGCCTCGCCGGTTCGGGCGAAGGAGGTTCCTATGCAGACTCGACAGATTGCGACCCTGACCGCGCTTTGCCTGTTCGGACTTGCGCCATCCGCATGGGCAGCGGACAAGCCGACGGACCCGCAGATCGCGCATATCGCCTATACGGCCGGCACCATCGATATAGAGGCCGCAAAACTTGCGATCTCGAAATCCAAGAACAAGGACGTTGTTGCCTTCGCGGAGGACATGGTGCGAGACCATGAGGCCGTGAACAAGCAGGCTCTTGCACTGGTCAAGAAGCTCAAGGTTACGCCGGAGGACAATGAAACGAGCAAGACGTTGACCAAGGCTGCAACCGATGAGCGAACAAAACTTGCCAAACTCAGCGGAGCGAGCTTCGACAAGGCCTATGTCGACAACGAAGTCGCCTACCACAAGCAGGTCAATGGCGCGCTCGAGACGCTATTGATCCCGTCGGCGAGCAACGCGGAGCTCAAGGAGTTGCTGCAAACCGGCCTCAAGGTCTTCCAGGGCCATCAGCAGCATGCCGAGCATGTCGCTGGCGAGCTTAAATAGGAGATACCAGCATGCTGAGACGGCATCTGTGGATCGTTGCGGTATCTGCGTTGACCATCGGTGTCGTTCCGGTGCGGGCGGAAACAGTCACTGTAACAATCGAAAAGATGATGTTTTCGCCCGCTGAGATCAGCGCAAGGCCAGGCGACACGATCGAATGGATCAACAAGGATATTCTTGCCCATACGGCGACCGTGAAGGGTGACTGGGAGGTGGTCATTCCTCCCGGGAAAGCCGCAAGTGCCGTGCTGAAGGCGACCACGTCGGTTGATTACTATTGTCGCTTTCATCCGAACATGAAGGGTCGTATCTCGATACCCTCTCAATAGTAAGGCTGCGCGGCGCTGCGTGGAGACACCCTCCGCCGCCATATCCGACCATCCCCGGATAGAATCCGTCTTCGCTCGGCGTTTGCGCTGTCCTATACAGCTTTTATGTATTCGCTGGAACGCCCTGTAGCCCTTGAGCAAATCGTGAAGAAGAGCCGGTTTCTGGCGATTGGTGTTCCGATCGCCAGCGAGCCCGACGCGAAGGAGGCGCTTGCCGTACACAGCCATGGCGATGCCAACCATAATTGTTGGGCCTGGCGCATCGGCCAGACCTACCGTTTCAGCGATGACGGCGAGCCAAGCGGAACAGCAGGAAAACCCATACTGCAGGCGATCGATGGCCAATCACTCGACAAGGTCATTGTCATCGTGACGCGCTGGTTCGGAGGTGTGCTTCTTGGCACCGGTGGTTTGATCCGCGCCTATGGCGGTACGGCGGCCGCCTGCCTCCGGTCCGGCGAACTCATCGAACTCGTTCCAACTTTGGAAGGAACGATTCGCGCCGGATTTTCCGACCTTGCGATCCTCAGGGCAAGGCTCGCCGCCTTCGAGGGGGTGCACGTCCTCAGCGAGGCTTTCTTCGAGGCTGGCGCGGAGATCGCGGTGAGCTTTCCGCAAGCACGGTCGGACGAGATTGCCCGTTTGATTGCCGACACCACAAGTGGACGCAGCGCGCTCGCCCTCAAACAATAGGGCGAGCGCGAGCCTTCAGGTCAGCATCGAGTAAGCGCTCGAGCAAGCAATCCGGGGCCCGACTTAACGCCAGCCTAGCGCCGGTGCCACATATTTGAGGATCGCCTCGATCACATGAGCGTTGTATTCGACGCCGAGTTGATTGGGGACTGTCAGCAACAGGGTGTCGGCCTCGGCAATGGCTTCGTCTTCGGAGAGCTGCTTGACCAGCGCCTCAGGTTCGGCCGCATAGGAGCGACCAAAGATCGCCTTGGTGTTTTCGTCGATATAGCCGATCGAATCCTGTTCCTTGCCGCCGCGGCCGAAGTAGGCGCGGTCGCGATCGTCGACAAGTGCGAAGATGCTGCGGCTGACTGACACGCGTGGGGTGCGAGTATGGCCGGCTGCCTTCCATGCCTCCCTGTAGGCGCGGATTTGTGCGGCCTGCTGGACATGGAAGGGTTCGCCGGTTTCGTCATCCTTCAGCGTCGAACTCTGCAGGTTCATGCCGAGCTTGGCTGCCCAGATTGCAGTTGCATTGGACCCCGCTCCCCACCAGATGCGCTCGCGCAATCCTTCCGAATAGGGTTCAAGGCGCAGCAGGCCGGGCGGGTTAGGAAACATCGGACGCGGGTTCGGTTGGGCAAAACCTTCGCCTTTAAGTGCTTCCAGGAACACCTCGGCATGGCCACGGCCCATGTCTGCATCGCTCGAACCATCCTGTGGCTGGTAGCCGAAATAGCGCCAGCCATCGATGACCTGCTCCGGAGAGCCGCGGCTGATCCCCAGTTGCAGGCGGCCACCGGCAATGAGATCGGCAGCACCGGCGTCCTCGGCCATGTAGAGAGGGTTCTCGTAACGCATGTCGATGACCGCGGTGCCGGTCTCTATGGTCTTCGTCTTCGCACCGACTGCCGCCAGGAGCGGAAAAGGCGACGCCAGCTGCCGCGCAAAGTGGTGGACGCGGAAATACGCGCCGTCCGCACCGAGTTCTTCGGCGGCAACGGCAAGATCGATGGATTGGAGCAGCGCATCACCCGCGGAGCGGGTTTTTGATTGAGGCGAGGGCGCCCAATGGCCGAAGGAGAGAAAGCCGATTTTCTTCATGATTTTACCCGTTGGATATCGCGGTTTGCGGTGGGAATTTTGATGGGCATAACATGGGGATCAGCGTCTGCCACGAAAAGACGATTGAACGCTCTGTTCATCCTTTGAGATTGACGTCCACCAAATGAGCGGCCGCTACTGCTGCGATGCGGTCAGCCGTCTTGCAAAAGGCAGGAAGAGCAGCGCGCATCCTGTCAGTATGGCGACGATCAGCCAAGCCTGGTTGATCGCCTGGACACTTGCTGCTGTCTGTACGAGCGGATCAAGCGCAGCGATCGTGTCCGGTGTGAAGTCGCCGGTGCTGCCGGTGATCGTTCCCGCCGGAGCCCCGATAAACGCCGCCGTGGCTGCGTCGCCGGCCCGCAGTTGATCCCATAGTCTCTGCCCAAGCGGCTCCGACCTCGTGTAGATGATCGTATCGATCATGGCGATGCCGATCGCCCCGCCCAGATTGCGCATCAGATTGAAGAGGCCGCTTGCGTCTGGCACCCGCGATGCCGGCAAGGTTCCGAGGGCGAGGCGTGTCGGCGGCAGAAGGCAGAACATGATCGCGGCACCGCGCACGACCTGCGGCCAGAACATGGCATCGAAGTCGGAGCGCGGATCATGGAATGCGCTCATCCCCAGTCCGATCGCAAACAACCCGAAGCCTGCGGCTGAGAGCAGACGCGGATCTGTCCGCTTTTCCAGCGCAACGGCGATCGGTGCGGTGAACAGCTGCGTTATGCCTGTGACCAGCATCGTCATCCCGATTTCCAGGGCATTGTGCCCCCTGACGAAGGCAAGGAACACCGGCATGAGATAGACCGAGCCGAACAGGCCGATCCCGAGCACGAAGCTGAGGGCCGACCCGACCAAGAAATTCCGATCTCGGAAATGATGCAGGTCGGCGATGGGACGCGTTCTGCGCAGCGACCGGGATGCAAATGCGGACCCCGATACCAGGCTGAAAGCTAGCAAGCTCAGGACGTAAGGCGAGATCCAGCCGCTCGTCGGCGCCTCCTTCAAACCCAGTTCCAGGCTCGCCAGCGCCAGCGCCATCATAAGGAGCGACAGACCATCGAGGTGCCGTAGTTCGGACACGTCGCCCTTCTGCCGGGGCAGGGACTGCCACGCCACCAGCGCCGAGACAATGCCGGGAACGATATTGATGAGGAACAGCCAATGCCACGAATAGGTTGACGTCAGCCAGCCGCCGATGATCGGTCCAACCGTCGGTGCCAAGACAGCCAGCACGCCGGCGATTGTCGTGGCGAGTGCCTGCCGCTCATTGGGAAAGAGGATGAAAACGGCCGAAAAAACCGCCGGGATCAGCGTTCCACCGGAAAAGCCCTGAACGACCCTCCAGGCAACCAGTTCGCCAAAGTCGTTGCTTGCCGCACAGCCAGTGGAAGCGACGACAAACAAGCCTATGGAGGCGACGAACAGCCATCTCATCGTCAGGACACGCGTCAGCAAGCCGGTCAACGGTATCGCGATCACCTCTGCGATCAGATAGACGGTCTGGATCCAGCTCATCTGGTCAGGATCGATATTGATGGCCTGCTGAATTGTCGGCAGGGATGTCGCGACCACCTGGATGTCCAGGATCCCCATGAACATCCCGATGCACATCGCAATGAAGCCCACCCAGATCACCGCCGAAGGCGGATGAGAGGAGGCGGGCTCAAGGTGTTGCGACATGCGGTTGCCCTGCGATCGGGATGGTTCAAGACGGCCCGCGCTGCGGGCCTTCACTCAGGACGGCGGAAAAACGCTTCCAGGCGATAGCCGTCCGGATCGATGACAAATGCTGCGTAATAGAACGATCCGTACTCGGGGCGTATTCCCGGTTCTCCGTTGTCCGTCCCGCCGCCGGCCATTGCGTTTGCGTGGAAGGCTCTGACGCCTTCCTCGTTGGGGGCAACAAAACAGAAGTGCAGTCCCGACTCCATGTCGGGAACGACAGGCCGCTCGGCGAGCTTTATCCAGAGCTGGGGCTGTTCAGCACCGTAGCCCAGCCATCCGTCACTCGTTGAAAGCCTCGTATAGCCCAGCGGCTCAAGTGCTGCGTCGTAGAATTTTCGTGCACGCTGGAGATCGGACACGCCGATAGAAACATGATGAAACATCATTCCTCCCTCTATGCCGGCGCTCGTGATTGATGAGCCGCAGCCAATCGGGCCGCTCGCGACTGTACAGCGTCGCATCAGTAAAGCAAATGATGGAGCTCAATTGTCGATCCCGGTGCTGCCCCGAGGACTGACCAGCAGAAAGGAACATTGCCAAAGCAGGCTGAAGTCTTTGAAAAGAAACTGATGGATTGTGGCGCCAAGCGAGTTTGACAAGCCGTCAGGAACGCGCAGCGTCGGCTCAACGACCGAGGCCCACCGCTTGCATTAGTGCAAAGCGGTGGGCCCCGGACACGCTGAAGAGATGCTGGCATTTCGCGTTCAGGTGGTGCTGCACGCGAAAGTTACTCGATGCTAGTTCGCCTTAACCCTTCGCGCGAGAGCCATTACGTAATCGTCGGCGATATCGGCCAAGGTAAGAGCGACCTCGGTTTCCTTCCATCCCGCAGCAACGGCTCGTTGCACGAAAGCTCGAAAAGCCTGTGCAAGGACTTCCTCACGCTCGACGACGCGGTACGGATCATTCGTAGAATATTGAGGGTTGCTGATCTGGATCGTAGGGTTGGTCGGTTCCATGATATGCCCCTGAAAGTTGCCCCATCTGATGACGGGCGCATTTCCTTGTGCGTTCCGTCTCACTGCCTGCACTGCGATTATGCTTCTTTATTAAGGGGTTACTGGGATCTTGTCGTTAGCTACGCATCCGGAAACTTGCAGCAGCGTACATTTCTGCGGCTCCAGGGACGGCCCAGGTGCTGTCGCTGTTGAGCGATATTGGCACAGCCGCGGCTGTTCGCTTTGCACGAGGCATCACCCCCAAAACGCGGGAACTTGCGGCGGCGGGCATTCAGCGCGAAAGGGGAGGCGACCGACGCAAGGCGCTAACGCAACAACCGCGCTCAGGCTCGACGGTTGTGCCCAAGCGTTCTCAGCCATGTGTCGAAGGACTGACCACTCTCAGCCTCGGCTACCGGCTCGACGGAATAGCCAATATTGGACGGCATGCCCGAAGTCCTCGCCTCACGCGGGCTGTAGCCGAATTCCTTGCTGAAGGCGCGGCTGAAATGTGCGGCTGAGGAAAAGCCAGCCGCGAAGGCGATATCGGCGATTTGTTGCCGGTTGGAGGTATCGCTCAATGCCGCGTGCGCGGACAAGAGCCGGCGTCGCTGGATATAGTGATGCACACCGCCGTCTGTCTCGAAAGCCTGGTAGAGCCGCGTGCGGGAGACGCCCAGTTCCCGGCACAAACGGTCGGTCGTCAGGTCGGGTGACATCAGATTGTGCTGGACGAAGCGGTGGACGCGTTCCTTCAGTGGCAAGCCGCTGCTTTGTTCTGGCGACGTGACATGTGCTGACGATGATGAAACACAGGCCAGGATCAGATCGCGGACGGTCTGTACCACATGAGAAAGATCCGCCTCGGCAAGCAGGGCCAGCTTCGTCTCGACGCCATCCAGATAGTCGATCAGCAGTTTGGCGCTTGTTCCGACGAGCGCGATGTTGTTCTTGATGTCGACAGCGGAGGCGGGATGGAGCAATTCGCGAGGCAGGTAGAGGGACAGGGTTTGGGCGTCCGTCGATCGACCACGAAAGGGATGCCCCAAACTACGCAATTCGACATTTCCAGGCTCGCCCTCGGAAACATGTCCGCCAACTTCCGTCCATGTTCGACCGCCGCGCAATACAGAGATATGCCAGTGATCGATCGGGCTTGATCGAACCTTCGCTTCCGAACGCGTATAGCTATGGGCGGGCGTGCTTTGCTGAACGACAAGCATGCCGCCGAGGTTCCAGACCGCATGGTCGGCCACAAAACCCGTATCCGTGGGAATGCTGTCCGGGCGCCTGATATCGACAAGCGGCGCGACATAAGACTGCCAGGCGAAAAATTGCTGTGCCGGCTCAAGGTCGCGCGTGGAAAATCGCAGGGGTTTCAATGCCGGAGGAGGCGCAGGGTGCTCGTCCGGTGGTTTGGTGTCGCGAGGAAAGCGACGGCGTTCCACCTGCACGGTCTTGCTATCGTCGCGCTTGCCGCCATCAGGGTGTGGAGGGGAGGGGCGAGATCGTTCATCGTCCGGCAATTCGGTCTCCATAGCGGATCAGGGAGCACGGCCTAGCTATCCCACCAGTACTGAATCAGCTGTTGTCAAAGCTAGCGCATGCCGCGTTGTAGTCAATGAAAACGCTACCATAGGACGCCGTTATGCACACTCGCGCGATTGTGGATGCGTGCTGCATGCAACGGTGCCGTCTGGGTGATAGTGGGGGACGCCAGTCGAACTCACAGCGCGCGGCTATTTGCGAGCCGCCCGCGCTAGTCCCGCCAGCCCTCGAGGATCTGGACGAAAGACGTCAACCAGGCATTTGTCTGGTGGGCGTCCAGCGCGCGATGGTCGATCGTTAGCGAGACATAGGCCATCGGCCGAATCTGGATGGTGTCGACGCCGTCGATCTCTCGTACGACGACGCGCTTCTCCATTTTTCCGACGCCAAGAATGGCCGACTGCGGCTGATTGATGACGATGGGCGTAGCGACCAGCGAGCCAGACACGCCATGGTTTGAGATGGTGAAGGTGCCGCCGCGCATGTCGGCGTTGGTCAGGCCACCGGAACGCCCGCGATTGGTCAGGTCTTGAAGTCTGGCGGCGACATCGGGTAACGCGAGGCTCTGCGCTTGCTGGATCACCGGGACGACCAGGCCCCTGTCGCCGAGGGCCATGCCAACGCCGATGTTGATATCGTCGAAGACCTCCAGATGATCCTCATGCCAGCGGCTGTTGATCTCCGGTACTGCCCGCATCGCCACGACGCAAGCGACGATGATGTAGGCCGTATAGGAGAGATTGATGCCATCGGCGGCCATTGCCGCCTTGTTCCTTTCGCGATGCCTGATGACTGCCGTGAAATCGGCCTCGAAGATCGACGTGACATGGGGGGCAGCCGTAAGCGACTCCAGCATGTGCCGGGCGATGGAAAGCCGCATGGGCGTATGGGCGACCATACGCGACCCGTGACTGATCTGATCGCGGGCGAGAGTGGCCGGCCCGGAGCCGGTCGGCGTGTTCAGGGGCGACGGTACCCCGTCGCGTCGCTGCTTTTTTTCGAACGCGGCATCCATATCCAAACGCGTGACACGTCCGTCCCTGCCGGTGCCAAGCACCGCAGCCGGGTCGATGCCGTATTGCTCGCCGGCACTGCGAACCGCCGGCGAGAACCGGTCCCCGCCGGCATCGCTTGTCTCGCGGGACGGCAAGGTGGGAGTATCCCGCGCATGGTCATCACCGGCAGCGGTAGCTATCAGGCGAATACGGCCGAGAACTGCGCCAGGGGTCGCATCCGTGCCCGATCCCATGACGATCTCGTCAAGTATCCCGGCAGCGGGTGCGGAAATCTCCTGCGTCACCTTGTCCGTCTCAAGTTCGACGAGGGGATCATCCAGCGCGACAGTCTCACCCGGTTGCTTCAGCCAGCTGCGGACGACCGTCTTCGTACCCTCCTGTTCGACGGGAACGAAAACATCGGCAAAATCGACCATGATCTAGTACTCCACCAGGGCGGTGATCTTCTGCCGGATGCGGTCCACGGACGGCAGTGCCCATTCGAGCAGGGATGGATTGTGCGGGCTTGGGATGTCAGGCATTGTCAACCGTGAGACCGGGGCGTCGAGATCCAGGAAGGTCTCGTCAGCAACGACGGCGGCGATCTCCGCGCCGAAGCCGGCTGTCTTAAGGTCCTCATGGACGATAAGGCAGCGCCGTGTGCGACGAACCGACGAGATGACGCTCTCGCGGTCCCACGGCATCAATGTACGCAGATCAACGACGTCGGCGGAGATGCCTTCTGCCGCTTCCTCGCAGCGCGGAACCATGGCACCCCAGGTCACGATCGTGATTGCGTCGCCCCTGCGTGTAAAGCGAGCCTTGCCAAAGGGAAGCGCGAAGTTGTCGCCGGGGTAGGGGCGACGGGCCCATGGATGGTCGAGCATGGCGCGATGCTCGAAGAAGATCACCGGATCGTTCCCGCGCAAGGCCGTTCGTAACAGCCCGACTGCGTCTTCGGCGTTCGAGGGAACGGCAACCTGCCAGCCTGGTTGATGGACAAAGGCGACCTCGTTCGTCTGGCTGTGCCACGGATCCCCACATTTGAAAAAGCCGCCGGGCACGCGCAGCACGACCGGCGCGGCGAACCGGTTGTTGGTGCGCCAGCGGATTGTACCGCAATCGTTGATCTGTTCGGTCGCGGGCTCGGCGTATTTGCGGAACTGGATCTCGGGAACGGGAACGAGGCCCGCGAGCGCCATCCCGACGGCGCGACCGACGATGCCTTCTTCCGACAGCGATGTGTCAAAGACACGGTCCTTGCCGAATTTCTCCTGGAGTCCAAGCGTGACCGCGTGAACGCCGCCCTTCGGGCCAATGTCCTCGCCAAACAGCACCACGCGTGGGTTGGTGGCCAATTCGTGGTCCAGTGTGCGCCTGATCGCCGTGACCATATTGATGCGTTGGCCGTCTGGCGCGGCCTCGTTGCTGCATTCCGGAGCCTGGTAGCCGTCGCAGTGCTGACCGCCCATTGACTGCATTTCCCCGTCGAAAAACACATGACGGGTGACGGTTTCGGGAGACGAAAAGGCGCGGCTTTCAGCCTCCGCGCGTGCCTTTTCCGCGGTGTCGCCGGCCTCAAGCCTGCAGGCTTCCCACTCGTCAGCGCTGATTGCCAAGGGAACCAGGTAGTCTCGCAGACGAGGCAGCGGATCGCGGGCCCATTCCGCCTTTACGAGCTCT
>Ga0207426_1000729_pt1 | contig 37672 bp, 30 predicted proteins | sample AraplaMF_Cvi_mMS_FD_184265 | JGI IMG/M metagenome (GOLD analysis project Ga0207426, IMG submission 184265) | Arabidopsis root microbial communities from the University of North Carolina, USA - plate scrape MF_Cvi_mMS (SPAdes) (version 2) | ecosystem: Host-associated > Plants > Roots > Endosphere... | reverse complement strand
AATGATTTTTGGAGATATGAGCGGATAAGATTCGCTTATATCTCCCAAAATCATTTTAAATCAAAAAAATCAGAAATAAAAAATCAGTAAAATCATCAAAATCAGTTTAATCCTGAGTAAGACAAAATCCTGGGTAAGACAAACATAAAAACAGCTTATTTTAGCGGTTTAAACCGGACTTAAAAGTGAACCTGGTATTATGGATACAACTACAGAAGCAACCTATCAGGCAGCCGCGAAGGTAGCTGGCCGGGTGGAAGCGCATTTTCAGAAACATCTTTCTGCGGCGAAGGACAATGGGGACGACGATCTTGCCGTGGTGCCGGAAGCCAGGCAGGTGGAGAAGATGATTGATGTGGCCTTTTGGGCCAGCTTACGTAAGGAAGAAGGAAATCCCATCCGTATATCATTGGCTTTTTTGCCGCCGTCGCAGGCGGGCAAGCCCTTATTATTTGAGAAACCATTGCTGCTGACCCCGCAACTGCTGACTAAACTGGCGCCGGGCGTAGAGCGGCCGGGTATACATGTAGGTGTATGGGCAGATGGAGACGAGCTGTATGTGTGGGGTACCACTATTAAATTGCCTAACCTGTGTTTTGTGCTGGATGTGTCTGAACCGGGATTGCTGGTGGTAAAACACCGCAGGGCAGCCGGTTTGGGTAAATTCACCAATGTGGCGGTGCTGCGTGGCGACCAGGTAAAAGTGGTCAACGAAGACAGCGGCCTGTTACCTGATAGTCCGCCGATCCTTCAGTCGTTGCTGGGACTTACTTCTTCCTGTTTATGGAACAACGGGGTAAACGTATTGATACAGATTGCCGTGTCCATGCGGGCGCATAAGCGTGGTGGTATTTTGCTGGTGGTGCCCTCCACCGGCGATGCCTGGCGCGAATCTATTATCCACCCACTGCAATATCCAATCACTCCTGCCTTTTCGGGCGTGGCCGACCTGCTGCGTTACGATGGTAAGAGTGTAACAGAGATCTTCTGGCAAAATGCCCTTCGCAGGGAAGTGGAAAATATTACCGGTCTTACCGCGGTAGATGGCGCCACCATTGTAAACGAACAACAGGAGCTGCTGGCCTTTGGCGCTAAAATAACGCGCGCAAAAGATGCCTGGCCGGTAGATAAGGTATTGCTTTCTGAACCCATAGAAGGAGGTATCCCTGCGCTGATTCATCCATCGGCCATTGGTGGCACACGGCATTTGTCGGCCGCACAGTTTGTGCATGACCAGCACGATGCCCACGCACTCGTGGCCTCGCAGGATGGCTATTTTACGGTGTTCTCCTGGTCGGCGCAGCAGCAGCTGGTGCAGGCGCACAGGATTGATATTTTACTGATATAGTTTATCATTTAAATTATATTTGAGCAGGCGTTAATCCTTCAAATATCCATATGCTAGAAAAGAGCCAGGTCCCTGACCATTCTTCTCAAAATAGCCGCGCTGCAGCCAATAATACATCTTCTGCTGGTATTGCCTACCCGGCTGTAACAAAACTACCGGATGTACAACCGGATACCGTTGTAGAGGAAAGCCCGTTCCCGGTGCAAAGGATGAAACGGGTAAAGCCGCAGTGGGCCGATATTGATGATAAAACAGGGAACAAGGGAGGGAAAAGTTCTGATGAGAACGAAGATAAAAAAAGCTCAGATGAAGACAGGGATAGAAAAGATGCAGATGAAGGAAAGGAAGAAAAAGAAGGAAAGGAAGCCCCGCTTAAAAGACAGCGTACAAAAAGTCCCTCCAAAAAGGTAGCGCCGAAAGAGGATAAAGGAAAAGAAAAGGAGAAGACACCACCAAAGAAACGTAGTATTAAAAAGCGGGGATTGGCTAAGAAGAAGGGGAAGGAGAAAGAAGTGAATATGCGTCATGGTATCGCATTAAAGTACGAGCTGCAGCAACCGGAACCCCAGGAGGAAGACGAGCATGGAGAAGCAATGGACGAGGAGGCAAAAGATGTTTTTGTGAACAGGGACGAGGTAGCAGGGCGCGTCGCCAAACTTTATGAGAACGATGCAGATATAGCGGAGTTCCAGCAACCCGTTCCGGCGAACCAACAGGATGAGGAAGAAGAGGAAGTGGTATTCGCTCCGGAAGAAGGTGAGGAAGACTCGCCACTGAAGATCCCGCCGGTATTATTGTCTGAGCTGTCGCCCATGATCATCGGCCAGATCCGTGCAGCGACAACAGCGGTGGATGTGGAGAAGTTGCTGGACGCATTCAAAGAGGAGAAAATGCAAACTGCTTACCTGGCTACGCTTATACACAACAAGGAGCTACATGGAGATGAAATGAAGCAGCGGGCCATTGTTTATGAAAACCTGTTTACCCGTCCGGAGAAACGTAATGAAGCATCGTCCGCAAGAGGAGCACTACCAGAGCGATATAATGATAAGAAAGGCGCCCAGGTGTCACAGAATCTGAGCAGGGTAAGCAATGCCCTGGGAGAATTGGGATTAGCGGAAACAGATTATGGACCGGAAGACGGGTTGAAAAAGCATACAAATGCAGTAGAAAAGGCGTTGGGGGAAAAAGATGCCGCCGCCCAAAATTTATACGCGCTATCTGACTACGCCAACACGCTCTATGCCCAATACCGCGATATTGTGGAAGAACCATGGAACACTACTAAGCGTGGAAAGGGACAAACAAAGGATACACCTCCGCAAAAACGAACTACACTGTATGCCGCCCAGCTGGCCCTGGAAAGTGACCTGCTGAAAGATATGGGGGTCTCAAAACCTGTATACCGCTGGGTAGAAGGGATAGAAGAACATGAAGTCGGGGACCTGATCAGTCCAATGGCATTGTACTCCACCTCAGCAGGTACCAATAGCAGCGAAGTATTTGCAAAAAAAGATAAGGAACGTACCCTCTTTATCATTGACGAATCAGTTTCCGGTCGCCTGATCCAGGTACTCACAGGTACCAAGAACTGGTATCAGCGGGAAGCATTGTTTCCTGCTTACGCGCAGTTTGTGATAAAGCGCAAGCAAAAGAAGCCTGCCGTGGAACCGGATGAGAAGGAAACAGTATGGTATGTGATGAGTGAATTGAAAGAGGCGCCCAAACCGGCACCTAAACAAGAGATCAAAGGGATTGGTTTGCCGGTGGGAGACGAAGCCGGCAAATATAAGCTGACAAAGGATTTTTTAACACAATCACTTGTAGACAAAAAACACCGTGATCTGTTCGGGGGAGCTAATCCTACCAGGGAACAACTGGAGGAATCCGGTATTGAAATGAAAGATGATGCCGATGTGGACGCGATGAATGTGCACAATGTATACGGACAAAAAACCCATGAGGGCTGGGCAGTGGCCATGGAAGACAAAACAGAACGGCAGAAAATCCTTACAAAGGAGAAATTTGAAGAATACTATACGATGCTGATGCACAAACAACCGCGTTATCGTACAAAAGAAGTAGGATGGGGCGATAACAATACGTACCCAAGGCTCAGCAAAGAAGAACAGGAAGCGGTAGATGGCCATGGTTTGCTAAAGTATCCAACGATATCTCAAAAAGAGAAGGCCGGATTCCTGGAATGGGTGAAGAAGTACTCCTTTGGAGGGCCCGTTCCTGCTATCGGAAAGAATTTATCTAAAGCGAACTTCGAAAAACATATCAACAGTATCACAGATAAACGCATTCCGATCAGGCCTGAACTGATGTTTACCTATCAGCAAAAACACGGCGGAATTAAAAACCCGGACAATACCACCTGGAAACAAGAGGTAACACACGGTGAGCCTAAAGACGGTGCGCTGGAAAAAGATATTGTATTAAAATTGAATGAAGCGGCTGCCGGACTGGAACAAACACTTTCCCTGTTGTTAGCTAAGGTGATCACACCTGCCGTATACACGGAAAGAATCCAGCGCTGGGCTGCCAACCTGCAGCAGGAAATTGTATCCATCCACCCTTTTAATAATGGTAATGGCCGCATGAGCCGCCTGTTGATGTACAAGGTGTTACAGGCCTACAGCATTACCCCGGGAAAACATGAGGAGACAAACGTTCTGCCCCTGCTGGATGATCCCGAAAAAGATCTGAAGATGAATAAGGAAGACTGGTATAAGCATGTTTTCCAAAAAAGCTAAAAGCCAATGACTAAAAGCGATATCAATCGATATTTTATTATCAACAAGCCGCATAACATGGTTTCACAGTTTATCAGCTCTCACGAGGTGAGGCTGCTGGGGGAGCTGGCTTTTGATTTCCCGGAAGGGACCCATGCAATAGGACGGCTGGATAACCATTCAGAAGGATTATTAATATTAACTACCAATAAAAAGGTAACCCGGTTGTTGTTCCAGGGGAAAGCGCCGCATGAGCGTACTTACCTGGTGCGCGTGAAAGGTATTATGAGCCAGGAAACCCTGCAGCGGCTGAAAGAGGGCGTATCTATTTGCGTGGGCGAGGGACAGGAATATGTAACCACGCCCTGCAACGTGGAAATTGTAGAGCGGCCACCGGGATTATTTGATCATCCGCGGGAGTTGCCCATCAACGTACCGCATACCTGGTTAACCATTACTTTAACCGAAGGTAAATTTCACCAGGTAAGAAAGATGGTAGGGGCGGTGAGTCATCGTTGTCAGCGGCTGATCAGGGTATCTATCGAAGACTTGTTGCTGGGGGATTTGCAGCCCGGAGAAGTAAAGGAATTGCCCGAGGAAGAATTTTTTTCCTTGTTGAAAATAGATGATTATAAAGATTGACAACTATGCAGGGGAATTTCCGGGCATGAATAGTGAAGATCGCATTAGGTTCCCGGGTGGATTCTTATTACGTTTGACCTTTGGAATCATGCATTAACGAGAATTATTATGAGGAAATTTTTCTGGCTTGCAGGGGCTTTGTGTGTATCGCTGCAGGTAACTTTTGCGCAGTCGCAGCGCTATCCCATTATTCCCTATCCGCAGGAGCTGCAGGCAAAGCCTGGTGTTTTTGTGATGACGCCGGCTACCAAACTGGTATTGCCGGAAAACGCTTCGCCTTTTACAGTAGAAACTACGCAATTGCAATTGCTGCTTACGCAGGCGTTTGGTAAGCCATTGCCAACGGCCGCCAAAGCGGGCAAGGGAACCATTGTGATGCGTGAAAATACGGCGCTGGCAGGAGAAGAGGATTATACACTGGATGTAAGCGGTGAGCAAATACTGATGACGGCGAAAACGGCGACCGGCTTTTTCAGGGCTGTTCAAACCTTAAGACAACTGATGCCGCCTTCGATAGAAGAGGCGAAGGCAGCTGGTTTGAAGAAGATCAGCATTCCGGCGATGCAGCTGAAGGATCACCCGGTATATGGCTGGCGTGGTATGCACCTGGATGTGTCGCGTCATTTCTTCTCCATAGATTACCTGAAGAAATTTATTGACCTGCTGGCGTTATATAAGATGAATAAGCTGCACCTGCACCTGACAGACGATCAGGGCTGGCGCATTGAAATAAAAAAGTACCCGCTGCTGACTTCGCAGGGTGCGTGGCGGGAGTTTAACAACCAGGATTCGGTGTGTATGCAAAAGGCTGTTGACAATCCTGATATGGCTATTGATACCGCGCATATTATTCATAGAGATGGTAAAACCTTGTATGGTGGCTTCTATACGCAGGAGCAAATGAAGGATGTTATCCGTTATGCAGCTGCCAGGCATGTGGAAATTATACCGGAGATAGATATGCCGGGTCATATGATGGCTGCGATCAGGGCCTATCCTTTCCTGGCCTGCAGCGGTGAAATAGGCTGGGGTAAAAGTTTTTCAACACCGATTTGTCCGTGTAACGAATCAACGTTTGCTTTCGCGGAAGATATATTTACCGAGATCGCTGCGCTGTTCCCTTCCAAATATATTCACCTGGGAGCGGATGAAGTAGAGAAGACCAGCTGGGCGGCATCGCCTCTCTGTGCGGAGGTGATGAAAGCCAACAACCTGAAAACCCTAGAAGAGCTGCAAAGTTATTTTGTAAAGCGGATGGAGCAATTTTTCAACTCCAAAGGCAAAACGCTGATTGGCTGGGATGAAATTTTGGAAGGCGGTATCAGTCCTACGGCGGTGCTGATGTATTGGCGCTCCTGGGTGCCTGATGCGCCTGTAAAGGCAGCGCGGCATGGCAACCAGGTGATCATGACGCCGGGTAACCCGCTTTATTTCGATGGAACACCGGATCGTAACTCCATTTATAATGTATATCATTTCCAGCCGGTGCCGAAAGGATTAACTGCGGCGGAAGCAAAGCATATTATGGGCGCCCAGGCCAATATCTGGACAGAATATATTCCTTCTGAAAAGCGGGCCGATTATATGTTTATGCCCCGCATGACTGCGCTGGCGGAAGTATTGTGGACCAACCGCGATCATTACGACGACTATCTCCAACGACTGAACGAACAATATAAACGTCTCGATCTGCTGGGTGTACATTACCGCCTGCCTGACCTGGATGGATTTACAGAGGATAATGTATTTGTAGACAAGGGCGTGCTGGATGTTAAGAAGCCACTAACGGACATGACTATCCGTTATACCACCAATGGCACTATTCCGGATGCAGGTGCGAAGGCGTTACCGGCGCATTATACCATTACTGCGCCGGAAACCATTAAGCTGGCGGCTTTCAGCCCTGCGGGCAACCGGGGCGATATTTACACGCTGCGCTACCGCAAAGAGGCTTATCGTACAGCTACGGTAGTAAAGGATGCCAGACCGGGTTTGAAGCTGGATTATTATGAAGGCACTTTCAAAAGTGCTGCTAAAATAAAAGAACAGTCGGACAGTAGCATGCGTGTTAACAACGTCATTATTCCCGAAGGAATGGGTAAAGGCGGCGGTGCTTTTGGCGCGCGTATTCAGGGTTATATTAATGTGCCTGTAACGGGGATCTATAGTTTTTACTTAACTGTAGATGACGGCGGTATTTTATATATAGATGACCAGGAAGTAGTGAATAACGATGGCTGGCATGCTCCGTTCCAGAAGAGCGGGCAGGTGGCGCTGGAGAAGGGCTGGCACCCGGTGAAGCTGGCTTTTGTAGAAGGCGGCGGTGGCTATACGCTTAAGCTGGAATACAGCGTGAATGGCAGTAAGCTGCAACCGGTACCTGACAGCTGGTTTGGTGCAGGCAGATAAAATTAACTAACAGGTGCTTTCCGCTGCCAACAACGGAAAGCACTTTTTTCCCTATTTTTGATACTATCTATGCGTATCATTACAATACTATTGTTCCTGTTAACCTTTGGCCAGGCGGCTTTTGCAACTGATGCAGCGCTGGCAAAAATACTGGCATCTCTCACTGCGCAGCAAAGAACGCTGCTTTATCAATACGGCACATTGAACACCTGGGCGGGGGCGGTACCTGCAGATAGTTTCTGGCAGCGGCACCGGTTGGAGCTTGGCGCCATTACCCCGGAGCAGGGGAAGTTACTGGCCGCGGAGTTGCTCACCAATACGGAGCTGGTATATGCAGTAAAGAAACCATCCCGTTTACAGGCGTTGCGTGGCGTATTTACGGCATCCAGGTTGCTGCTGGGGCTGGCGGGGCTGATAGGGGCTTTCGCCGTATTCCAGTTGCTGGGCAAATATTTGCCGGGGATATGGCAATGGCTGGTCAGGCATTTTTATCCTTTGTTCCGCTGGATGTTTTCTCCGCGTATGCTTAGTTGGGAACTGTTGGTGGCGGGTATTGCCGCCGTTTATTCCGGGCCGCTGGTATCGGAAGTAGTGCTGCGCACCATGTTGATCCACCTGGGTTTTGCGCTGATGTGGACCCAACTAACGGCTATCACTACACGAGAACATGAGGCGAAACGGTATATGGTTATTTTCCGGTGTAGCTATGGTGATTACTATACACCGTTGCAGGCTTTTATCAATATTGCAGTTCCGGCTATGCTGTTATCTGTGGCGGTATTTTGGGTGATGTGGGTTTGTCCGGATGTATGGTATCGATATGAAGTAATAGTGCCGGTGATGACAGCCGTGTTTGCGTTGCCTCCGTTCCGTTATATGGAGGCGATATTGAGCCGGGTGTTATTTCCCTTCCCGGATGCCCGGTTAAGGGGGCAGGACCGGCGTTTTGCCGCTTATATGGTTATTTCCGGGGTGGTGTGGGTACTGTTGTGGCTAATGCCGGTAATGTTGCAGGAGTCGCTGCTGATGCTAACGGTTTTTGTGGCCGGGATGCTGCTGGTATTATCTATCGGTGAGGCTACGCATTGCACTATCCGTAATTACTGGTGGCTGCAGGTGGTAACGTTCTGTTTCTTATTTGCCGTGGTGTTGGCTGGTTCGCAAAAGGGACTGCTTTTTGTGACCTGGACCGGGATGGGTGGCTTGCTGGTGTTTGTGCTGATCAAATACTGGGATTTGCCGGTGATGTTGGGATGGAGCTGGCGGAACCGGAAGGCCTGGGGCACGCTGGGTATGGCTTTGCTGATATGGGGTATTGCCGTATTGATCCGTTCCCGGCCGGAATGGTTTGCGATGTTTCCCGGATAGTTTAGCAATATTTAATGCGAAATTTGATGTAAAAGTGTATTTTTGCGCTCCTTACTTGTGTCGAATTAAATTAATTTAAGATACGCGTAGATCTGAATAACGTACTGACAAGGCTTCTCAGGGCCTCCAAGGCGTTTGCAGGGTCTACGTTTTTTATTTCCCCCTCTTTTTTTGCGTTGGTCTGGTACTATTTGTCTTTGTTGCTGATATATAAGCGATGATCCTCATTTTTTTTATGAATGGTTATGATTCATAGGAAAAATGTGATAAATTCAAGAACTGTACTTTATACGCTTAATCGTTTCAAATCACGTTATGGTGAGAACATTCGCATTTTTGGCATTGCTTGGCTTAGGCAGCAGTGCAGTAGCCCAGCAGAAGGCGCCGGCCTATCCATTGATCACACATGATCCTTATTTCAGTATCTGGTCCACCACCGATGAACTAAACGGCAGCTCCACCACCCATTGGACCGGCGCTTCGCAGTCGCTGACCGGTTTGGTAAAGGTAGATGGCGTTACCTACCGCGTGCTGGGCCAAAATGTACAAAGCTACGACCCGGTAGTGCCTACCAGCGACGAAAAGGGGTACCAGGTAAAATATACCGGGTCGGATCCCGGCAGCAACTGGATGGAGAACACGTACAACGACAACACCTGGAAAACGGGTAAAGCCCCCTTTGGCGATAATCCGAGCCTGGGAGGCACGCCCTGGAAAAGTCATGACCTCTGGACCAGGAGAACCTTCGATGCCGGGGATTTATCATCTGCTGACCTGTTTTTAAAAATATCTCACGATGATAATATTAAAGTATACCTCAACGGAGACGAAATATACGCGCACGATGGCTGGCTGAATAAGTACATTTATTTGCCCATCAGCGACGCCGTAAAAAGCAAATTAAAGCCCAAAGGCAACGTACTGGCCATTCATATCCTGAACACTGCCGGTGGCGCCTTCCTTGATGCAGGCATCTCGCGCTTATCGGCCATGCCGGGTGATAAGGGGATTGAAAAAGGTGTGCAGACCGCTGTTAACATCAACGCTACACAAACCAGCTATGATTTTACCTGTGGTAAAGTGAATCTTACCCTCACCTTTACTTCTCCGCTGCTCATGAACGACCTGATGCTGCTGTCGCGCCCCGTGTCTTATATTTCCTACAAAGTAGCCGCCAATGACAACGCTTCCCACCAGGTGTCCCTGTACTTTGGCGCTTCCACCAACCTGAGCGTGAACGTGCCTTCACAACCGGTCACCACCACGAAATATACTTCCGGCCAGCTATCGGTATTGAAAGCCGGCACCAAAGAACAGCCCATTTTAAAGAAGAAAGGGGACGACCTGCGCATCGACTGGGGCTATATGTACGTAGCCGCCCCTACAGCAGCCCACCCGGTACAATACATCAGCAACGGCAGCGACGCCATGCAGGCATTTACCCGCGGTACCAGCGCCAGCACCAAACAGGACAGGGACCTGGTGTTAAGCACCGCAGTAAACCTGGGCGCCGTGAACAACACCCCGAAAGAACAGCTGTTCCTGCTCGGCTACGACGACCTCTTTGCATTGCAGTACTTCCACACCAACCTGAAAGCCTGGTGGAAAAATGATGCCACCCAAACCATCGACAAACAACTCAATGCAGCATATACCGACTACACCGCTATCCTCGACAAATGCGCAAAATTCAATACGCAATTACACCAGGATGCGGTAAACGCCGGCGGCGAAACCTACGCCAAACTCTGTGAACTGGCCTACAGACAAGCCATTTCAGCGCATAAACTGGCAAAGAGTCCACAAGGCGATATCCTTTTTCTTTCCAAAGAAAATTTCAGCAATGGTTGCATCAATACCGTAGATGTAACTTATCCTTCTGCGCCTTTATTCCTGCTCTACAATCCCGATCTGCTGAAAGGGATGATGAACGGCATCTTCTATTTCTCCGAAAGTGGTAAATACACCAAGCCTTACGCCGCACACGACCTGGGTACCTACCCACTCGCTAACGGACAAGCATATGGCGAAGGCATGCCCGTAGAAGAATCCGGTAATATGTTGGTGCTGGCCGGTGCCATCGCCCGCGCAGAAGGCAACGCCGACTACGCCAAAAAACATTGGGCTACACTCACCACCTGGGCTGAATACCTCATGAAAGAAGGCTTCGACCCTGCTAACCAGCTGTGCACCGACGACTTCGCCGGGCACCTGGCACGTAATACCAACCTTTCTTTGAAAGCTATTGCCGGTATCCGCGCATATGCTATGCTGGCCCGTATGTTGGGCCAAACCGCTGTAGCAGACAAATACGAAAAGAACGCCAAAGAAATGGCCGCCAACTGGATTAAACTCGCAGATGATGGCGATCATTTTAGTCTTGCGTTCGAAAGCAAAAATACCTGGAGCCAGAAATATAACATGGTATGGGATAAAGTGCTGAACTTCGACCTGTTCCCAACAGCAGTATACAAGAAAGAAATCAACTACTATCTTACACAGCAGCGCAAATTCGGCTTGCCACTCGACAGCCGTAAAACGTATACCAAGTCCGATTGGATTATGTGGACGGCTGTTTTAACTGATAACGCTAACGATTTTAATGCACTCGTTGCTCCGCTGTACACCTATGCAACGGGAACGACTACACGTGTTCCGCTGAGTGACTGGCATGAGACCACAGATGGAAAGCAGGTGGGCTTCCAGGCGAGGAGCGTGGTAGGAGGGTATTTTATGAAGATGCTGGATGCGAAGTTTAATGCTTCTTCTGCTACTTCGGCTTCGAGGTGATTTGTTTTATAGCGTGTCTGGAGGCGCTTTGGGAAAAAAAGAACTGAATAAAATTTGGAGAGAATTTAGAAATTATTATCTTTGCACTCCGTTAAATAAATGGGGAATGATCTCCTAGCTCAGTTGGTAGAGCAATACACTTTTAATGTATGGGTCTTGGGTTCGAGTCCCAAGGGGATCACTGGAAAAACTTGAAACCTGCGTGCCGCGCGGGTTTTTTGTTTTGGGTCTATTTGTTAGTCTATCAAAGTGCGGATTTGCGTTTCGTGTTTACTTAGTTTTATTTGGATTGACTTGTCTATATAAAGGTAACATTATATTTTTCACGAAAAAACAATGACTTACAAAGGGCATCAAATATAGATGGAGAAGATTTAATTTTATCACTCACTCACTTGCGACGTTTCCTTCCATACTCTTATTTCTTCTTCTGCTATTAGAATTTCCTCGACATTTTTCAAATGAACAATTTCATTTTTGGCAACTTTAAAAAATTTATAGATAGCCGGTGTATCAAAAGCCCAAATATACGCTTTGATGTAAAAGTAATCAGAATGAAGTCTCATGGTGCTAAACCTTCGCCACATCCAAAGATCTGAGGCTATCGCTGTTGGGAATTTTAGCGTAGAAATAAGTTCTCTATTGTCAGTCTCAAAGAGATTGGTCTCAAATTGTGCTTCCCCTTCGATTTTATTTCGATCTCTAACTTTTCCGGTAATTATTACCATTCCATCCACTTCTCGTGCCGGAAAATTAGATTTATTAGTAACTTCCACAAATAGATCAAAAAGAGTTTCGCTCGCGTTGTTATTAATTTTCCTGATGTTGAAATCGAGTACTACAGGCCTTCTTTGATTAAATAGTGCTTCTATAAATGCATGGGGGGCCGGTATGGACATTGTTCCTGCTCGCATGTAATAGCGCCCTTCAGTCTGGTGAGGGGGCTTTATACTCTTTGGTATAATAATGACATATACATACCCGGATTCCATTTTTATCGGAATTATCTTTATGCCGGTTGGAGCTGGAGTGATACCTGTCATAAGTTTTTGAATCAAGGAGTCTCCAGATTTTCCATGCTTAATAGGTGTTAGTTCCCCCATCGCAACTTTGATATCACTTTTTTCATGCTTCTTCTCTCTAGGAGCCCCGTAAATTATTACCCCGCCATCTGTATTGGCGAAGGCACAAACTTCTTTATAGAGGCCATCAAAAGGAAGCTCTCCTGATTTAAATTCAAGTTGTTCCGATTCATTCTGCGGCTCAGAAAAAAAAGATTGCAACTTCTCTAAGTTCATTTCAGAATAGTATTTTTCAAACCCAAACCATGTATCATTCATACTTTCATGCGTTTTAAATTGATTTGTGAATACAGTGATCCTTCGCTCACTTAATGCAAGTTGCAAAACCGAGAGGTAACCAATTCGGATACAGTAACCGGAAATTTGCTATACAACTACAATCTATAGGGTATTGCAGTTCCGTCCGGTCCGCAAAGTCTCGAAGGAACCCGCGCAAGTCGCGTTTTTTTTTATGGTCGATTAGTTAGTCGATTTCAGTTTAATTTTCCCCGGTCAGTTTATATTACTTTACTCAGGTTAACGTTCGTTTACTAAGATATACTATTTGCCTGCCAGTATGGATACCGACCGACAAATTATTTAACGCCCACTATTTTGCAGTCAGGTATTCCATAAATTCATTTCCAATTCTGGAAGGAACCATATGCCACTGTACACTACCACTAACTAAGACACCTGCACTACTATAACTCAACAGATGAAACTCCTTTAACCCTGAAATGAGCAACTGTAGATAGCCCTGATCATCGTTCGCATATTTTTCTGCTAGTTGCAGTTCCAAAGCGGTCTGGTACTGCTGGCTACCTGTTTCGTATAGCTTTGCATTGTCTGTAACATCTCTCAATATCATAAGTTGGGTTTCCGTCAACTTATCGATAACATTTAAGAATATATATTTTTTATCTAAAGGCACTTCCCGGGTAACTGCTGCCCGTAAAGCAGATTGGAGAAGCGGCTTTTTATATTCTTCTATGTTTTCCATGTAAATTTTAGTCGTTCGGCTGAAAAGAGAAATAAACTCTTCGCTTTCGAATATCTTCTCTTTGGTAGTACCGGATGCCAGCAGGCTTTCAAGTGTTGTATTTACCGATTCACACCATTCCTGCATACGTTTCTGGTACCTGGGTACAAATACCATATCAACCAACTCTCCTATAAGTCCACCAGCAATTGGTATAGCGGAGAACCCACCCTTCAATAATTTACGGGCGTAATCCACCTTCTCCTCCTTTGGAACCTCTACTATTTTAACATCATCCATGTCTGCTTATTTTATCGAAATGTAATTTACATCATCCATTCAACACGGCAAAAATCAATTTGTAAATACTTGGGGTAATTACCCTGAATATTGTTTTTTATATCTGAAAAATACTTATTTTTGTAGGGTAAAATCCCCAGTATGCAAAAATACGACATTGACGACCTCCTGCATTCCGCCTTCCGAGAGGAAAAGAATGCTATTAATATGCGTCAACTTTTTGAACAAAAAATAGACGACTATGGGATTGCGAAATCCAAAGCACTTTCGTTGCTCGGAATCGACAAAGATGTATTTGAAGATATAATCAGTGGAACAGCCAGGCAACCTAATCTGATACATGTTTTGAAACTTGCACAGTTTCTTGGCATCGGTTTACAAGAAACGATTAATGCGGTAATGAAAGATCAAAGTGCAGAAACCATCGCATCCTTGGAACGCGCGAGGAAAGCTACTTTTCTTTTAGAAAATTTCGACATAAAACGTCTAGCTAACCTCGGGTTTTTAGAAAAGGGAATTGATGTAGACGTTATTACTGAGCGTCTTCTCAACTTTTTTGGTTATGAAACTATTACTCAATTTGAAGAAAGTCTGGAAGCTCCGCTGTTTAGTCGTACCAAAAGACTTTTTACAGATAAAATGATGAAGTTTTGGGTGGATGCTGCATATCGTGTTTTTAAGGATATCAAAAATCCAAATCCCTATGATCGTGAAGCTTTAAAAGAAATAATTGTAAATGCCAAACCGTACTGCCAAGACGTTACCAACGGTCTTTTAACAGTGTGTAAAGCTTTATATAATTGCGGTGTGACTGTAATTGCCCAAGAGCTGTTGCCAACTACGCAGGTTCGGGGCGGAACATTTGTGATCGACGATAAACCATGCCTCGTACTTACCAATTACAGAAAAAGTTATCCAACAGTATGGACTACGTTGATGCACGAACTCCACCATGTACTTTTTGATTTAGAAGTTATTAAAAAAACTAAGATTCATTTGACAGACGAAGGCCAGCCTGATTTGTATTTAATTGAAGGCAAAGCAGATGAATTTGCAATGGAATACTTCTGCGGCGTTAACCACTTTAACTATATACGCCCTCAAATCCACAACGCATACATAGTAGCGCGGTTTGCTAATGATATACAGGTTCACCCTTCAATGGTGTATAATTCATATCAGTTCTTTCAAAAAAAATTATATGACCAAAATTACTGGGCTGCTTTCAAAAATGAAATACCTAAGAGTACTGCAGCGTTGGAAAAACTGAATCCAGTAACATGGAAAGAGCCTAGCATCAAAGACATAGCCCAAAAACTAAAAAACATTTTTGAAGCAAACAGTTAATTCTCAAATTATGGAAAACGAACAAAACAAAGGTTTTGAAGAAGACAAGAAGTCCTTATCTACAGAAGACCAAGAACGATTAGAGCTTTTACGACGATCATCCGAGGTAAAGGGCCGTCAGTTACGACTTGATGTAGAAACGGGTAATCTTCAAGAAATAGATGAACTCCGAACCACTTTAGGAAAGGCGTTTGAAAATCCTGAAGATAAATACAATGCTTATTATCAAGGTATTCAGAAAGTATTGATAGAGTATTTACCTAAAGGCAAAGAGTTCGAAGAAGGTCGCCGTCTAATATATGATGAAAAAAACATCTTCCTGAATCGGGGTAAGAAAAAATCGGATCATAACGGTGTTCGTAAAAGTGATGGAAGAATGACCTTTCAGCCAGTAATGAATGAAATGGTTGATGTTATAATAAAATGGGTAGCGGAAAGCCAAAATCCAATAACCCTGTATAACAATTTGTACGAATTGAACGAAAGACATGGTTATGGACATGAAGTGTATGATTCTACTGCACAAAACTTCGCCATCGCAATGCGTAAATTGAAAGACGAAGAACTATACCCCACTGTCTAAAAAATATGAAGTATAAAAAACATAAAGTATAAGGGCCTCCGCTCCATTTTGGTAGGTTCTTATACTTTAGATTATACCGTCTTTTATCAGTCTTACTTTTTTCTCCACAGGGAGATAGATTTGGAAACATTATATCAAATTCCGTATATTTATAATACTCATTCATTGTTTATTATAAAAGGAGATGATATGAAAAGTGTGACCTTGAGGCGGATAAAATCCTTTGCCATATTCGATTTGCCTGTTAACTACCACTACGTATATATTAATTTTCAGACCATACATGAACGATATCGCAATACGCATGCAATCTGGCCCGCTACGGCAACACGCCTGAAGCTGATAGTTGATTATTGGAATAATGCGTTGTTGCACTATCTATTGATTGTAACAGCGGGTACCCTATTGACAACCCCTTTCTTCTCAATAGACTCTTTAAATGATTTATATTTTTTTACTATATGTATTGCCGGAGCATTAAGTTATGTGCCTTTATATTTCATCGTTTACCGCCATATGTATAATAGTGAATTTCTCCCAAAGTTAGAAACAGCCGTTGCTGAGTATGAAGGCAAGGAGAGAGCCTGGCAAGAGAAGTGCAAGCAAGACCAGCTCAGTAATCGAACACTAGTATTCCTATTCTATGTACTGGACAAAGCCAGTAATCTAAACCGCCTCACTGCCACAGATAAATGGGCCGATCAACTACATAAAATCTATGGTGTAAGTCCTAAGGGCATGAAAAACGAGCTTGACCTCGTATTCAAAGAAGAAAAAAAACAAACTGGAACAGCGCCACCGCTTAGAAATAGCTAAAAGTTTTGAGGAAACTTACAATCTGCTAGAATCTTGGCAGTTTGCGGAAGGAGTACGGATTTTAAAGGAACTGGAGCAGCGTTTCAATAGACCACGCTCCGAAAAGGCCAACTAATTTTTCAGAAACAAGTATACTTATTCTGTTTTTTCCTTCTTGTAATTCCATATTTGACGGATAAACCGAAAAATTATGGAAAACAAAGTGAAGATTGAACAGGTGTGAAATCGAAAATATTTCAGCTAAAACATTATGGTTATTTTCAGAATAGAATTCAAGTTTATACAATGAGCTTTACCGAATTTCTTAGGTATCAAAATATTGTAATTAAAAATAATTGACGTTAATAGCGCAGCCTATTTATAAAATATAGTGGTTTTATGATTGACCTCTCCCGAAAAATGTAGCGTGGAAAATTAGAAAGTTAGGTGACAGCCTTGATTGCGAAGGCTAATCGTATTTCATACCATTGCTGAAGTATATTGCTGATAAATTCAATACTGTTACCTGTTTTTATATGTTATATTTATATAATATTATTATGTAAATAAATATTGATTAACTGGGGATTAACGTTTACATTAAATAATATTATCTATATTGCATGTCCATTTTAAATTATATATAATATATGTTAATGTTTTATTTTCATGAGATGAAATCAGTCTTTGATACTATTTAAAGTTGCACCGACTTGTATATATTGAAATAACTTATTGAGATGAGATTAAGATTTATATTAATTTTTATAACTGTAGCTTCGTTAATTGGATACTTACTCGGTAACTGGATGCCATACGAATTATTTCATCCGGTTATAAATAATAGGGAAATTTCCATTAATGATTTTTACACAAGATTGATCAGCATAGTTGGTGCCTGTGCAACGATATTTGCAACCTTAGTTGCCTTATTTAAGGAAGACATTAGGAAGTTGTATGAATATGCCGCACTAGATGTTTCGTTTAAAGACCCTGAAAATATTCTAATAGAAGAAATTGATTCGGAGGTAACCCAAGCTTCATCAAGTAATGGACATATTTTAAAAGCAAAGAAATATGAGATTGTTTTGTCTATTAAGAATAAAGGCAGATTAGCAGCTAAAGGGTGTCAAATATATTTGGAAAAACTGTCTTTTAAAAGTAACTCAAGCCCCACATCTAAAGAAATACTTACTTCGGGGAAGCCGCTTTCTTGGATTGGTAAATCTGATTTAACTACAATAATTCCAACTACGGCAAAAGTCTTTACCACAATAATAGAAATATTATCACCAGATGCCGAGTCGGTCGCATCTGATGGGTCAAGTAAGGGTCAAGTAAAGCCTCAAATCAAAATAGCTGGAACAGATTTTCCTGTCTCAAGTCAGAATGGTATATTTACCTTTGACTACAATATTTACAGCGAAAACGCCACTCCAATTAATTATAAATTAAAAATTGAGTGGAATGGTAAGTGGGAGAAGAGGTTAGCGGAGATGAAGCAGAATATAACTATAACTAAAATATAGAACAGATTAAAATGTATAAATTTTTCATTATATCCTATAAAGGTGCAAATTCTGAAAGTGTAAAGGAAATTGCTAAATCTTTGGGTGCGTGGTTTACTTATTTTGAAAATCAATATATCGTTTGTTCTACTCTACCATTTAATGACGTTAAACTAAAATTATCGAGTATTACTAATCAAGGAACTGATAGATTGTTAATATTAGAAGTTGATATAAAAACTTTCGAAGGCTTTCTCCCACAAAATGCATGGGATTGGTTAAATAAGCAAAAGGACAAAATAAAGAAAGTAAAATAGAGTAAAAGCCTCATCGGTAGAGCATAAAAACAATTCTAGCGACAAATAAACTAGATTTATATTTTTTAAGGACTGAAATTAACAAGCCTCATGCAATGCGTGAGGTTTTTTTTAAAATTATATTATAAGTTGTTTTGAAGAAGTCCAAATATCCAGATATTTATTGGGAAAAAGATTATGCTGAAAGGGAAAGATTATTCCCAGTAAAGCCTTATTTTAAAGACTATCATTTGGACTTTACAGCAAAAGATATAAAGTATATAATTGTAGACAATGACGATGAATTCCTGCCTTAATAGATATATTAGAAAAACAGACCAGATTGTTTCAAAACGAAAAGGAGTTTAAGATCTTACTGACAAAGATACTTACAGTCAAACAAATTATTGAAGATTTTTAGCAAGTAAATATTTGATCATGCAATAACAAGGCTCCAAATTTACCGAGATAAAATGCCGTTTAAATCCCAGTAAAAATCAGGCAAAAGAAAACTGGAAGGTACTCTGCACACTATAATTAATTATCCCTCGAATTATGATAACTTATGTTCTGATCGATACCTGCAATCTACGTCGACTAATATCAAAAAATGAAATTGGCTATCAGCTAAAAAGACTTACCAATTGGGTGGAAAATGAGCATGTTCGGCTACTAGTACCTGAAGGACTGATTGCTGAATGGGAAAAACACCGGGAAAAAGAGCGTGATGCAATTAAGCATAGCATAAAAAAACATGCGGATGTTGTAAAGGCAAATAAACTAATGATCAATGTGGACAGACCCATTCTAACCACTGTAGCACAAAAACTGTTAGAAACGCAAATAGAAATGGTAGATAGGCTACTTGCGGAAGGGCAGCAGGTTAAGGTCTCTAACACAGTTTTACAAATTGTATATCAACTCGAACAAAGTAAACAACCACCTTTCCGAACAAAATTTGATAGTCGCCCTGACGCCTATTGCATTTTCAGCACAATGGAATACTGTGCGATGCACAGTATTGATGAATTATACTTTGTATCCGATAATTATACCGATTTTGCCGACCAAAATTTTGACATTTACCTTCACCCAACTATACAGGAAAAATTTCCGGATTGTAACGTAAAATACTTCCGAAATTTAGATAGTTGCTTCTCGCGACTGGAAGAGGCAGGATTACCAATGCTTACTTCACCAAAATCAGCAGCACATCCTGTTCACCAGATATGGAAAGTAGATATGGCCGCGCCCATAATCGACCAGGTATATGAATATCTACAATTAGCCTTTAAGGAATGGAATTTCTTACCTAGGCAAATTCTTCACGATCAATACCCATTTTTAATCGATGATAAGCCACGGTTTAATAAACGTCCATTCACATTACATACCGATAACTCACAGATTACAGAACTCCTTACCGGCATAAGAATCGAGGATGGCAAATATATCCATACAAATAAGGATCTACTGGAAGGCGTCCATGAGCCTGAAAAAAAACTGAAAACTATTATTGCAACACTTTCCCGCAACTTAATACGTTCTGTTGCCAATAATGATGATGGCCGTGAAGGCACAGAAATCATCAATCTCAGTATGATAAACCTTCCCACCGCTACAGGTAAATTTGAGAGATTTGAATTCCAAGATTTATTTGACCTGGATGTAACAGTCCAAGACAGTACAGAAAAGATATTAGAAGTCGCTGCTATTCAGTTCCGGATGGGCCATATCGACGAAGCCGCACAAAGTCTATTGCTTGCTGTTACAAGAGCCACCGAGTATTCGGAAAATGCCCTATACTTCATCGCCCAATACAATCTGTCCATATTGAAAATAATGTTACATGGCTATTACTATCCCAATCAGCAGCCTGTAACAAACGTGAAAGAGCTGAAAGAGATAGATGTATCAACAATTTTCAATTACTGTAAAAACTCAGAAAATGAGTCTCTGCTGAAACGAATAATAGACGAGGATTTTCTTACCGAATTTAATTTTCAAATCCACCAATTGGTAGGCAAAATCAGGGCTGACTATTATACCCGAAATACCGGGCATAATGGATACACGAAGGAACTTCTCTTTCAATATATGGAATTTAATGGATTTATCTTTTACAATCACCTGTTCGCTGAAATCTATGATCATTTCCAACAAACCAGTAATGTATTTATTGAAGGATTGCTAGCATCCTATGCATGTCAGGATGAACTGGGAGGAAAACTTAGGCATTTTCATGATCAGTTACTTTTTATTATTGTACGTTATGGCAAGTACGAGAACATCCGAGAATATATTGACCGATATGGCATCAACGCTATCACTTACGAGCAAACAGAGAAAAGAAAAGGGTTTGTCGATATTTTTCTTAGTTTTTTAAATGCATATGATAAGGTGACTACCGCCGATAAGGCTTGCAAAAAAATACCAACAAAAGTTTTCTGGCACAATTACAACCATTACTTCCATAACTTCTTGTTATTGACTAGTTATTTAAATCTTTCAGCCGATCAAGACTCCCTTATCGCGGATCACCTACTGGCATTCTTAAAAAAGGAGCAAAATCTGCGATTTCATCCACTGCTAGAAGTGTTAGCCATATTTATCAAGAAAAAAGGAAAGCACATTTCTGTTGATCTGCTGCTTTCCTATCTCGAACTATGCATTTTGTATCCAAAGTTCAGGGACGATTATCTGACTCATAATATTTGCGAAGAACTGAAAGAAAAAACCGGATTTCCATTTGATATAAGTCATGATACCTTTTCATCTTTCAAACAGGCATTTCTGCCCATTCCATACACTGCTGATATCTCAGATAATATCGGTATTATTGAACGAGTCTATAATTCAATAACTGATCAGGGGAATAAGAACGAAATTTCTCAATACATTACCCAAATACTTGAATCGAGCTTTAGGCCGTACTTGTTCTACAAAGCTACTATGTCCGGCATCATAGCATTATCGGATACAATGACGGCAAAGTATCACACTGCAATGGCTAATTACATCAGTAGCCTGGACAAATCTCATAGCCACCATTATGGATACTTTAATTTTTCTGATGAGATGATAGATAGTTATATGAATTTTGTTTTGATGCAAAATTATACCCTGCCGGAGCCTGTACAAAGTGACCTGCTGGAAATGGGGCCATATTATCGATGGTTACTGAATATAGACACCTTCGATTATTCGGAATTCAATTATAGATGGCTATCCCGGTATTTTACCATTTACTATAAGACGCGATTTATGCAATCGACAGTACTAAAACGGCACCTATTGGAGTATATACGTCAGAATCCAAAGTCACCGGCGCAGGGAGTATTTATCCGAATCTTTAATATGGATGATTAATGGCATTAAATACTATTTATCCAATCTTATAAATTTCCTGTTTACCATCAAAAATAATAGGAGGCTTTTATTTAGAATGGGCTGTAAAACGGATGCGCTTTAGTGTTTCGGCGTGGCATTTTAGAAACGTCTAGCTGAAACTGAATCCCAATCGGAACTAGTTACTATTTTTGCCCATCATTACACCTGACTACAACCCCAATAATTTTAAAAGCGATGTGTATGAGTGAAAGTATGCATAATGAAAATGCCATGCCCCAGATGCTATTCACCTTTAACCCAGATCAATTTTGGCAACGTATTAGATTAATAATCCGCGAAGAATTGCTTTTCGAAGAAAAAACGGATTCCTCTAAACTTGCTTATGAAACTCCTGGACTGCTTTATAAGCCTATCTATAAGATTGCAGAGGTGTGTGAATTATTTCAGGTGACCCGACAAACAGTGTATGATTGGGTAAGGGTAGGTAAGTTAAAGCGGTACAAAGTGAGATCCAGTGTTTTCTTTTTGAAGGATGAAATCTGGCAGTTATTCCGCGAAGAGTACAAGGAGAAGGAAACGTATTAAAGATGTAATTAGCCGCTGCCGCGGGCTTACACTTTTTATCGAATGATTTTTGCGGCTTCAAGTCATCTTTTAGCTTTTGTAGGAAAAATCATTCGGTAAAAAAGTGCCTAGTTTAAAAAGTGAGTATCCTAGTACGAGAAACTTTATTCCTTTGGAAATAACTGGTATAACTCTACCTGCAGGGCTTCAGCCAGCTTTACGATAGAATGAAATTCAATATTCTTTTGTCCATTCTCAATTCTACTTATATCGCCATTATCGATACCTGACCTAACCTCAAGGTCCAGTTGAGTTAATTCTTTTTCTTTCCTTAGCTGTCGCAAGCGTTTACCAAGTTTGATAAGCTCGTCTGAATATCTATCTGTAGCCATTTTTATTATTAATGGCTTCCAAGCTCGCAGAAAACCAGAATAAAAAATTTGGTTTATAACACAAATTTTAAAAAAGATGTTTATCTTCGCAAAGTGAGAATGGTTTGGTGTAAATGTTTATTTTAGCGAGCCCTTAAGATATTAAGGCTTTCGCTTAATCCTCATCTTGGGAACCTGAGAAATTCTAAAGGGAATGAGGACGATAAGTGAATAGCCCATGCTATGCGTGGGCCCACTTACTCGTTCCCTAAGGCTTCTCAGGGCCTCCAAGACGGGTAATGTTGGGCCTGCGCTTTTTTTTGTTTATAACTCTCCGCAGGCATTAGATAGTTTCTCAGATTTTAATGATAAGGTTTAGTTAACCGGTCCTGATGACCGGTAAGGAGAATCGTTTGGCATAATCTGACCTGTAGCCCTTTAAATCAATCTTTAAAATTGAAATTTTCATGAAAAATTTATTAAGTAGCCTGTGCGACATTACTCCGTTTAGTAGTAAGAGTAGTTTTGTAAACCTCTGTTGGTACTCGTTAAGTAGGGTTATTGCCAGTAAGGAAGCCGATAAATGGACATCAAGGCAACGAGATGACTTTATGCTATTCACCCAGTATTTTGTTAGATGTGGAGAGGCGGTATTTATTGTTAAAGATGCCTTGATCCGGGATAACGTTACGGACCTCAATAGTAAGCTAGTTACTGAGTTGGCTGAGCCTTTAGATTGGCTGGAGGAATTCGGCTCAGGTGTAGGAGCAGACGAACTGGATAATGTAATTGATGAATATGCAGAGATACTCCTAAGCATAGAAAAGCGCATGGCAGACGAGGAAGTCGCCGAATTTGCCGCCAACCATTTCAAATTTTTCTTCCAGACGGTCCATTCTTTAAATATTGAAGAACGAACAAAGTGTATGCAGCTTGTTAATCACCACTAAACCTTGACTGATGAAGAATACTAATGGCTCAAATGTTTTATTTATACTTCATACGGCGTTTATTAATGTCCCCTTGCGTTTTAGGGAACGGGTGTGTGAAGAGTGTGACTACAGTATCCCTACCTTTTATCGAAAGGTGAGAGGCCGCGATAAAGTTATTGAAGGACGGCTTATTTCGGCTCTAAGCAAAGCAGAAAAGGATAAGATTAAGGAGATAGGAGATAGTATAAAGGATGAATTGACGTCCGCAATAGCGGCTCTTACTTCGGATAAATAGTTCTCTTTTGTTTCAAAATGGATAGAAATGGCGCCAATAAAAGGCGCCATTTTTTGATTGTGATCTTCAAAGATTCGTTTTATTTTGAGGAATTATGACTAGATCTGAAATCTACAATTGGCTGGTAATGGCTTTTTCTGAGCCAATGAATAACGTTGCTGAAACCTTTTATTATGATAGAAGAGATAGAGAGGAATTTGTTCAGAATATCGATGAAGAGAAGGTGTTAAATGTACTCCAACAGAGAATTAAAAACCAAGACGGATCTCAGCGGTTTGACTTTTACTTTGGTCCCGAGGCGTCCGATACGATGATACAAGAATGGCAAGAGCTAAAGTATCTTCGCTTAATTCCTATCATCAATCAGTTTATTGAGCGTAACGAGATTGACCTTGAAGCATCCAGAGTGTGGGATGTTGGTGGTAATTTTTCTATAGATCTTAGCCTGAAACAGTAAGAAAAGCAGGGGGTAACCCTCCTTTTCTAGGCCGATATTTCAATAACTGATTTAACCGCATTGCGAGTTTCCCATATTTCTTTGATTTTTCTTCCTGCTTCTTCAGGACTTATACGGATGTACCTATAGAAACCTGTCAGGCTTTTATGGCCGCTTATTTTCATAATTAGTTCAACGGGTGTCCCCGCAAGAAACTCATTCGTACAGAAGGACCGGCGGCAGGTGTGAGAGGTTATCCACCCGTATTTAGGTTTTATTACCTCTATATCCTTATTCCCTTTTTTGTAGGAGAACTTGATAGTTTCACAGATGCCTGCAAGCCGGCCAATTTCCTTAATGTTTGCATTGAAATCTGGGTTATTTACGGCCGGAATCTCTTTTCTGAAACGATCTATAAGTATCTCGTTAGCGGTGTCCATTAGGGGAATTACCACCCAGTGGTCTGATTTTTCCTGCTTTTTTCGCAGCATTCCTTCCCGTATATCTTCTGACTTGATATTGGAAAAATCTGAAAACCTAAGCCCGGTGAGGCATCCCAAAACAAATAAATCGCGGTAGGGAAGGAGTGTAGGGCAGTCCGTCAGATCAGTGCTGTATATCTGGTTTATTTCCTTCCATGAGAGATAAATCGCGTCTGATTCTTCATTAAGTATTTTAAAGTCTGATAAATCAATGGAGGGTATGATTTTACGGCGTATTCTATCCCGGATGAATATACGTAGCTGCTTAATGGTTTTTCCAACTGTAGCCGTTTTAAGGCCCTTTATAACAGTTTTTCGCCTACGTTAGACATACTCAAAAGTTAGAAAGTCAACAAGATCCTCATAGAAGTTAAAATCAAGGCAGTTAAAGGTGATCGCGGTTTTACGGTAGTCCTGATATGCTTGTAAGTGATCTTTCATATTTTTATAAATCCGTAGCATGCCAGGCGTAACCTTGTTTGTTTTGCATTGATGTAATCATCAATTTGGAAATAGAAATTCAGATTTGTTTGCGGCTGCCTGGTCGCAGCCTCTTTGGCAGTAGGGCCAAGTGTTTTGAGGTCAAGGTCTGGTTTAAAGGTGCGTTTAAGAAAGGAAATAAGATCCTTTATTTATTTTTTCTTTCATGGCATAAGTAAGTATGTCCTGTGCAATACGGATACACGTTTGCAGGCGTTGGTTGAGGTCTGTTACATCTCCGTAATTTTCGGGTAGGCTATCATCAATGCGTAGCTTCTTACGGTTCCAGTATCCCGGCGGGATAGAAATGCTAGTGTTTAATAGGATTCGTTTGTCAATGGAATAGCAGTACTGAAGGAAAATAATACTAGTGCCGTCTTTGCGCATGTCCCTTTTGGTACAAACCGGCTTAATGGGTAACATCATACTCTATAATTTACTCTATAAAAATTATGTCGGCTCTTGTAAAGGTAAAACCCTTAATGCCTATACGGAGTTATAGAATATTGAAAATCATAGAGTTGTTGTAGTCTTGTGTCATCATCTGTAAAGATGATTTTCACATAAGAAATCCCAAGGGGATCACTGGGAAGTTTCAAAGCCTGCGCTGGTCGCGGGCTTTGTTGTTTTGGTCTATTTGTTAGTTGAACAGACAAGTCTTCAAATGTATAGTCATTATCCTTTTTATATTTGTTCCAGAATTAGATATTTTAAGCGATACAATTCATTTTTTATTGTTAATAATGCAGTTGGCTCATCCTTAAACTGGGTTTTATGATTCTCAATATAAATATTTATTTCTACGATTGCTGCATCAACATCTGATTGCCATTTTTCAAGATTAAGCCCTTGAATAATGTCCTTATAGGCATTTTGATACTGTTCCTTAATTTTGTCGATGTCCGCCATTGGGGTTTTGTTTTAGTTCATAATGCGGGTCATTAAAATCGATAGTTTTTCGACAGCTTCACCGACCTCAAGTGTTGGGTTTCTTCCTGTTTCCTTGATAACCTCGATGGCATGTTCCTGTTTGATAATCCGTAGTATCTTCTCCATTTTAATTTTAGAAGTTTTATCACTACCTATAAAGACGAGCTGTTTATTTGTTAGATATAATGTTCCCGTTTGGATGAGGGTAGATTTATACAATCCTCTACCTATCGACCGGTCCTCATACCAATGAGTTCCCGGACACCTGAAATAACATATTTCATTTTTCGGGAAGTCAATGTCAGAGGATAGGATAGGAAGTGGCTCATTCTCCAGTTGCCAATAATTTTCAAACTCAGTGAGCTGATGTCTGATACGCTGGTCATCTAAAATATCAACCTCCAGGTTCTTTACCAGAACTTGCAGATGCAATTTGGTATTGGGAGAGAGACGTTTACTGGCAATAATATTCTGAAGCTGTTTGCCCACATATTCTTCCCGGATTTCACGACTAATATCCAAGGCGAGATCTATCGGTAATTTTATATTATTAGCAAAAGTGTAAAGCTTTTGTTGATCTTTCTTGTTGTAAGTACCGTCCCTGATTACATTCTTAACGGCTTCTCTGAAGTAGTTTCCGCCAATTTTAATATGGAATAGTTTTACCTGGGTGTCATCTAACCTTAGCAAATGCTGCAGGTGAGGAAGCTTTGTATCGAAGCCATTGCTAGAGGAGTTATGAGCCAGAGAAAATTGAAGATAAACAGCGTAAAACTCCTGCATATTTAGACCGAAAGTTTTAAGTAGGTCTATATTATACCTGTTTTCAATTTCCGAGATAGCCGGTGCTGTAATCTGGTCAATAGGGACTGTTGCCAATAAGTTATTTACTTCTATTAGGGCATTTTCTTCAATGGGTTGTCTAAATAGCTTTCTGAAAAAGCTTGGACGCCTCAATGGGATTGCCTGAAATGGGACGCGTTCCATGTGTTACTCGTATTTTCTGTAAGTTTCGTATATAGGATCATTCCAGTTGCATACACCGCCATGCCAGGAGCAGGCCCCGCGTCCTCTGGCGTAAGAAGTACTGCCATCGCAACACCTGGTAATATAGCCAGTTACTCTCTTGCGCTCGGGGTTAATTTTATCATGATATTTTTCAGCTTCAGTACTTCCAGCCCGCATTGCAAGGCGTAGATCTCGAACAGCACCTTCCTGCTCTCCCAGTTTATCGTAACACAATGCCCGGTTATATAATAGACTGGGATCTTCCGGGGATTGAGCCAGCAAATCTGTCAGGGATATTACCGCAGGTCTGTACTTACCGGCTTTGACTAATTTTAATGTATTTTCCTTATCGATGTCGTACTTAATGACGGTAATCTCGTGTTTTTCTTCCTGGCTTACAGCCATTGAAAAAGACTTCTTTAACATGGAGTTGGTCTCACTGTCAGAAAGGTTACCTTTTAAATGCTTATGCTTTAGTAATGACAGATAAGTATGTAAACTATCCCTGCGGATGCTATCCTTTACAGCAGCAATTTCTTGCTCCCGTTGTTGCTGTTGCTTTATCAGGAGTTGTTCTTGCGCTAAACGCGCATCGGCTTTGCCATAATACCCGGCCATTCCTAAAAATGGTAGCAGTAATATGCCGTATACCAGGAGTCTGACGGCAGGAGTATAGTCAAACTGAAGCTTTTGCTCTATCCATGGATACATGGAAGGAAGTAAACCAAGGCCCATAATAATTGACAGTAATGCCAGTAAAGGATGGGTGATCGAGTAAAGAGAAAATAAGAATAAAGCAACAGCGATTATAGCTCCTATAGCCTTGGCTGCGCTACTTGCGCCTGCTATATTTGATGAACTGCCGTTAAAATAATCGGGCAGTACTTTCGCATTTGAGGGAATAATATCTTTTATATATCTCATGGATAATGGGGGACTACTATTTCACATAACGTATATGTAGTGAAAGATAAGTAAAATATTTATTTCTGATAAAACAAAAAGGTACTATTTCGTTAATATTTATTCCATAATATAGGAAGTTTATAAGAATTACGATGCTGCTGTTCAAAGCATTATCATGGGTTTTAATCACCTCCTTCATATCTGCTATTAATTCTTTAAACAACCGGTTATTTTTAATAACACCTGTTGGTTACGGGGACCTCTTGCTGAGTCCTTTCTGGAAAATGGCGCCAGAGGGTACATCGGGACATTGTGGAAAATTAGTAATCAGTTAAATGAAGCATCGTTAAGAATCAGATGTAATCCTGCCTATAATTAGATGCTGGAGCAGTCCCGCGGAAATATACAGTTACCTTAAATTTAATCTTGCCGAACGCACACATAGATTTAATCTAAAGAGGTGAATGGCAATGAAATGACAAATCTAGATAAGTCGGCGATTTTATCAGAGTTTTGATTCAAGTTATATTTGCTGTTTCTGGGCTTCGTTTCCGGGTTTTGTATATTGTCATAATGTGAAATAATTTTTATCGAGATTATTAATGTTTCCTAAATAACGTATATTGAAGGCTGATTAATTGTCATAATAATTAACCCTTTATCAAATCCCTAATTAATGAAGTTGTATTGTACGCTGATTGTTTACCCGGTCTTGTTTTATGCCATTCTCTGAATTGTAAGTATCCCAGGAAACGTGTAGGAAACTTGTGTTTAGAATATAGTCGCTGCAGTACCCCATGTAATTTTAGTTAACTATGAAATTGAGCTCCCTGACCAGTTCTTCCTTTATAAAGCGAAGTGTAACTGTTGGTTTATCGATAATTTTATCTCTTGGTAGCCGCGCCCAGGACGACTTTTCGGTGCTGGCAAAATCGGTTAGTATTACAGCGCCCTCTCCAACTGCATCGGCGCTGGGAGAGTACGGAAGAAGCCCGGTCGGTCTGGCAACGGGAACTCCTGACATCACTATTCCGCTTTACACTGTTGAAACCCAGCACCTGAAATTGCCGTTGCGGCTCAGATATAATTCCAACGGAGTCAGAGTTGATGCAATTGCATCCAGAACAGGTATGGGCTGGACATTGGACGCCGGTGGTGTAATTACCAGAAATGTAAATGGCAGCCCCGATGAAACAAGTACCTGGCTGCCTTATGTCAATGATATCACCAGCAGGCAGGGTATTAAATATATGATAAAAGCGGCTGACGTGGCAGAGGGAAATCAGTTGACCTTAGATACCCAGCCAGATTTGTTTACTTTTAATTTTGGGGAGTATATAGGTAAATTTACGCTCGATTCAGCCAGGAACGTTGTATTGATGAAATATGAGAACCTGAAAATTGAGTATTATTTCTTGCTGGGATCCCTCAATTTTAAAGTAACGGCTCCCGATGGCGTCATCTATTATTTCGGTGGAGTAGGGGCCACAGAACAAACCAAGCCACCTCCCACCAATGGTCCCTGTGAAGTCAACTATGTGCGTCCGTCTGAAACGGCCTGGTATCTGACCAAAATAGTACATCCTGCCGGAGATTCCATTATGTTCCGCTATCAAGGTTTTCGAAGTACCTATGAACTGGGTATTAATCAAATGTATTTTGCTAAAACTTATGGGAGCCGTACTGTTATTTGCGCGGAAGGCAGGGTTTGTGATGCCTACGGTAATTCCACCTGTTTGTCACGACTGAGGGTGGACGCATACGCATTATCGGAAATCAGCACCTCCCTGGGAGATAAAATACAACTCATTAATAGTCCAAGGCTGGACGTGGATAATGAGCTATTATTAGATAGTATCCAAATTTATCTTAAAAAAGATCTTGCTGTTCCCTACAGGACCATTGACCTGCAGTACACCTATTCCCAAAGCAGGGAAAGTTATGCCAATACCTATTTTGTCAATCCTCAATATGGCAAGCGCTTGTTTTTGACAGATGTTATTGAAAAAGCCCGTGGAACTTTATATAAAAAACATAGTTTTTTATATAATGATTATAATGGGCTTCCGGATAGATTATCTTTTTCGCAGGATGACTATGGATATTTTAATGGGAGATCTAACAGTTATCTGATCCCAACTCCTCCGCTTGAGCACCAACCCGAGTTTTCCTTTATTACTGGTGATCGTAGTCCAGACCCGACCTATGCGGGGAAGGGACTTTTATCCAAGATCGTCTTTCCCACCGGGGGGTATGATACCCTGATCTATGAAGGACATTCCATTAATAGCAGGGAGCTGGTCAGAGCGCCGGCCAGTAATATTACTATTACAACAATTGGTCAAGGAGTTAAGAATGTAAAGAAGATTGATACAGTGATTATACCCGATCTCAGACAGCGTGTAGCCTTTCATCTTAAATGTGAAGTGGTGCCAGGGGAAAGTTATGAACCGCTTGACAATTACACGAAAGTGCGGATCTATCAGGGAACCGCTGAAATATACAACGCGGTGGTTAATGTTGGCAGCCCCGTTGATTACATCAGCACTTTGGAGGCTGGCATTTCTTACAAGGTTGAGCTAAATGTATATGGCAATGTGGTAAGAGGGACCGCTGAATTTACCTATTATGCCGAGCAGGATTCGCCCGTTTATGAGGACCGGAATATATTTGTTGGCGGAATGCGTATTGCTCAAATCAAGTCTTTTTCCAGTGAGAGAGGTTTCCATGATATCAGAAGATTCTATTATGGTACTCCGACCAACCTTCTGAAATCTTCCGGTAGTATTGTAGAAGAGGTATGGGGGTATTTTAACGAATTTGAGGTTCGGTTTTTTTGCGGGTCTGCCAATCAACCGCCGAACGGATGGACAATTGAGCAGTGTAAAAGAAAAGCGGCATATTCAAGTACACTACACAATTCATTTGGTAGTGCTGCTAGTCATATTTACTATGGATCAGTGGTGGAAAGTAAGGGCGATGACTTTGAGAACGGAGGCATTTGGAGTACGTTCAAACACCGAAGTAATGACTATGCAGACCTGATGCTGGGCTACCGGCCACATGGTATGACCAGTTCCAACGTGGCCTGGGAAAATGGTCTGAAGACCTCGGAGCTTTATTTTTCAAAGGTGAATAGTAATATTATTAATAAAAAGTTAGTTACCTATAATTATAAGATTGATTTCCGTTATCAAAAAGATTTATTCGGATACCTGGTGAGAAGAAGGTACCAGGAAATTATTCTAAATCCCGATGCCACACCAGTCAATCCCGAAGAATATGCAGTCTATGATGTGTTAAGATATCCGGTTACCGGTAGCTGGACCTATCTGGATACTACGGTGACTACTGTTTATGGTGATAACGGGCAAACTGCAACCACCAGGAGTGCTAACATCTATGATAATGTGCTCCATAACAATCCAACCAGGATATGGAATACCAGAAGTGACGGACGGGAGGAGTTTATCAGCATCTTTTATCCCCTGGATTATGCGCCCGGAACAGCTTTCCTGGATAGCCTGAAAATTGCCAATATTGTTAACGTGCCTATTGAAAAAGTTAAGTACCTGAAAAATGGAACAGATATAAAGATATTGGCGGGTTCCATCACATTATATAATGCCGGTAGAAAGGGTACCAGAAAATCAGAATGGCTGGTGTCGCCGGCAGATCCGATTGCCTTGCCGGATTTCAAATTTTCGGGCAGGTCCAAAGGGGTATTACCTCCGGCCGGCACCGCTGCAGCTTTTACGCAGGATCCCCGTTATGAGGAAAGGATTAGCTATGACGGTTATGATGCCGCCAGCAACCTAAATCATTACGTACTCAATAAACAGAAGGGGATTTGTTACATATGGGGATACAATGCAAAATATCCGGTTGCTGAAATAGAAAATGCAGCCTTATCAGATGTGGCTTATACCAGTTTTGAAACGCCTGAATGGGGTAACTGGACATCCGGTAATAACACTTTTGTTACCAGTGACGGGCTGTCCGGAAAACAATGTTATGCTTTAACCAGCGGCCCAGTGAGTAAGTCCGGCCTGAGTTCTTCCATAAAGTATGTGGTTGCCTACTGGGCCAAATCCGGGGCGGTGGTCAATGTAAACGGAACAGTGAGTACTGTGGCGGGCGCCACTTACAATAACTGGACTTATTTTGAGAAGATAGTAACTGGCATATCCGCTGTAACCATCAGTGGTAGTGGCAACATTGATGAGCTGCGGCTGTACCCGCAGCAGGCACAGATCAATACCACCACCTACGAACCGGGTATTGGCGTTACAGGAAAGTTTGACCAAAAAGGAGGACTTGCCTTTTTTGAATATGATGCGTTTGGCCGGTTAGTATTGGTAAAAGATCAGAACGGAAAGGTATTGAAACAATATGGTTATCAATATCAGGCGCCGGTCACACAATAATTACAAGTTCTGTTTTTTACATTATTTGTAGAAGATAGAGGAACTGACATTGTATATTATTGAAATGAAGAAAGAAAGTATCCCGCAGCGTGTCGAGATAGAGACATTAAAAAAAGAGATGAAGAAGAAAGGCTAATCAGATTGTTGATCATCTAATGAAATAAGTATCATGTATAGATTTTGTTTGTTTATAGTACTGGTGAGCATTACGGTAGGGTTACAGGCACAGAATAAGCCTGATGTTACCACCCGCCCGGCAGCTGCAGCTGTTGTTGTGCCAGGAGCCTATACAAATACAACGACTAATTATGTCCGCACCTGGGAACCTGCGATTCCCACAGCTGATACGGCTTATGTGGCTTCTCCCAGTAGGCCGGTAACAGAGGTGCGTCAGGCAACCCAATATTATGATGGGCTGGGACGGCCGTTACAAACCGTTTCAAAAGCTATGAGCATCACCGGCAAAGACCTGGTAACACCCGTGGTATATGATGTCTTTGGAAGGGAACAATTTAAATACCTGCCCTATGTACAGCAAAATGGCAATATCAGTGATGGTAAATTTAAAACCGATCCTTTCAATGCACAGAAGGCTTTTTATAAAAATGTTACACTTTCACCTGGAGCTGTGGGGGACAGTGTGTATTACAACCGGGTTGATTACGAAGCCTCGCCTTTAAACCGAGTGCTCAAAACATATGCACCAGGTAATAGTTGGGCAAAAGATGATCCGGCAACGGTCGAACGTGGTGGTAACCGGCCTACAGAGGTGCAATATCAGATCAACACCACCGCTGATTCTGTGCGGATCTGGGATTTATCTGCCGGTGTGGTTATTCCCTCCAGCGTGGCAGGCAGAACTTACGGTGCAGGGCAACTGAATAAAAATTGCAGTATTGACGAAAGCGGTAACCAGGTGGTGGAATACCGGGATTGGGACAATAAAGTAGTGCTGAAAAAAGTGCAGCTAGCGACCACTCCTGGTGCTGCGCATATGGGGTGGCTCTGTACGTATTACGTTTATGATGACTTGGGAAATCTACGTTTTGTTATTCCGCCAAAGGCTGTGGAAGCCGTTATCAGCAACTGGATAATTACCGTTGGTATTGCAACAGAACTTTGTTTTATTTACAGGTATGATGGGCGGAAACGTATGATCGTAAAGAAAGCACCTGGTGCTGACTCCACTGAGATGGTGTATGACGTGCGTGACAGGCTGGTCTTTTCCCGCGATGGAAATATGAAAGGTAAAACCTGGCTGGTGACTTTTTATGATGGACTGGACCGGCCCACCATGACAGCCATTTATAGCGCCGCAACGGAGCGGGTTGCTCTCCAAACATCCATGGATGTAGCCGTGAGTAACACGCAAAATATATCTTATACCTTTCCTGGTACCTTTGATCTGACGCTGGCCTCCCATAATGGCAGCATTTTATACCAGGCGACCAACAGCATTACCCTTGAAGATGGCTTTGATACAGGGACGGGAGCAGACGTGACTTTAGAGATAAATACGGCGGCGACCAACGGCAATACCATTATCGCTGCCACTAATCCGTTACCGAACATTCCGCCAGGTGCGCTTACGCCACTTACCTACACCTTTTACGGGGATTATAGCTTTCCAGGTAAGCAAAATTATGGCAGTGGTGATATTTCCAAACCACAGGCCGGCAGCAATCCCTATGCAGAAGCCCTACCCGCAGCAGCCAGTAACATGATTGCGGGGCTTGTGACCGGCACCAAGGTAAGGGTACTGGGCACAGATCAATGGTTTACTACAACCAATTATTACAATGATAAGGGACGTCTTATCCAGACCCTTACTGATAATATTAGTGGTGGACTGGACGTGGCGACCCATTTGTATGACTTTAATGGAAAATTGCTCAGCAGCTACCTGCGTCATCGTAATCAGCGAAGTGGAACTACTGCACAAACATCGGTACTGACGATGCAGACATATGATGCGGCGGGACGCTTACTGAGCATAAAGAAAAGAATAAACGATGACGTGAACCTGGAAAGAACCATCGCAGTCAACGAATACGATGAGCTGGGGCAGTTGAAGAAAAAGCGGTTGGGTGTATCAGGGACCGGTACTCAACTGGAAACTTTGAACTATGAATACAATATTCGTGGCTGGTTGAAGAGTATCAATAAAGATTTTATTCCTACAGCTGGCAGCACCCTCAACTGGTTTGGACAGGAGCTGAGCTATGATTATGGTTTTACAACATCTCAGTACAATGGCAATATTGCCGGCGCCCGGTGGAAAAGCCGCGGAGACGGAATCGCCAGGGCCTATGGGTATGGCTATGATAAAGTTAATCGCCTGACGGCGGCAGACTTTACGCAGCAAAATAGTGGTAGTACAGGCTGGACTAGTGACCAGAAAAACTTCTCGGTAAACGGACTGGCTTATGATGCCAACGGTAATATTCAGTTCATGAACCAGAAGGGAATGAACGGTGCAGCGCTGCAAACGCTGGATAGCTTAAAATATGGCTACCAGACAGGCAGTAATAAACTATTGTTTGTTACCGACAGGAAAAATAATGCACAAAGCCTGTTAGGTGATTTCAAAGAAATTAATAACAATGAAACGATAGACTATGTTTATGATGCCAATGGTAATCTCACCTGTGACTCCAACAAGAACATCACCGCTGTTCATTACAATCATCTTAACCTGCCCGACAGCATTTCCATTGGCAGAAAGGGGGTGATTAATTACTGGTATGACGCGGCTGGCAATAAATTAAAGAAGATTGTAACAGACCATACCGTCGTTCCTGCTAAAATCACCACTACGGACTATATTGGCGGTTTTGTCTATCAGAATGATACATTGCAGTTTTTAAATCATGAAGAAGGCAGGATACGCACTATAATCCAGTCGGGACAGCCGGTGGCTTTTAAATACGATTATTTTGTAAAAGATCACCTTGGAAACATACGGATGGTGCTGACCGAACAGACAGACTTTTCCATGTATACCGCTACTATGGAGACAGGGGCAGCTCACGTTGAAACAGCGTTGTTCAGCAATATTGACAACTCCCGCACCACTAAGCCGGTAGGCTATCCTGCCGATGAAAGTGCCGGAAGTAACGCCTCGGTAGCAAAATTAAATGCAGCTGCCGGAGGCAAAAAAATCGGTCCTTCCATTGTATTACGTGTTATGGCTGGAGATACAATTCAGCTCAGCGCCAAAGCTTTTTATAAATCCGACGCGCCTGCAGAAAAAAATACCGGAGCTTCCACGACTGAAAATATGCTGGCCGACCTGGTACAGGCTTTTAATAGTAGCACCGGAACGGATGGAGCACATGGCACTGGTGCAGATAATAGACAGACACCTTTTAGCAGTAATTTTTATAATAACGATTATCAGCGTCTGAAACAGAAGGATCCCGATCAGCCTAATTCAGGCAGGCCTAAAGCATATCTGAATTTTGTTTTATTCGATGATCAGTTTACATTAGTGGAAGAGAATAGTGGTGTTAAACAGGTTAAGGCAGAACCAGATCAGCTGCAGGCGCTTAGCCAGGATAAGATGGTTATTAAGAAATCCGGCTTTTTGTATGTGTATACCAGTAATGAAAGTGCGAAAGATGTGTACTTTGATAATATAATTTTAGGGGTAAATTCAGGCCCATTGCTGGAGGAGACACATTATTATCCGTTTGGGCTCGTGATGGCTGGGATTAGTTCGAATGCGCTGAAAGGAAGTAATTATCCGGAGAATAGGATGAAATTTAATGGCAAGGAATTACAGAGTAAAGAGTTTACAGAGGGAAGTGGCCTTGAGTGGTATGATTACGGAGCGAGGATGTATGATGCGCAGATAGGAAGGTGGCATGGAATTGACCCGCTGGGTGAAGCATCCAGAAGATGGAGCCCTTATAATTATGCTTATAATAATCCAATACGGTTTGTAGACCCTGATGGGATGCTTAATGCAGATGCTGTAAGTAAGGGCGGGGTTAAGGGCGAAGACGAAGAAAAAGATTGGAATCGTTCATGGTTGTTTGGACAACCGGAAAAGAGCGGGAACGCTAAATTTAAGTCTGGGGATGATGAACCTCACTATCTTGCAAGCACAGACGTTGTTAAGAATACAGACGGCTCGTTAACTGTAGTTGATGCAAAGAATGACCATGACAATAATATTTATGTAAGAGGAGCAGATGGTAATCGGACAGGCGAAATAATTGGACAGACAGACAATCCATGGGATTTTCTGACTACTAATGATGCTGATGGGTCCTTTGTACAACCGGCAATAGGAGTAACTTTTACCTTGAATAATTTGCCCAATGGTAACAAAATCATATCCGGGCTTGCGTCCAAATGGGGACTGACTGCGTCCGCTCTGCAATCAGCTAACGAGTCATTGGCACTGCTCGCAATTTTATCAAGAAATGGTGGAGTTTACGATATTAAGGGAGACTACCCAATAAGTTCCGGCGGATTTTACACAGCAGTTTCTTATAATGGTAAAATAACCACCGCAAGAACTTTAGGGAACATTTTATTCGGCCTGAATATGAGAATCATAAATGCGGTTACGTTGAGTCAGCTTGCTGTGCCAGCCAAGGCTTTTTATATCTATGCTATGCCTGTTGTTGGAGGATATAATCAACGCCAAAATAAGGGTAATGGTTATAATGGAGGTTACCCGTTTTTTGGTGAGCATACCTATTCAGGAACAGGAATTTATTCGGGTTTCTTTGGTAAAAAACCTTAAACATTATAAATGTATGAAAATATATATTCTTATATCATTGATTATTAGTTTTTTAAGCTGCAATTTGCAGGACTCTAAATTTGTTCGAAAGCAAATTGACAACAACGACATCTCTATCAAATGGTATTATTATAGCTACATCACAAACAATAGCCCTGACTTTGTGGTGGTGGAAAAAAATGGTAATAAGAAAGAGATTTATAAAGCAACGTGGAATGTTCTCAATGTGACACTTAAAGACCATAACATTATCCTTAGGGTACTTGGGCCATCAAAAAGTATGATATTTACAAAGCATGTAGATGAAGAAGTATTTGGATATAAGATTACACTGGATACAACGGGTACTTATCACGAAACCAGGTTAATACCTGATGGAATAAAGGAAAAATGGTGGAATAGCAATTAAGGAATTAACTGTATTGACATTCATTTTTAAATAGTGTTGTCCGACTAAAGTTATGTAAAACAAGAAAAAAGGGCAGTTCCGAAGAACCACCCAGATTAGTTATGTTTGAGTTACCACACAACAAACATTCCTAATGGACGAAGTTAAAAAATTTCCCG
>Ga0207426_1000728_pt1 | contig 37754 bp, 42 predicted proteins | sample AraplaMF_Cvi_mMS_FD_184265 | JGI IMG/M metagenome (GOLD analysis project Ga0207426, IMG submission 184265) | Arabidopsis root microbial communities from the University of North Carolina, USA - plate scrape MF_Cvi_mMS (SPAdes) (version 2) | ecosystem: Host-associated > Plants > Roots > Endosphere... | reverse complement strand
ATGGCGCGTCGGCCGGCGCAGGCCGTCCACCGCATCGAACAGCGGCACGCCGAGATCGCGCTGGATGCGAGCCAGGCGGCGGCCGACTGTGGTTTCGTCGATGCGCAGCCGCGTGCTGGCGCCGGCATAGGTGCCCTCGTCCCTCACGGCGGCGATGATGCGCAGATCGTCCCAGTTCATGAAGCGAGCCTAGCAGGCTCCGGCGCAGCCTGCAAATTTGCAGCCATATGCTGCAATAGTCCTGCACAATGGCTGGCCTCGTCCGCGCTAGTGTCGCGCCATCCAATACTCACTCAGAAGGCCGAACCGCGTGACCGCTCCCAAGACCCTGCTCGAACTCTCCGGCGCCGATCTCAATCCGCCGAAACTTTCTGATTCCTGCCTCGTGCTGATCGACATCCAGAACGAATATCGCGCGGGCCCGCTCGCCTTGCCCGACGCCGAGCCGGCGATCCTGGTTGCCGCAAAGCTGCTCGCCCGCGCGCGGCAGTCGGGTGCTGCGATCTTCCACATCGCGCACAAGGGCCGCGCGGGCAGCCTGTTCGACCGCGAGGCCGAGCGCGGCGCGATCGTGTCGAGCCTTGCGCCGCTCGCGAACGAGGCCGTGATCGAGAAGGGCTTGCCGAACGCGTTTGCCGGCACGGATCTGCAGGCGAAACTGGCCGCGACCGGACGCACCAATCTCGTGCTTGCCGGCTTCATGACGCATATGTGCGTCTCGTCGACCGCGCGCGCCGCGCTCGACCTCGGCCTGCGCACCACGATCGCGGCCGACGCCTGCGCGACCCGCGACCTGCCCGACGGCCGCGGCGGCGCACTCTCGGCGCGGACCATCCACGAGGTCGCGCTGGCCGAACTGTCGGATCGCTTTGCGATCATCACGCGGGCCGAGGCGCTGACCTGAGGGAACGGAAGCGATGCTGCAGCTCTATTTCTTTCCGATGGCCTGCTCGCTCGCCAGCCGCATCGCGCTGATGGAGGCCGGGATCGAGGCGCAGTATCACCTCGCCCATATCTGGACCAAGAAGGTCGTGGACGACGGCCGCGATTTCCGCGGCGTCTCGCCGAAGGCCGCGGTGCCGGTGCTGGTGCTGGAGAACGGCGAGCGGCTGACCGAGAGCGCGGCGGTGTTGCAGTACATCGCCGACGCCAGGCCGGAGCGCGGCCTCGCGCCGCGCTTCGGCGATCCCGATCGCTACCGACTGCAGGAATGGCTGAGCTTCATCGGCACCGAGATCCACAAGGCGTTCCTGTTTCCGACCTTCTGGTACAAGGATGACGGCTCGCTCGCCAAGCCGCGCGCGAGGATCGTGCAGACCCTGGCGGTGCCCGCCGCGCACCTGGCGGATCGCGAGTTTCTCGTCGGCAATAGTTTCACCGTCGCGGATGCACACCTCGCCTGGGCGCTGCTGCTGTTGCGGCCCGCCGGCATCGACATCGCACAATGGCCGGCGCTGTCGGCCTATCTCGGCCGCATGCAGGCGCGCCCTGCCGTGCGGGATGCGATTGCAACCGAGCTGGCACTGCGCAAAAGCCTGACGGCGTGACAGGATGCCACGGCCGTCAATCCGACGGTTCCACGGCGAGAGGGCATTGATGCGGGCACGTCATGCGCTAATCTGAGGAATATTTTCGATTATTCCCCGGACGGCTTTCATGCGCGCTTTTTCAAGATGCCTCCTGCCCGGAATCTGCCTCGCCCTCCTCGCCTGCTTGCTCGATACAGCTCCCGCATCGGCGGACACGCGGGTGGCGCTCGTCATCGGCAACGGCGCCTACACCAGCACGGCACAACTTCCAAACCCCTCGCATGATGCAGAGGACGTCGCGGCCTCGCTCAAGCGCAGCGGCTTCGAGGTGCTGCAGGGCATCGATTTGCGCCAGGCCGACATGCAGGATCTGACCATCCGCTTCGCGCGCGCCGCGAGCCGGGCCGACGTCGCCATGTTCTACTACAGTGGCCATGCGATGCAGTACAACGGCGTCAACTACCTGATGCCCGTCGACGCCGTGCTCACGGACGAAGCGGATCTCAAGCGCTTCGTGCGCGTCGACGACATCATCAACGATCTGCAGCAGGCCAAGAACCTGCGTATCCTCGTGCTCGATTCCTGTCGCGACAATCCGCTCGCCGAAATGCTCAAGCGCTCGGCCGGCTCGACCCGCGCCGCATCGGTCGGGCGCGGCCTGTCGAAGGTCGAAGCGCCGCGCGGCACGATCGTCTCGTTCTCGACGCAGTCGGGCCAGGTCGCCGCCGACGGCAGCGGCCGTAACAGCCCGTACACGACAGCGTTCCTCAAGCACATCGAGCAGCCGCAGGAAATCGGCGACGTCTTTCGCGACATCAGCAGCGACGTCTATGATTCCAGCGGCAGGACGCAGCTGCCCGAGCTGTCGCTGTCGATCATCGGCAAGTTCTATCTGAACGGACCGGTGTCGGTCACGGTCGCACCGATCGCGCCGCAGGCCGCGCCGAAGGCCGATCCATGCGCATCCGCGGAGTCGCACTGGAAGGCGGCCGATTCCATCAACACTGTCGGCGCGTTCGAGGATCATCTTGCGCGCTTTTCCGGCTGCAGCTTCGCCGGTCTCGCCAAGGCGCGGATCGACGCGCTGAAGCAGAAGGTGGCGCTGGCGCCTGCCAATACCGCGCGAACCGGCGGCAGCAAGGACTTCGACGGCAACTGGGACGTGACGCTGAATTGCGCGCCCTCAGGCAAGGCGCAGGGTTTTACCAGGCCTTTGGTCGGCACTGTCACCAACGGCGTGTTCCACGCGGAGGCGCAGGCCCGGGATGGTGTCAACCGGCTGGAGATCGATGGCCAGATCCCACCGGACGGCAAGACGACGCTGAGCGCACGCGGCACTACGGGGGCAAGCACCTACACCCTCAACAACCTCGCGCCCGGTTCGCCTTACGCTTTCACGGTCGATGCGCAGTTCGACCGCAACCGGGGCACCGGTAAACGCAACGAGGCGCGCAACTGCGGACTGGTTTTCGTCAAGCGCTGATCATGTCATGATCGCGGCGGCGCTGCGCCAAGGCGTCTCGCGGTGCCTGTCGGTGTCGCGATCGATTGATAGTTCTCAACAGGAAGAAGATCATGACGTCACATGACGGAACGAAGCTGCTTGCCGGCAAGGTCGCCCTGATCACCGGCGCAGGCCGTGGGCTCGGCCGCGCCTTTGCCGAGAAGCTCGCCGCGCTCGGCGCCGACGTCGCCATCCACGGCATGCGCGAGAACGGCCCGGCGGAATATGGCGAGGGCACCACGCTCACTGCGGTCGCGGCCGAGATCGGAAACACGTACGCGGTTCGCAGCCAGCGCGTGCTCGGCGATCTCACCAGGGGCGAGGACATCGCGCGCGTGGTCGCGGAGACCGAAGCCGCGCTCGGTCCTATCGACATTCTCGTCCACAATGCCGGCGGCGATATCGCGGCGGCCGGCGGCAAGCCCGATCCGAACGATGCGGTCTACATCAAGGAGGCCGACGTGCGCGCGGTGCTGGAGCGCAATCTGCTCTCGACGATCCTAACCTGCCAGGCGGTCGCCAAGGGCATGATGGAGCGGCGGCGCGGCCGCATCGTCACGCTCGGCTCGATCGCCGCCTTCAAGGGACGCACCCAGGGTTCGATCTATGCGGTGTCGAAGGCGGGCGTGACCCATTACACCCGCTGCCTCGCCGACCAGCTTCGCCCCTACGACATTGCCGTGAACTGCATCGCGCCGGGCGATACCCGCACCGGCCGCTTTCTCGGCACGCGCGCGGTGGATCCCAACCGGATGGTCGAGACCGGCACGCTCGACCGCATCGCGACCGTGGACGAGGTCGCGCGCGTCGTCGAATTCTTCGCCGGCCCCATGGGCGCCTTCGTCTCCGGCCAGGTGCTGCGGATCGACGGCGGCGGGCAGTGCTGGCCGGGCTGAGGCGAAAAGAAAAGGGCCGCTGCGAGCGGCCCTTCTGCCTTGTCTCGATGGATATTGTCTCGATGGAGCGAAACTACTCGACCCGCGCCAGCACCGCGAGCTTGCGGATGCCCTTGTTACGGTAGGCGTCGAGGAACGCGTAGTAATCCTTGAACGACACGCAGCCGTTGGAATCGCCGTTCGGTCCGAGCATGAAGGTGTGCGCGAGCAGGCCGTCGCGGCCGTAGATCGCACTCTCGCCACCGATCGGGGTGAGGCGCAGCGCGGGCACGCCGTGGAACAGCGCCTCGCGCGGCTTCAGCGTGTAGATGTGCGGCGGCGTCACGCCGCGCATGCGGGTGCGCTGCGAGCGGGGATCGTCGAGGTTGGAGCCGAGGCCGGAATGCGCTTCGAGCTTGGTACCGTCGGGCAGGTATACCGTCTTGGCGGTGATGTCGTAGACGGCGGTGTCGCGCTCATAGGGCGGCGCGCCGCCGAACATCGGGTTCTGCTCTTTCGGCGCGATCGCCGAGGTGATGCTGGCGTCGGCCGAGGCATAGGCGAGCAGCCCGCCGGAGGGCTCACGCTTGCCCCAGAGCTTGTCCACCATCGACACACGCGGTCCGGTGATCGACATCACCGCGGCCTTGGCGCGATCGGCAAAGGATTTCGGCTTGGCCTCGGGCGCCGGCACGATCTGGGCCGGATCAGCGGAGGCCAGCTGCATCTGCGCGTCCGGGCCACGCTTGCCCTTGGCGTCGGCGATCTTCTCGGTGACCTTCTCAGTGATCTTGGCTGCGGCCGGCTTCAGGACTTCCGCGACCTTCGCGATCACAGTCGGCTTCGGCGCCGCAGCGACCTGGGTCGCCGTCGGAGCGCTCGCCGCGTTCGAGGCGACGCCCTGCGTCGCCGCCGCGGCAAAGCGCTCGTTGAACATCTCGCGCGAAATCGGGGCTGCGACCTGGAGCCGGTCGGGCAGCAGGGCAAAGGCCTCGTTGATGGCCGCACCGGCGTCGCGCAGCGCGACCTTCGGGGCACGCTTGATCACGGGCTCGTCGTAGCCGATGGCGCCGACGGTCGGATAGGCGCTCGCGCCGAAGACGTTGGTGTAGACGGTCCAGCCGGCGCCCATCACGACGAAGCCGATCGCCGCGGCGCCGAGCCAATTGGTGGTGGTCATTTTCCGGGAAGGTTTCCGAACAGAATGCTTGCCAGGATGCCTTCCAAGATTCCTGTCAGAATTCTTGGACTTCCGTGCCGCGTTACTCTGCGCAGCGATACTCGTACTCATTCGCCTTGCGTCCAGGACGGTGTCACTAAGTCCCCCTTCAAAGTGCCGCTGGTCACGATACGGAGACAGCATTTCGCAGGAGGTCGGAGCGTCATTAAGGCGACTTTTAGTTAAATGCGGATTAAGTTCTGGCGGATGTAGGGCAACTCGTTAACGCTGTGCCATTTCGAGAAAAAGCCCGCAGAATTACGGACTTACGCGACGCTGTTAACCATAATTCTCGACCGGTTTGGCGAGCGGAGCGAGCCGCCCCGGCCGCCTCTCTAAACGGGCCAACCGCGTCCTTTTCGTGGCTTCAAGACCCCGGACGATACCGGTGGAGCGTTGCGCGGGGCTGGCGCACCGCCTCCGCCGCAGAGCTTCCAAACATCCAATCCTTAACGCCCTCGCCGAGCCGGCCAGTCTGCCGCGCGACCGGGACAAGCAAGAAAGTTCGCGCCTGACTGAAAGTTGATTGCGCCGGTCTGGAAAAGGCCGCAGCTGGAAAATAGCTGTTGCGGCGGCACTTTTCAGCAGCCTCTGCGCGTGATACGGTACCGTATCAACACCGCCTTGAACTGTGCCGAGCACGCAAATGGAGGCTGGCATGAGAAGGTTTTCCGGCGCCGGGTTTTGTGCCCTGGCGTCATTCTTGTTGATTGGGTCTGCGTCCGCACAGACCGCCGCCAATGTCGGCTGCACGGTATCGCCGTCGGCCGCCTTCACACAGACCTGGCGCTGCGACAACGGCATCACGATCGTCGCCGAAAACGGGGCGAGATTTGAACTTAAGGACGCCAACCGCGACGGACATATTGACTCCGTGGAGTTGAGCAGCAAAGCGCTGCTCGTCGAAGTGCCCAAGAAGCCCGGCGGCAATCCCTTCAAGGTGCTGACGCCGCAGGCAATCGCCGCCGTTCGCGGTACCAAATGGGCCGTCGATGTCGCCGAAGCCAAGACCTCGGTGTTCGTCGCCAATGGCCGTGTCGGCGTGACCCGCAGGGCGCGCGGACGCGGGGTCGTTCTCGGCCCCGGTCAGGGCGTCGATGTCGAGGCAACCGGTCCCTTGACCGTCAAGACATGGGGCCAGCCCCGCGTCGACGCGCTGATGGCAAGACTGGGTCAATAAGACTGGGTCAATAGGACTCGGTCAATAAGGCTGGATCAACAAGACCGGGTCAATTGAGGCTCGGTCGGCTGGGCCGGGATCGACAGGACCTGGTCGATATGAGCTTGCCCGTGCGGGCTCCGACAACAAAGAGAGTGCAGTACGAAGGAATGAAGAGACGCGTTCAGATCCTGGTGGCACTCGGCCTTGCCGCGCTGTGGGGCGCGGGCATCTATGCCGGCCATGCCAACGGTCATCTGCGTTTTCTCGACCGGCTGGAGGCGGCACTGACGGACTGGCGGACCCAGGTCCGCGGCGTGCAGGTCCCGCCCGATCTCGTCACCATCGTCGCGATCGACGACACCGTGGTCAAACGCGGCGGCACCTACCCGCTGCCGCGCGCCGATCTCGCGCGCGTCGTCGACACCATCGTGCAGTTCAAGCCGAAGGTCGTGGCGATCGACCTGCTGCTGGTCGACCGCAGCGCCGCGATCGGCGATGCCACGCTCGCCAACACGTTCGCCACCGGGCCCATCGTGCTCGCCGCGGCGGCGATCTTTCCCAGCGCAAGCGAGACCGTGGCGACGAGCCGCGAAGGCCCCCTCGCCGCCCTGCCGCAAGCCGAGCGCTTCCTGCGGCCGCTGCCGGCATTCGCCGAGCATGCCGAAGTCGGCGTCGTCAATGTCGCGACGGGGCAGTCGGGCTCGCCGCTGTCGGTGCCCATGCTGTTCCGGACCAGCGACAAGGTCGAGCTGTCGTTTCCCTTGCGCGTCGCGGCGCGCGCGCTCGACAAGCCTCTGACGATCGCGCCCGATCAGCTCATGCTCGGCGACCACGCGGTGCCGACCGACAGCGACTTTGCACTGCCGATCACCTATTACGGCCCGCGTCGGACCATCCGCACCGTCAGCGCGCAGAGCATCTTCGACGGCACGCTCGATCGTGCCGCGATCGAGAACCGGATCGTCGTGATCGGCGCCGCGGTCGCCGGCGGCGGCGACTTCTATCCGACCCCGTTCGATTCCCTGATGCCCGGCGTCGAAGTGGTCTCGACCGCGATCACGCATCTCGTCGCCGGCGATGGCATCGTGCGCGACCGCAAGGTTCACATCGCCGACGCGCTCGCCGCGATCCTGCTGCCGATGCTGCTGGTCGGCCTGCTCGCCTGGCAGCGCAGCGCGCTCGGCATCATGGCCGCGGCCGCCGTGATGATCGCCTGGGCCGGAGTGAACGTGTTCGCGTTCACGCACGGCGTCTGGCTCAATGCCGCGACCACGCTTGCCGCCGCCGTGCCGCCGGTTGCGGTGTTTGCCGGCGTGCAGCTATGGGCCGGCGGGCGCCGTACCCAATATTTCGCGGCCAAGAGCCGCTCGCTCGCGCAATTCCAGGCGCCTGCCGTGCAGGAATGGCTGGCGCGCGATCCGGACTTCCTGTCCAAGCCCGTCCGGCAGGACGCGGCCGTCGTCTTCATCGATCTCTCCGGCTTCACGACCATGAGCGAACGGATCGACCCGGACGAGCTCCAGGATCTGCTGCGGGCATTTCACCGGCTGATCGACAAGGCGTCGGTCGACAGCGGCGGCATGATCACCGGTTTCCTCGGCGATGGCGCGATGATCCTGTTCGGCCTGCCGGGCGCGATGCCGGATGACGCGGCGCGCGCGCTGAAATGCGCGATCGATCTCTATCGCAGCGTCGATCTCTGGATCGCATCGCTGCCGCCTGGGCTCCGCGGCCAGCTCGGCTTCAAGATCGGCGCGCATTTCGGCCCGATCATCGCCTCCCGCCTCGGCGAAAGCCACCAGCACATCACGGCCACCGGCGACACCGTCAACGTCGCGAGCCGCCTGATGGAGGTTGCCGCGCAGAACTACGCGCGCCTTGCGCTGACCGATACGCTGCTGGACGCGGCCGATTTTCACGGCGCGCCCGATGGCATCTTGTCCGGCCCCCTGCTGACGCAAGTCCGCGGCCGCACCGGCGTCGTGACGGTGTGGTTCTGGCGGGACCAGGATGGACCGGACCAGGACGTGACCAGGGCCGCGATGATCAGCTGAAGGCCCGCGCTACGCGCGATGCACTCCGCTGTCGTCCCTGCGAACGCGGGGACGACGGTGTCGAAGCAGCCCTACCTCGCCTCCGGCGGCGGCGAGCGGTCGAGCACATCGCCCTTGGCGCCTTCCACCAGCTCGATGCCGTAGGTCTCGATCACGAGCGGGCCGCGCTTGCGCTGCAACTGGGCGACGCGGGTCACCTGCGTGAAGAGATCGCGCACGGCGGGATGGTCGTCGGGGCGTACCTCGTCGACATAGATCAGCTTGCCAGCGAGCAGCTTCGGATCGGGCTCGGGCATGTTGACCCAGCGGATGCGCTGGTTCTGCTGCACCACACAGGTACCGCGCGGCAGGTAGAAGGCCAGCCAGCCGGTGGTGCCGTAGTCGGGCGCAAGCACGCAGCCCGCACCGCTGCTCGCACGCGCCGCTTCGATACCGGCGGCAAGCTCACGCCAGCCGACACCGACGCTGCGCACGGTGGCGTCGCGGCGATAGCCCGACAGCCACCCGGTATTGGCCTGCACGATCAAGGCTGCGAACATCACGATGCCCGCAGGCGCGGCCCAGCGCAGGCAGAAATCAACCAGGCGGCGCGCACGCGGTTGCCACTGTACGAGATTGGCGGCCGCGGCCGCCGCAATGACGAAGGGCGGATAGACCGGCGCAAACCAATTGGCCTCGACGCGCGCATGCAGCGAGTGCCAGACGAAATAGGCCACGATGGTCCAGAACATCGTCTCGATCAGCACGCGCGAGGCCAGCGCACCGGCCCGCCGCCAGGTCAGCGCATGCAGGCCCATCGCACCGAGGATGAAAGCCAGCGGGGTCGCGAAGGCGATCTGGGTCGGGATCAGCTCGGCGATGTAGACCGGACGAAAGTCCTCGATCTTCGCGCGGCCGAGCTGCTTTGCGAACGAGACCCATTGATGATCGGCGTTCCAGAGGATCACCGGCGAGAACAGCGCGAGCGCGACGAGGCCGCCGAGATAGGGCCACGGCGAAAGGAACCAGCGCCGCAGCTTCGGCACGGCGGCGAGCCAGATCAAGATCGCCGCACCAAAGAACATCGCGGTGTATTTCGACAGCAGCGCCGCGCCGACGGCGGCGCCGACGGCGAGCCACCAGGCGCCGCGGCCGGTCTCCAGCACCTTTGCGAGGAAGAACAGCACGAAGCTCGAGGCCACCAGAAGCGGCGCGTCGGGCGTCACGATCAGCGTGCCCACCGAGGCCATCATGGTCACGTTGAGCAGGATGGCGCCGGTCGCCGCGACGCGCGCGCCGCCGAACAGAATCGCGGCGGAACGGTAGACCGCGTAGCTCATCGGCAGCGCGAGCAGAATCGAGACCAGACGGACGCCGAACTCGGAATCGCCGGCGATCATGGTGCCGGCGCGGATCACATAGGCGACCATCGGCGGGTGGTCATAGTAACCACCGGCCAGGTTCTTCGACCACATCCAGTAATAGGCTTCGTCGAAGGTGATCGGCGTGAACGCGGCCGCGACGAGGCGCAGCACCACCAGCGCAAGGATCACCAGCGCGGTGTTGCGGACGATCCGCGCGTCAGCGCCGCCCATGACGGATTATTTCTTGCGCCAGACGAACAGTCCGGACATCGCGTAGTTCCACACCACGCCCATCAGCGCGCCGGCCATGCCGGCCAGCCACCAGATCGGCTCCTGATCGTACACCGAGAAAGCGACGCCGACATTGGCGAGCAGGCCGACGCTGCAGACGATGTAGAACATGATCAGGCCGCGCAGGATCGCAAAGCCCTTCAGCCGCTGGTCGCGATAGGTGAGGAAGTTGTTCATGATGAAGTTGGTGGTCATCGCGACGATCGCGCCGGCGGCCTGCGCCTCCGCGAACGGTGCCTTGAGCAGCTGAAGGCCGATGAACAGCGTGGTGAGATGCACCACGAGGCCGATGCCGCCGACCATCGCGAACAGGATGAAGCGCAGCGAGACGATGTCGTTGGAGAGCTTGGCCAGCACGAGGCCAAGGAAGTCGAGCGCGACCATGGAATCGAGCTTGCTCTCGCCGTGCTGGCGGGCGCCGAAGGTGTAGGGAATCTCGACCGCCCGCAAATTGCCCTGCGCGGTGGCGACGAGGTCGAGCAGGATCTTGAAGCCGTGCACCGACAGCTTTGGCGCGAGCTCTTCGAAGCGATCGCGACGGACCATGAAGAAGCCGCTCATGGGGTCGGCGATCTCGACCTTCAGCATCTTCTTGGCGACCTCGGTCGCGAGTGCGCTGGCGCCGGCGCGCTGCTTGTTGAAGCCTTCGGTCTTGTAGCCCTCGATGTAGCGGCTGCCGACCACGAGCTCGGCCTGGTCGCTGGCGAGCAGCAGCAGCATCTTGGGCAGCTGCGTCTCGTCGTGCTGGAGGTCGGCGTCGATCACGGCCACAAAGGGCGCGCTCGAGGCGAGGATGCCCTCGATGCAGGCCCCCGACAGGCCACGGCGGCCGATGCGGCGGACGCAGCGCACGCGGCTGTCCTTTTGCGCCAGGGCACGCACGACATCCCAGGTGCCGTCGGGGGAATTGTCGTCGACGAACACGACTTCCCAGGCGACATTGGCAAGCACCGCCTCCAGCCGGCGGTATAGCACCGTGACGTTGTCGCGCTCGTTGAAGGTCGGGACGATGACCGACAATTCCGGCCCCTCGTGAGCCTGATTGTCGATACCGGGTCTGATCGCTTCATTCATGACGGCAGCGTATATCCGCCGCATCCCGCGCTGCCAAGTTCTCGGGCGATCAAGTCAAGGTTTCTGTGGGGAACGGCCCAAAAAGGGCCCTAAAATGCCAACGACCCCGGAACGGCGGACCGCGCGTACATCCGGCGCAAGCCCAAGCTATTCCAAGGTCGTCCCAGCGCCGGAGTTTTCGCTCAACGTCGCCGTTAAACACCAGATGGGGACTGCAATACCGCTTTGCAAGGGGCCAAAACGCCTTTTTTGGCCTGTCGCTAGTTCGGGACTTCCTTGATGACAGGGCCACGCGGCGCCGGCGCGGCGGGGGCCGCGGGCGCAACCGCTGGGGCCGGCTCGACCTTCACGGGCTTGGGCGGCTTCCCGTACTGACCGATGGGCCCCATGACGACGGCAACCGCAAGCACGATCGCCGCGACAATCGCGCCCAGAATGCCCCCCACCGACTCAGACGACATGGAAACCTATCCCCGTTCCAGATGGGCTTAGTGATACCATGGATGAGAGCGCCGCCGGAAGGGCTGCCAGGCGGCATGGGCGAATGCGCTATTTCTGCGGCGGCCGGTGCTTGACGAAGGCCGTCACGATGTCCTTCTGCGCCGACTCGACCGCCCTGTTCGCGGTGGCGAGATGGGCGCCGGAATCGATGTTCGGATATTGCGTGGTGAGATAGTCGAGCAGCGCCACCCGGTAATATTGCCGCTCCGACGGACATGCGCCCGCGACCGAGCGGCCGAAATCCTGTTCCGTCATGCCTTGGTTGCTGTCGCGCGAATATTCCCGCGCCAGACAATGCCAATAATCGTCACGGCCCTGCTGAGCGAGCTTCTGAGCGCCTTTGGCACCATCCTTGGCGTCGTCGTCATCCGCCAGTGCGGACGTCATGGCAGCAGATGTCATCATGACGAGCGCAATTCCCAGCTTCAGCATCCGCATCTTGTTCTCCTTTTTGCGCGGCTCCCGTTGCAAGCTTAGACCGGGCGCGGCAACTGGCCAATCACATCTCGTTTGACTAGGATGAGGTCCCTCCCCCGTCGATGCGAGATCCCCCGTGGCCAAAGCAAAAACCGCGTCCAAAAAATCCGGCAACATCTATATCGGCATCGGCGGCTGGACCTTCGAGCCCTGGCGCGGCGTGTTCTATCCGGAGAAGCTGACGCAGGCGAAGGAGCTGTCCTATGCGGCCTCGAAGCTGACCTCGATCGAGATCAACGGCACCTATTACGGCTCGCAGAAGCCGGAGAGCTTTCGCAAATGGGCGGGCGAAGTGCCCGATGGTTTCGTGTTCTCGCTGAAGGGACCGCGCTTCGCCACCAACCGCCGCGTGCTCGCCGAGGCCGGCGATTCCGTCAAGCGGTTCTACGATTCCGGCGTGCTGGAACTCGGCGACCGGCTCGGCCCGGTGCTGTGGCAGTTCGCGCCCACCAAGAAATTCGACGGCGCCGATTTCGGCAAGTTCCTTGAGCTGCTGCCGCGCAAGCTCGAGGGGCGCACGCTGCGTCATGTCGTCGAGGTCCGCCACGACAGTTTCTGCACGCCGGATTTCATCACGCTGATCCGCGAGTTCGAGACGCCGGTCGTGTTCGCCGAGCACGGCAAATATCCGGCGATCGCCGACGTCGCCAGCGACTTCGTCTATGCGCGGCTGCAGAAGGGGAATGACGAGATCAAGACCTGCTATCCGCCGAAGCAACTCGATGCCTGGGCCGAGCGCTTCCAGGCCTGGGCCGCGGGCGGCGAACCCGACGATCTGCCGAAGGTCGACAAGACCAAGCCGAAGAAAGAACCGCGCGACGTGTTCGCCTATGTCATTCACGAGGGCAAGGTGCGCGCGCCGGCCGGCGCCATGGAGCTGATCTCGCGCGTGAGCTGAGGATGGTTCATGGCTAAGGCGAAAAAGCTCTTCACCATCGGCTATGAGCAGACGCCGCCGAAGGCGGTGCTGGACGAGCTGGAAACGGCCGGCGTCAAGCTCGTGGTCGACGTGCGCGCCGTGACGTCGTCGCGGCGGCCGGGCTTTTCGAAGAAGCAGCTGTCCGCAGGGCTCGACGAGCGCGGCATCGCCTATGTCCATCTCGCAGCCCTCGGCACGCCCAAGGAGGGCCGCCTCGCGGCCCGCAGCGGGCAGTACGACGTGCTGGAGAAGATCTTCTCGAAGCACCTGAAGACCCCGGAGGCGAGAGAACAGATGGACGAGCTCTCGGCGCTGGTGAAGAAAGCCAGCCCGGTGTGCCTGCTCTGCTACGAGCGCGACCACACCCACTGCCACCGCCACATGATCGCGGAGATCATCGAGGAGCGCGATGGCGTCGCGGTGAAGAATTTGGCGGGACGGCAGGTTTAGCCGTGGCCGTCATCCTGAGGTGCCGCAGCAAAGCGAGGGCCTCGAAGGACGACGGCGTGGCACCGACGCCGCGACAGCCCGGCCATGCATCCTTCGAGGCTCGCAAGGGCTCGCACCTCAGGATGACGGAGCGAGATTTACCCCTCACCCGCCAGCCTGAACGTCCCCTCCATCATCTGCACCGTGCTGCCGCCGACATGGGCGGAGACGATCTTGCCGTCCTGCTTGCGCACGCGGGTGTGGAGTATGCTGGGCCGGCCCATGTCGAAGCCCTGGCCGACCGTCAGCTTCAATTCTCCGTCGCGCACGGGATCGAGATCGGCGAACAGCGCGGCGGCCGCAACGGTTGCACTGCCGGTCGCGGGATCCTCGACGAGCGCGCTGGCGCCGCGCATGAACATCCGCGCCTGGCGCTCGCATGGCGCCTCCGCCGCGGGCACGTCGCGCGTGTAGAACCACACCGAACGGGCACCGTCGCGCGGCAGGACCCTGCCGTAGGCCGCAGCGTCCGGCCGCGCCCGCTTCAGCGCCTCGCGCGAATGCAGCTCCATCACCAGAAAGGCGTTTCCGACGGTCACGACGTGCGGAGCGTGATTGTCGGTCCTGACGTCGTCCGCGCTCAAGGAGATGCAGCTCGCGGCCTCGGCAGCCGACAGCGGTTCAAACCGCGCGAGCGGCTGCGGCGCGGTGAGCTCGGTCCTGATCACCCGCCCCTGCTCCCGCACGATCTCGACCGGCACGAGCCCGGCCTTCTCCTCGAACAGCAGACGCGGCTTCGGCTCTTTCGCCATCGAGGCCAGCACGAAGGAAGTGCCGACATTGGGATGGCCGGCGAAAGCGATCTCCTGCACCGGCGTGAAAATGCGGACCTCGGCGTCGTTGGCCTTGTCGCGCGGCGGCAGCACGAAGGTCGTCTCGGAATAGTTGAACTCGGTCGCGATCGCCTGCATCTGCTGCGTCGACAGCCCGGCCGCATCGAGCACCACGGCAAGCTGGTTGCCGCCGAAGGCGCGGTCGGTGAACACATCGACGGTGACGTAGCGGCGCTGCATCTTCGCTTCCTCATGCAAATCGCGGCCATGACGGACCGCATTGCGCGGCACTCTACAAGCGCGCGACATCGTCCGTCATGCCCCAAAATTCGGAGCATTCGGAGCAATCGCGATAAAGTGCTGGAAGCGAAGGATGTGGGGAAACGCGCAACGCCGGGCCGGCGGGATTCACCAGCCCGGCTTCGCGTCCGTCAGTACGGATAGCCGTAGGGCGTAAACGACTGATACGGGTACGCATACGCCGTGTTCGGCAGGCACGGCGGCACGCGGTAAGGCGCAGACGCGAACGCGCCTTCGGCCGGCGCCCTGACGCAATAGTCCGAGGTCGTCGCGGTCACGGGAATACGCGGCTGCGCCACGTGGCGTGCCGACGCGGCCTGGGTCTGGGTTACAGCGGTAGCAATCAAGACGGCCGCAACAAGGGTCAATCGGTTCATCAGCTTTCTCCGGATCACAAACGGATGCCGGGATGTCCCGGCTTCCACAGTGCAACAACCCGAAGCTAGCAGGGATGACGCATCACACGCTTTCAACGACGCGCGACTCGCATTCAACCAAACGCGACGCTGACTTGAAGACGCGTTACCCCAATTGAAAGACCGCGACCGGCTGCTCGTAACCGCGCACCTCGACTTCGCCGAGCGCGACGGCATCGCTGCCGTCATCGCCGAGCGCCTCGCGCACGGATGCGGAGATCAGCAGCTGCGAGCCGAACTCCTTGTTGAGTGCTTCCAGCCGCGACGCAAAATTCACGGTGTCGCCGATGACGGTGTATTCCTTGCGCCGTGGCGATCCGATATTGCCGGCGACGACTTCGCCGAAATGGATGCCGATGCCGATGCGCAGCGGCCAGCTGGTATGCGCGTTGATGCGCTCCATCGCGGTCAGCATCGCGCGGCCTGCTGCCACCGCGCGATGCGCGGCGTCGGAAGCTTCCAGCGGCGCGCCGAACAGCGCGAGAAAACCGTCGCCGAGAAACTTGTTCACGATGCCGCCCTCGCGGTCGAGGATGTCGACCAGTACGGCGAAGGCGCCGTCGAGCCGGTCGACCACCTCCTGCGGCGTGCGCGCCTGCGCGCCGGCGGTGAAGCCACGGAAATCGACGAACATCACGGCGACGCGGCGGAGGTCGCCGGCCGTGCTCGTCCCCGCCGCCATCAACCGCTCCACCACCTGCGGCGATACGTGCTGACCGAACAGATTGGTGACGCGGTCGCGCGCTGTGGCCGCCGCGATGCTGGCGGCGAACTGGCGCCGGAGCTGTGCGCCGACCGAGCCCGCGAGCACGCCGCAGATCAGGATGATGGTGCTGCGCACGGCGTGGAAATACATCTGCGGCTCGCCGACGCCGCTGGTGGGATCGGTGAGCAGCGCGACGGTGAACAGCTCGGCCGCGGCGACAAAGCCGGTGAATGTCGACAGCCAGAAATCCAGCCGCAGCGTCGAGAGGATGACGAAGATGAAATAGATCAGCGGCATCGCGAAGCCGAGCGCCTGGGTCGCGCCCATGGTCCGCATCTGGAGGATCAGGATCACGGTCGGCACCGATGTCTCGATCAGCGCGCCGATGTAGCGCCTGATCACCGGCAGGTCGCGATCGAGCTTGAGATTCCGCCTGATCTGGGTGTGGACCCAGACCTCGAACAGGATGAAGGCGACGAGCAGGCCATAGACCTCGGCGAGCCCCTCGGTCCCGCGCCAGACCCGGTTCACGGTGGCGGGATCGACGAGATGGATCGCGGTGAGGAACAGGATCATGACGCAGCCCGTCGTGATCAATGAACGCACCCGCAACAGTTCGGTGCGCAGCACTTCCCGCGTCAGCTCGCGCTCGAAATCCTCAGACAGCACGGCATGCTGCCGCGCCTTTCTGCTTGCAAACCTGACCATTCCGCCCCCTCGATTTCGGGGCATTGTGCCTCAATCCAGCGTGCGGCGGAAGCGCGTCACGGCGACGGTCATGGCGACCAGCATCAGGATGGCCAGCGCCAGGGCGTCGAACCGCAGATTTGGCATGGTGGCACCCTTCAGCATGATGGCGCGGACGATGCGCAGGTAGTGCGTCAGCGGCAGGCATTCGCCGAGATATTGCGCCCAGGCCGGCATGCCCGCGAACGGGAACATGAAGCCCGACAGCAGGATGCTCGGCAGGAAGAACATCATCGACATCTGCATGGCCTGGAGCTGGTTCTGCACGACCGTCGAGATGGTGTAGCCGATCGACAGATTGGTGGTGATGAACAGCGTCGAGAGCAGCGCCAGCAGCAACAGATTGCCGAGCACGGGCACGCCAAACAAAAATACGCCAATGCCGATGATCAGGAAGGCCTGGACGAAGCCGACCAGCACATACGGCACGATCTTGCCGAACATCACCTCCACGGGCTTTATCGGCATCGACAGCAGGCTCTCCATGGTGCCGCGCTCGACCTCGCGCGTGACCGAGAGCGCCGTGAAGATCAGCATCGTCATGGTGAGGATGGTGCCGACGAGGCCCGGCACGATGTTGAGGCTGGAATTCGCCGCCGGATTGTAACGGGCATGGGCGCGGATCTCGAACGGCATCTCCGGCGGCGTGCCGATATAGAGGTCGTGCGCGAGCGCGGTCTGCACCACCATGCCGAGCGAGCCGAGCGCGGCGCTCGCCGCCACGGGATCGGTGGCGTCGGCCGCGACCAGCAGCGCCGGCTTGTCGCCGCGTCGGACCGCACGCTCGAAGCCGCGCGGGATCTCGACGCCGAACAGCACCTTGCCGGATTTCAGCAGATTGTCGAAATCGTCGACGTCGTGGACCTCATAGAGGAAGCGGAAATATTTGGTGTTCTCCAGCGCCTTCAGCACCGAGCGGGCGAGATCGCTGTCCTCCTGGAGCAGCACCGCGCTCGGCAGATTGTGCGGCGTGGTGTTGATGGCATAGCCAAACAGCAGCAGCTGCATCACCGGCAACATCACGATCATCGCGAACGAGACACGGTCGCGCTTGAGCTGGATGAACTCCTTGATCAGCATCGCATAGGAGCGCTTCCAGAAGCCGAAGCGCTCCCGGATTTCATGCGTGGGCGCGGTGGGATGATCAACGGCGCTCATTGGAAGTTGTCCTTGGAGCGGCTCATCAGCTCGATGAACACGTCCTCCAGCGACGGCGAGGATTTGTGCCAGTGCAGGACGGCCTTGTCGCGCCAGGGCGCGATGCTGGCGTCGAGTGCGGTGACGTCACGGCCGGAGACGTGCAGCGAAGTGCCGAACGGCGCGACCATGTCGACGCCGGGCTTGCCGGTGAGCGCGGCCGAGAGTGCGTTCAAATCGTCGCCTGTCACGGTGTAGGTCGACAGCGCGGATCCCGCGATCACCTCCTCGACCGTGCCATGCGTCAGCAGATGGCCGTAGGCGATGTAGGCGATCTCGTGGCAGCGCTCGGCCTCGTCCATGTAATGGGTCGAGACCAGCACGGTGAGGCCCTCGGCGGCGAGCGCGTGGATCTCGTTCCAGAAATCGCGCCGCGCCTTGGGATCGACGCCCGCCGTGGGCTCGTCGAGCAGCAACAATTTTGGACTGGGCAGCGTGCAGGCCCCCAGCGCCAGCCGCTGCTTCCAGCCGCCCGAGAGTTCGCCCGCGAGCTGTTCCTCGCGGCCCGACAGCCCGAGCCGCTTGATCATGTCGCGCGCGGCGCCGCGCGCATCATCGAGGCCATAGAGCCGCGCGACGAATTCGAGGTTCTCGCGGACCGAGAGGTCCTGATACAGGCTGAAGCGCTGGGTCATGTAGCCGACCTGGCGTTTGATCTTGTCGGCGTCCTTCAGAATGTCGTAGCCGAGGCAGGTGCCCTCACCGCTGTCGGGCGTCAGCAGGCCGCAGAGGATGCGAATGGTCGTGGTCTTGCCCGAGCCGTTCGGCCCGAGGAAGCCGTAGATCGAGCCGCGCTTCACCTGCATCGACAGATCATGCACGACCTCGCGTCCGCCGAACGACTTGGTCAGGCCCTTGACGTCGATCGCGATGTCGTTGCTCGCGCTCATCGCCTGTCCGCCATCGGCGACTTGATGTCGGAAATCTTGGGGTTGAGATAGACGTCGATCGGCTGCCCCACGCGCAGGGCATCGGGCCGCGAGGGCCGCGCCTGGATCAGGTAGACGAGCTTGTTGCGCTCATCGAGGCTGTAGATGACCGGCGGGGTGTATTCCGCCGAGGTCGCGATGAAATAGATCTTTGCGGTCAGATCGGCGGTGCAACTGTCGCAGCCGATGCGCACGGTGTCGCCGATCGCAAGCTTCGGCAGCTCGGTCTCGGGTACGAAGAAGCGCAGCTTCATGTTGCCGGGCGGCATGATCGACAGCACCGGCCGCTGCGCCGCCACCATCTCACCCTCGCGGAAATAGATCTGCTGGATGGTGCCGGCGACAGGCGCAAAACCCCTGCGCCGCGCCAGCTTCGTTTCCGACGTCACCACCCGCGCCTGTGCGACGCGCAAATCGGACACGGCGGAATCCAGCGACGCTTGCGTGCCCGAGCCGGTCTTTCTCAGAGAATCCGCACGGTCGAAGACCTGTTGTGCATTGGCCAGCGTCGCCTTGTTCTGGTTGAGATCGGCGAGCTGGAGATCGTCGTCGACCGAATAGAGGTGATCGCCGACCTTCGCCGTGTCACCCTCTCGGATGTTCAGCTTCGTCACCCGCCCTGCTTCGTCCGGGCTGACATAGATCATGTCGGCCTCGACCCAGCCCTGGAAGCCGGGATCTCGCTTCTCGTTGCAGCCGGCAAGCGCGGTTGCGAGAAGGGCCAATGCAAACGCGGAGAATACCCGTGACGACCTCATGTCGTCCTCCGTTCGCCAAAAATCAGATCGAGATGGACACGCAGCATGTCCTGCGCATCGAGCGGCGCGTGCCGCGCAAACAGGCTTTGCCAGATCACCGCGATCATCGCGGGCGCGACCAGGATCTGCGGATAGCGCGCAAGATCCTTCTCGCGGATCTCGCCGCGGGTGATGCCGAGCTCGATCAGCGCGCGCATGCCGGCGATTCCGCGCGAGACCACCTCGCGGTAGTAGAAATCGGCGACGGAGGGAAAGCGCGGCCCCTCCGCCACGATCAGCCGCACGAGATCGCCGCGCCTGGTGCCCATCACCTCCCTCAGGAAATTGCCGGCAAAGGCCTCGACGAGATCGCGCACAGATCCTGTCGGGGGCGGCAGCGCGTTCAGCTTCTCCACCACGGGCACGATCACCGTGCGCACCAGTTCCTCGAACATCGATTCCTTGTCCTTGAAGTGCAGGTAGATGGTGCCCTTCGCCACGCCTGCGCGTTTGGCAATGTCGTCGAGCCGGGTGGCGGCAAACCCGCGCGCGATGAACTCCTCCATCGCGGCCTCCACGATCGCCGCGCGCCGCTCCGCCGCGCGGGAGGCACGGTTCGAGGTCGGCGCTTCCCGGTCGCCAGCGATCTTCTCGCGGGCGCGTGCTGCGGGAGGCGTTTCGGCTTTGATCGGCTTCTTTGTCATCTCTCATTTATGACTGACTAGTCAGTCAAAATCAAGACAGCGAAGCGGACCTAACGGACAAACGAATTAGCGTTGACTAATGCATTAGCCCTCGCTAATTTAAATCATGATCGAAGCCGCCCCAAATCCCGTCACCGCCGTGATGCGCGCCCTCGCCGATCCCACCCGCCGCGCCGTGTTCGAGCGCGTGTTCGAGAGCAAGGAGATCAGCGTCGCCGAGCTGACCCGCGGCAGCGGCGTCACGCAGGGTGCGATCTCGCAGCATCTGAAATCCCTCAAGCAGGCCGGCCTGGTCGCCGAGCGGGCCGAGGGCCGCAACGTCTATTACCGCGCCGCGCCGCAGGGGCTCGAACCGCTGGTCACCTGGATGGACCATTACGGCGTGTTCTGGCGCGAGCGCTTCCAGAACCTGCGTGACTTGTTGAAGGAGATCGACCCGTGAGTGCAGCCGCGTTGAACGCCGAAACGAAAGATATCGTCCTGGACGAGGTCTTCCCGCACGCGCCCGAGGCGATTTGGAAGACGCTGACCAGCGCAAAGCTGATCGCGCGCTGGCTCATGCAGCCGACCGGCTTCGAGGCCGTCGAGGGCACGACCTTCACGTTCCAGACCACGCCGGGCGGCCATTGGGACGGTGTGATCCATTGCCGCGTGCTTGAGGTCGTCCCGAACAGACGCCTCGTCTACTCCTGGAAGGGCGGCGACGAACGCAACACCGGTTACGGCGCGCCGCTCGACACTGTCGTGACGTGGTCCCTCACCCCGGTCGAGGCCGGCACACGGCTTCGCCTCGCGCATGCGGGCTTCGTGCTGCCGCGGAACGAGAGTGCCTACACGGTCATGAGCGGCGGCTGGAAGAAGGTCGTCGGGCAGCTCGGCAACATCAGCGGCGAAGCGTGAGGAGTTATCGCGATGACAAAGCCCTTTACCGGCGGCTGCGCCTGCGGCGCGATCCGCTATGCCATCACCGGCGAGCCGCTGTTCAGCAATCACTGCCAGTGCCGGGATTGCCAGCGCGAGAGCGGCAGCGGCCACGGCTCCTACATGACCTTCGCGCGCGACGGCGTCACGCTGACGGGCGAAGCAAAACACTGGGACATGGTCGGCGACAGCGGCAACGTGAAGACGCGCGGCTTCTGCGGGAATTGCGGCCTGCCCGTCTACCTGACCTTCGCTGCCATGCCCGGAATCTTCACCATCCGCGCCGCGAGCCTCGACGAGCCCGCGCGGTACAAGCCGCAAGTCGTGACCTATGCGGCGCGCGGTCATGCGTGGGATCGGCTTGATCCCGAGCTGCCGACATTTGCGGGCATGCCGCCGGGTTAACCACGCACTCCGTCGTTGCGAGCGCCACCGCTAACTATGAAACTTCAGCCCGTCGACGATCTTGTCGATCACCTTGCGCTCGGCGCGCATGGCGATGCCGACGAGGTTGAGATCGGAGCGCGCCACCGCCCTTACCGCCTCGCGGTTGGCGGCATCATGCGTGGTCTTGAACATGTCCTCGGTATAGACCGCCGGTTTCACGTTGCGTGTCAGCGCGCGATCGAGTGCGCGCGTCAAGGCGGGACCGTCGGCGCCGTAGATCAGGATCGGCTGGCCGATCAGCGAGAGATAGTGCGTGTCCGAGGCGTCCTGATAGGGCTCGCCGATGCATTCGGGGAACGCTGCCGCGATGCCGCTGGTGAGAAAGGACGCGACGTTGAGCTTCTGCCAGGCCTGAAGATCGGTGCGGATCACGACAGCGATCTTGGTATCGAACTGCATGCGGTTCCTCGAATATCATTCCCTGAGCGATGCTATGCATCGCCCCGGAATGACAGCAAGAGGAATTATCGCTCGACGGATCAGCCCTTAATCAACCCTTGGCGTCGCAGGCCCAGGCGCGGATCACGCATTCCTTGCCGCCGTATTTGTAGCATTCGCGCGTGGCGGCATTGAGCGAAGCGGAGATCTTCGGCTTCACGGCGTAGCCATACGCGCCGCAGGGATTGGTCATATCGACCGACATCGCGGCGCAGGCGCGCTTCATCGTCACCGTCGTGCAATCGCCCTTGCACTGCTTCTGCGCGGCCACGCGGGCGTCGCGCTCGGCGCCGTAATCGAAGGCCTGGCCATAGGCCCCGCACTTGCCGACCGAAAAGGCGCCGGCGGCGTGGGCTTCCGTAATATAGCGCGCGCCGGCGACACACACCGACAGCGCAAAGAAAAACATCGCGCAACGGCGCGCGACGACGTTCGAAGCCATGGAAAAACCCCTCCCCCCAAGGCAGGTGGAGGCGACTGTAAGCGCCGGTCGTTTCCAGATGGTGAATGAGGGATTGAAATCGGGACGATTGGGAGGCGCCGTAGGGTGGATTAGCCCTGCAGATGCGCAAGGCGCATCTGCTCGTCGTAATCCGCCTCTTTTGTTTCCGCGGAGAAACACAGTGGTGGATTACGCCTTCTGCTAATCCACCCTACGCCACCTTCAGCCGCGTCTTGCAGCTTCCAACGCCTGCGGTGTGTCGATATCCAGAAAAGCGCTCTCGCCATCCACTGGCACTTCGGCCACAGCTTCCGTGTGCTTGGCAATCAAATGCCGCGCGCCGACGTCGCCGTCGAGCGTCATCAATTCCTTGAAGAAACGGCGCGACCACAGCACGGGATTGCCGCGGCGGCCGTCGCTGACGGGCACGACGATCAGGTTGCCACGGTCCGGCGCAAAGCCGTCGATGAGGCGATCGATCAGACCGGCGTCGATCAGCGGCATGTCGCCGAGACAGACCACGGCGCCATCGCTGGATTCGGACACGGCCGCGATGCCTGCTTTGACCGAGCTCGCAATGCCGCCGGCGAAATCCGGGTTCTTGACGAAGCGGACCTCGAGGCCCTTCAGGGCCTGCTCGACCAGATCGGTCTGATGGCCGGTGACGACGATCACTTCGGAGGCCTTCGACGCCAGCGCCTGCTCGGTCGCGATCCGCACCAGCTTCTTGCCGTCGAGCTCGGCGAGCAGCTTGTTCGGTCCGCCCATGCGGGTCGAGCGGCCCGCCGCAAGCACGATCGCCGCGACCTGGCTGTTGCCTTCGGTCTCGGGCTTGGCGCGCGGCTGCGGCCGCGTCACGATTTCCATCAGGAGACCGCCGACGCCCATGCCCATCAACTCCGAGCGCGTCACCTTGATGCCGGCCAGCAGCCGCATCAGCACCCAGTCGAAACCGTTCTCGACCGGCGAACGTGCACAACCCGGCGCGCCCAGCACCGGCACCCCGCCGGCGCGCGCGATCAGCAGGAGATTGCCGGGATCGACCGGCATACCGAAATGCTCGATCTCGCCGCCGATACCGGTCACGGCGGCCGGAATGACGTCGCGGCGGTCGGCGATCGCGGACGCGCCGAACACGATGACGAGCTCGGCGCCCAGGCCGAGCAATTCCTTGATCGCAGCCGACAGCGCGCGTTCGTCGTGCTGCACGCGCCGCTCGGCGATGATGCTGGCGCCGGCCGGCGCGAGCCGCTCGGCGGTGACGCGAAGCGTCTTGTCAATCACCTTCGACGAGAGGCCCGGCAGCAGCGTCGAGACCACGCCGACGCGCTTGATGACGTAGGGCGCAATTCTAAGCACGTCGCGGCCGGCCGCCTTCACCGCGGCATCGCGCAGATCGCCTTCGACGCCGAACGGAATGATCTTGACGGTGCCGACCATCTCGCCTTCGACCACCGGCTTGTAGGCGGTAAGCGTGGCGAAGGTGATGGCTTCGTCGATGTTGTTGATGCGGTCGACTGCGGCGCGGTCGATCACCAGCACGCCGGGGCGCGCGGCGAACAGATTGGCACGGCCAGTAAAGGCGCGCTCGACATGGATGCCCTCGCCGCCGACGGCCAATGCGATACTGGCGGCCGCGACGTCCTCGGAGACGTCGCCCTCCTCCATCCTGACCACCACGACATCCTTGATGCCGGCGCGCGTCAGCGCCTCGACCTCGGCCGGGCCGATCGTCGTCCCCTTCTTCAGCACCAGCGGACCCTGGCGCAGGGTGTGGACGGTCACCCCGCCGATCGCATCCTTGGGGCTCGCCGGTCCGAACTTCATGCCGCTTCTTCTTTTTCTTTGGGTGGCAGGCGGAGCACCGCCGTGATTTCAGCCATGATCGACACCGCGATCTCGGACGGCGAGACCGCGCCGATCGCAAGTCCAATGGGCGCGTGAATGCGCGCGATGTCGGTATCCTTCGCGCCCTGCGCCCGCAACCGATCGCCGCGCTTGGCATGCGTCTTCCGCGAGCCGAGCGCGCCGATATAGAAGCAGTTGCGCTCGAAGGCGTGCAGCAGCGCGGGATCGTCGATCTTGGGATCGTGGGTCACCGCGACGAAGGCGGTATAGGCATCGACATTGAGCGGCGGCAGCGCCGTGTCGGGCCATTCGGCGACCAGCGGGATGCCAGGAAAGCGCTCGGGGCTCGCAAAGGCCGTGCGGGGATCGACCACGGTCACGTCGTAGCCGAGCGAACGCGCGAGCGGCGCCAAGGCCTGGCTGATATGGACCGCACCGATGATCACGAGCTTGGCGGTCGGCGCGTAGACGTTGAGAAACAGCTTCTTGCCGCCGGCCTCGACATTGGCGCTCTTGCCCATGCGAAGCTGCTTTTCCAGTTCGGCCCGGAGCGGGTCTTTGGCGAAATCAGCGGCCTTGACCAGGCGCTGCTCACCGGTCTCGGTGTCGGTCACGAGAATGGCAGCCCGGCGCGCGGCGCGCTCGGCATTGAGTTCGTGCAGGATCGCGAGCTTCACGGTCAGCCGACCTTCTCGACGAAGACCCGGATGGTGCCGCCGCAGGACAGCCCGACATTCCAGGCGGTCTCGTCGGCAACGCCGAACTCCAGCATGCGCGGCTTGCCGCTCTGGATCACGTCCATGGCCTCGGTGACCACGGCGCCTTCGACGCAGCCGCCGGAGACCGACCCTAAGAAGGTACCTTCGTCGTTGATGACGAGGCTCGAGCCCGCCGGGCGCGGGGCCGAGCCCCAGGTCTCGACAACTGTGGCCAGCGCGACGCCACGGCCGGCCTTCTGCCAGTCCTCCGCCGCCTTCAGAATTTCCTCGTCGCGATCGAGCATGGTTTTGCCTCTCAGGCTGCGGAGCGGATCAGGCTGCGGTGATGGGGCGGCAGCGGCCGGGAGAGCGTGCTGATCAGCTCGTGGATCGAACTCAAATTATGCACCGGGCGGAATTCGTCAACGTGCGGGAGCATCATTTTGATGCCCTGGGCCTTGGCCTCGAAGCCAGAAAACCGCAGCAGCGGGTTGAGCCAGATCAGCCGCCGGCAGGACCGGTGCAGCCGGTCCATCTCGAACGCCAGCTTGGAATCGGCCTCCCGCTCCAGCCCGTCGGAGATCAGCAGCACGATGGCACCCTGGCTGAGCACGCGCCGCGCCCACAATTTGTTGAAGTTGTGCAGCGAGGCCGAGATCCGCGTGCCGCCGGCCCAGTCCTCGACCGAGGCCGAGCAGCTCGCCAGCGCCTCGTCCGGATCGCGCTGGCGCAGCGCGCGTGTGACATTGGTGAGACGGGTGCCGAACAGGAACACCGAGACGCGCTTGCGGGCGTCGGTGATCCCGTGAAGGAAATGCAGGAACAGGCGGGTGTACTCGCTCATCGAGCCCGAGATATCGAGCAGCGCCACGATCGGCGCCGGCTTCTCGATCCGCCCGAGCCGATGGATGTCGATGATGTCACCGCCGGTGCGCAGCGATGCGCGCAGCGTCCGGCGCAGGTCGAGGCGCAGGCCGCGCGGATCGGGCCGGTGCCGGCGCGTGATCAGTTCGGCCTGCGGCAGCCGCATCCGCTCGATGGCACGCAGCGCCTCGGTGATCTCCGCCGCGCTCATCTGCGCAAAATCCTTCTTTTGAAGGATCTCCTTGTCCGACACCGACAGGCGCAGGTCCTGCTCCTGGTGCTGCGGCGTCTCTGTCATGCGCGGCTGCGACATCGCCTCCTGGACGCGGCGCGCGCCGGCCTGCGGCTTCTTCTTGGCCTGCTCCGGCAGCGGCACCGAATCCAGCATGTGCTTCCATTCTTCCGAGGCGCGGAAGAACAGGTTGAAGGCCTGCCTGAAGATCAGCGCATGCTCATGGCGCTTGACGAAGATCGCCTCCAGCGCGGTGAAGACATCGGCGCGGTTGCCGATCTCGATCACCTGCAGCGCGCTCATGGCGTCGATCACTGCGCCGGGCCCGACCGGCATGCCGGCAGAGCGCAGCGCCCGGGCAAAACCGACGATGTTGTCGGCGAACTGCTCGGTCTGCTCGGGGGCAAGGTGGTTGATGGCCATGGTGTACTGTCCCTGCCGTCATTCCGGGGCACGCGAAGCGTGAACTATGGTGCGCAATTGCGCACCTGAGACTCTCGAGGTTCCGGGTTCGATGCTTCGCATCGCCCCGGAACAACGACGGCTAACTCTCGCTCGTCGCTTCCTTCAGCACCTTCTGCAGGGTGTCGCCCTGCATGCGGGTAATGTCGTCCTGGTATTTGAGCAGCGCGCCCAGCGTGTCGCCGACCACTTGCGGGGTCAGCGAGCGGGCATCGAGCTCCGACAAGGCGGTTGCCCAGTCGATGGTCTCGGCGACGCCGGGCGACTTGTAGAAGTCCTGGTTGCGCAGTGCCTGTACGAAGCGCACGACCTGTTGCGAGAGTTTCGCGGAGATGCCGGGCACGCGCGTCTTGACGATCGCGAGCTCGCGTTCCGCGGCGGGATAGTCGACCCAGTGGTAGAGACAACGCCGCTTCAGCGCGTCATGGATTTCGCGCGTGCGGTTGGAGGTGATGATCACGATCGGCGGCGCCGGCGCCTTCACGGTGCCGAACTCCGGGATCGTGACCTGGAAGTCGCTGAGGATTTCGAGCAGATATGCTTCGAACGCTTCGTCGGCGCGGTCGAGCTCGTCGATCAGCAGCACCGGCGGGCCGGCCGTATCGGGCTCCAGCGCCTGCAGCAGCGGGCGCTTGATCATGTAGCGGTCGGCGAAGATGTCGGACGAAAGCTGCTCGCGATCGGTGTCGCCGGCCGCTTCCGCCATCCGGATCGCGATCATCTGCGCGGCGCTGTTCCACTCGTAGACGGCGGAGGAAACGTCGAGGCCTTCATAGCATTGCAGGCGGATCAACTTCCGCCCCAGCGCCGCCGACAGCACCTTCGCGATCTCGGTCTTGCCGACGCCGGCCTCGCCTTCGAGAAACAGCGGCCGGCCCATGCGCAGCGACAGATATGTCACCGTCGCCAGCGACCGCTCGGCCAGATAGCCGCGCGAGGTCAAGAGTTCGAGCATCGCATCGACCGATGCCGGCAAAGCTGAAGTCATGAAGGAGCCAGTCTCACTACGCCCTCACCGGGACAAGTTTGGCCGAGGCGTGAGGTTCACTCACGCCTTGGCGTTGGCGGCGTCGAGCGCGCGCCGCGTCAGCACGCCGATGAGATGCGCGCGGTATTCGGCGCTGCCGTGGATGTCGCTGTTGAGGCCGTCCGCGGGCACGTCGATGCCTTCGATCGCCTTCGAGGCGAAGCGCTTCTGCAGCGCTTCCTCGAACGCGGTGACGCGGAACACGCCGTCCGAACCGGCGCCTGTCACGGCAACCCGCACGTCCGACGGACGCCGTGCCACGAACACGCCGACCAGCGCGTAACGCGAGGCCTGGTTGCGGAACTTGATGTAGGCGGCTTTCTTCGGCACCGGGAACATCACCTTGGTGATGATCTCGTCGGCTTCCAGCGCGGTCGAGAACAAGCCCTGGAAATACTCCTCGGCCTTGAGGCGGCGCTTGTTGGTGACGATGGTCGCACCGAGGGCGAGCACGGCGGCCGGATAGTCGGCGGTCGGGTCGTTGTTGGCGAGCGAGCCGCCGATCGTGCCGCGGTGACGCACGGCGGGATCGCCGATCTGGCCGGCAAGATTGGCCAGCGCCGGAATGGCTTCACCGACGATGGCCGAGCCCGCGACCTCGGCATGCTTGGCGGTGGCGCCGATCACGAGCGCACGGCCCTTCATCTCGATCGTGTTGAGCCCCTCGATATGGGAGAGGTCGACCAGATGCGGCGGGCTGGCAAGGCGCTGCTTCATGACCGGAATCAGCGTGTGACCGCCGGCGACCAGCTTGGCGTCTTCGTTCTTCACCAGGAGGTTGGCAGCCTGCCGCACGGTCCCGGGGCGATGATATTTGAATTCGTACATCTGAATGTCCTGATCGCGGGATCGTTAGGCGAGGTCGGATTTCGCCATCGCCTTGGCGCCGGCGGAGATCGAGGCGACGATGTTCTGGTAACCGGTGCAACGGCACAGATTGCCTTCCAGCTCTTCCCGGATCGTATGATCGTCGAGCTCGTGGCCCTTGCGATGGACGATGTCGATCGCGGTCATGATCATGCCGGGCGTGCAGAAGCCGCACTGCAGGCCATGGTGCTCGCGGAAGGCCTCCTGCATCGGATGCAGCGGCGCTCCGTCGGCGGCCAACCCCTCGATCGTCTTGACCTCATGACCGTCGGCCATCACGGCCAGCGTGGTGCAGGACTTCACGGCCTTGCCGTCCAGATGGACGACGCAGGCGCCGCATTGCGAGGTGTCGCAGCCGACATGGGTGCCGGTCAGGCGCAGATTCTCGCGCAGGAACTGCACCAGGAGGGTGCGGGGGTCGATATTGGCCGTTACTGGATTGCCGTTCACGATGAGGGAGATTTTTGCCATAAGCACTCTCTATCAGCGCCCCGACGGGTCCCGTCGAAGCGGTTCTTTCTTATAATTATTCCAACCCATCATATGGGCCAATATGCCCGGGGGCAACATCACCCCTGATGCAAGCGGCCATGACGAAAAGGGCGATCAGCCCTGGACCGCCTGGGCGAAATTCGCGAAAAACTCATCGGCCAGTTTCTTCGCGGTGCCGTTGATCAGGCGCTGGCCAAGCTGCGCCAACTTGCCGCCGATCTGCGCCTCGACCTCGTAGGAGAGCAGCGTGCCGCCGTCCTTCTCCGCGAGCTTGACGACCGCGCCGCCCTTAGCAAATCCGGCGACACCGCCCTCGCCCTCGCCGGAGATCTTGTAGCCGTTCGGCGGGTCGAGATCGCTCAAGGTGACCTTGCCCTTGAAGCGCGCAGAGACCGGCCCGACCTTCATTTTCGCGGTCGCGCGGAAGCCGCCGTCGTCGGTCTTCTCCAGCTCCTCGCAGCCGGGGATGCAGGCCTTCAGCACCGCGGGATCGTTGAGCTTCTCCCACACGGCCTCGCGCGGCGCCGCAAGCTGGACTTCGCCGTTCATCGTCATGGCCATGGGGCGCCTCCGGGGATCTCTTCAGAATAATATTGCTCAAGTAACGCACGGAGGCGGCAAAGGAAAGGGTGGCACCCGGTCACGTGCAATGCATATTCGCAACTGCAAAAAGTCTTGTCCGGCCCGTCAGGTATTGGCACGGCCGGGCCATGGTGATTAGGTCCCGCGCAATATGAGCACAGCCCTCTCCCCCCTGCTCGCGCCGATGCTGTCCAGCGCAGCCATGCGCGCCATCTGCGACGACCGGTCTACGCTGCAGAACATGCTCGATTTCGAGGCAGCTCTGGCCCGGGCCGAGGCCGCAATAGGCGTGATTCCCGCATCTGCCGCCGGTCCTATCGAAGCTGCCTGCAAGGCTGAGACCTTCGACATGACCGCGCTCGCCGAAGCCGCAACGCGATCCGGCAACCTTGCCATTCCCCTGGTCAAAGCGTTGACCGCCCATGTCGCAAAAGCCGATGCCGAGGCTGCACGCTATGTTCATTGGGGCGCGACCAGCCAGGACGTCATCGACACCGCGACCATGCTCGCTTTGCGGGCTGGCATCGATGCGCTCGACTCCGACCTCAGCCGTGCCATCAAGGGTTTTGCCGCGCTGGCGCGCGCCCATCGCAACACCGCGACAGTGGCGCGGACCTGGTTGCAGCACGCGCTGCCCATGCCGTTCGGACTGAAGGCCGCGGAATACGCGTCGAGCCTTGCCCGCGCCCGCTGCCGCCTGCGGCGGTTCTCTCGCGAAGGCCTCGCGCTGCAATTCGGTGGTGCCGCCGGCACGCTGGCAGCCCTCGGCGACAAGGGGCTCGCGGTGGCCGAACAGCTGGCGCAGGAGTTGAAGCTGCCGCTGCCGGACGCGCCCTGGCATACCCATCGCGACCGCATCGCGGAGGTAGCATCCGCGCTCGCGATCCTCGCGGGCAGCTGCGGCAAGATCGCGCGCGACGTCTCGCTGCTGATGCAGACCGACGTCGGCGAAGCCTTCGAGCCCGCCGGCGAAGGCCGCGGCGGCTCCTCGACCATGCCGCACAAGCGCAACCCGGTCGCGGCGGCAAGTGCGCTGGGTGCGGCCACCATGGCGCCGCAACTGGCGGCGACGATCTTGGCCGCACAGGTGCAGGACCACGAGCGCAGCGCCGGCCCCTGGCACGCGGAATGGCCGACGCTGCCGCAATTGATGCTGGTCGCCTCGGGGGCGCTCGCCGCCATCGTCGACATCGCCGAGGGGCTGGACGTCGATGCGGCACGGATGCGCAGCAATCTCGATACGACCCATGGCCTGATCATGGCAGAGGCCGTCACCTTCGCGCTCGCCGACAAGATCGGAAAGAGCGATGCGCATCATCTGATCGAGGCTGCCAGCAAGCGCGCGGTCGCCGAGAAGAAGCATCTGCGCGACGTACTCTCGGCCGATTCGCAGGTGACCGCGCATCTGACGCCGGAAAAAATTGCGGCATTGTTCGAGCCGATGGCCTATCAAGGGGCCTCTCAAGCCCTCATCGACAGGCTGCTCGACAGCCTCGACCAAGACTAAAACGGAGACGCCCGCATGCCCATGATCGATGCCGACGGTTGCCTGATCAACGTCTCCGTCGAGGGCCGCGACGGCGGGCCGACCCTGATGCTCTCCAACTCGCTCGGCTGCACGATGCAGATGTGGGAGCCGCAGATGAAGGCGCTGACGCAGGTTTTCCGCGTCATCCGCTACGACCGCCGCGGCCACGGCAAGTCGAACGTGCCGCCCGCGCCCTACACGCTGGAGCGGTTCGGCCGCGACGTGCTGGCGATCCTCGACGATCTTAACATCGAGAAGGTGCATTGGTGCGGCCTGTCGATGGGTGGCATGGTCGGACAATGGCTGGGCGCGAATGCGCCCGAGAGATTCGGCAAGCTCATCCTCGCCAACACCTCCTGCTACTATGCCGAGCCGACCAGATGGCTCGAGCGCATCGCGTCCGTGAAGAAGGGCGGCATCGCCGCCGTCGCCGATGCCGTAATCGCGGGCTGGCTGACCCAGGACTTCCGCGAGCGCGAGCCCGACATCACCGCGCGGATGAAGGCGATGCTGCTCGCCACCCCGGTCGAAGGTTATCTCGCCTGCTGCGAGGCGCTGTCGACGCTCGACCAGCGCGCGCTGCTGCCGAAGATCAAGAGCCCGACGCTGGTCATCGCCGGCCGCCACGATCAGTCCACGCCGATCTCGGCGGGCGAGTTAATCCGTTCAAACATTCCCGGCGCCAGCATGACCATCCTCGATGCCGCCCATATTTCCAACGTCGAGCAGCCGCACGCGTTCACCGACGCGGTGGTGGGATTTTTGACGCAGCGCTAAACTCACAACGGCCGTCATTGCGAGCGTAGCGAAGCAATCCGGAAATCCCGCCGGGGCGACAATCTGGATTGCTTCGCGACGCTCGCAATGACGAAGGAGGGACGAACATGGACGACCAGAAGCGCCGCGATGCCGGCATGACTGCGCGCCGCAAGGTGCTGGGCAATGCCTGGGTCGACAAGTCGATCGCCAACCGCAACGCGTTCAACACCGACTTCCAGGACATGATCACGCGTTACGCCTGGGGCGAGATCTGGACGCGGCCGCATTTCGACGAGCGAACGCGACGGGTGCTGGTGATCGGCACCATGGTCGCGCTCGGGCAATGGGATGAATTCCGCCTGCATGTGCGCGCGGCGCTCACCGAGGGCGGCTTCACGCCCGACGACATCAAGGAAATTTTGCTGCAGCAGGCAATCTATTGCGGCGTGCCGGCGGTGAACCACGCCGTCAAGGAAGCCTCAGCGATTGTGCAGGAGCTCGGCCTGCTCAAGGCCTAGCGGCGACACTGCCTCGACGGTTTTCTGAACGCTTTTGGCCGGCGCGGGCTTTTCGATCACCACCACGATGGCGGCGCCGAGCAGCAGCAGAAGCTCGGTGGCGTGCAGCCGGAGCGCGGCGAGCTCGCCGACCTTCGATGCCATCACCATGCTGGTGAACGAGATGATGCTGCCGATTGCCAATGCGATGCCGAGCGCCTCGTCGCTGCCGCCGTTCTTGCGGATGCGGGGGATGCAGAGCAGCACGAGATAGATCGCGAAGAACGCCACGACCGTCAGACGGCCCAGCGCCAGCAGCCAGGCGGCGCGCACCGTCTCCATGCCCGCCATCTGAAGATGGTCGCTGAGATACAGCGCCACCGCGATGCTCGGCCGTTCGTAGAGACCGTGCACCGGCGCCACGACGATGTTGAACGCGACCAAGGCCCAGGCCGGGATGAAATAGGCCGCCAGCAGCACGCCGTTGACCGAGCCGATCCGCCAATTCCTGAACATGCCGCTACTCGCTTCGCCATCTACCCGCCTTCGTGGGGAAGGCTTTGCGGGGAGCTAACTCGCATCAGACTGTGGCGGCAATTTAAACCCTTTGTTTACCTTAATTGCCCGGACGACCGCGCGCGCAACGAAAAGGCCCCGCCTTTCGGCGGGGCCTTCTCCACTCCTGGGCTCCCTGTTATCTGTTGTCCTGACGGGGCTGGCCGCCTTGCTGCTGGCCGGGCCGATCGCCCTGGCGCTGCGGGTCCTGCTGCTGCTGACCGGGCTTCTGGCCGCCACCTTGCTGCTGGCCGGGGCTCTGGCCCTGCTGGCCTGCATTCTGGTTCTGCTGCTTCGTCATTGGGGGAAACTCCCTTGTTGGACGTCAGTGCGGAGATAACGGCCGGCAGCAGATTTGGTTGCTATGCGGAACCGGGTTCCTCGCAACTGCGGAACCCCTGAGAATGACAGCCGTAGTCAAATGAGTTCTGCACAAACCTTTCTGCGGCGGCCTGGCCAGTTGCAGCCGCCAGTTCCCTGCTGTTACAAAACGGGAAGTTGAAGGGCTGCCGGAGCCCGAAAAGAAACTCAGAGAACTCACTCGCCTCAGAGCTCCCTTGAGCCCGCGTCAGGTTTGGTAACGGCAGCCCATGGATTATTTCGCCCAGCAGCTCATCAACGGTCTTGTCCTGGGCTCCATCTACGGCCTGATCGCCATCGGCTACACGATGGTCTACGGTATCGTCGGCATGATCAACTTCGCCCATGGCGATGTCTTCATGATCGGCGGCTTCATCGCGCTGATCACTTTCCTGATCCTGGTCTCGCTCGGCCTCACCGCGATCCCGGTGATCCTGCTCGTGGTGCTGCTGGTCTCGATGGCGATCACCGCGCTCTATGGCTGGACCATCGAGCGGATCGCCTACCGGCCGCTGCGGCATTCCTTCCGGCTCGCGCCGATGCTGTCGGCGATCGGCATGTCCTTCGTGCTGACCAATTATTCGCAAGTCGCGCAGGGCGCGCGCGTCAAACCGATCCCGCCCTTCATCACCGGCGGCTACACGCTGCATGAGAGCGCGGACGGATTCAACATCCAGCTCTCCAACATCCAGATCATGGTGGTCGTCACCACCATCGTGCTGCTGGCGATATTCACCTGGCTGGTGTCGCGCACCCGGCTCGGGCGCGACATGCGCGCCTGCGAGCAGGATCAGACCATGGCGGCGCTGCTCGGCGTCGACGTCGACCGCACCATCTCCATGACCTTCGTGATCGGCGCCGCGCTCGCCGCCGTCGCGGGGCTGATGTACCTGCTCTATTACGGCCTGGTCGACTTCTTCATGGGCTTCGTCGCCGGCATCAAGGCGTTCACCGCCGCCGTGCTCGGCGGCATCGGCTCGCTGCCGGGCGCCATGCTGGGTGGCCTCGCGATCGGCCTGATCGAGACGTTCTGGTCGGCCTATTTCTCGGTCGAGTACAAGGACGTCGCCGCGTTCTCGATCCTGATCGTGGTGCTGATCTTCATGCCGACCGGCCTGCTCGGCCGCCCCGAAGTCGAAAAAGTCTGACGGTCGCGCGCGTGACAGCTCCCTCGACCCACACGGCCAAATCTGCAACGGGCATCCCTGCTCTCCTCAAGAACGCCTTCGTCAACGCGCTGATCGCGCTGGTGCTGTTCTCGCTGATGGTCGGCATCCGCACCGAGGCGGGCTCCTCCGGCCAGCTGACCTACTGGACCCGCTTCGGCGACCTCGCCTCGCTCGTCGCCGCAGTGTTCGGCGGCTCGATCGTGATCGATCTGCTGCGGCAATGGATCGGCCGGACCGGTGCCGAAAAGCTGGTGCCGCCGGCCGTGCAGAGCGGCTTCTCGGTGGTCGGCCGCTACGTCGCGCCGGCGCTGCTGATCTTCACGCTGCTGGTGCCGGTGCTGTTCTATGACCAGCGCTACATCCTCGACCTCGCGATCCTGGTGCTGACCTATGTCATGCTCGGCTGGGGATTGAACGTCGTGGTGGGTCTCGCCGGCCTGCTCGATCTCGGCTACGTCGCCTTCTACGCGGTCGGCGCCTATTCCTACGCGCTGCTCGCCACCAATTTCGGCTGGTCGTTCTGGATCTGCCTGCCGCTCGCCGGCATCCTCGCGGCGTTCTGGGGCGTGCTGCTCGGCTTCCCCGTGCTGCGCCTGCGCGGCGACTATCTCGCCATCGTGACGTTGGCCTTCGGCGAGATCATCCGTCTCGTCATCCTCAACTGGCAGGATCTCACCGGCGGTCCCAACGGCGTCTCCGGCATTCCCCGCCCCTCCTTCTTCGGCATCCCGCTCGACAACAGCGACGACGGCCTGGCTGCCAAGCTCCACATCGAATACTCGCCGACCCACCGCATCGTCTTCCTGTTTTATCTGATCCTGGCGCTCGCGCTCATCACCAACTGGGTGACGATCCGGTTGCGCCGCCTGCCGATCGGCCGCGCCTGGGAGGCGCTGCGCGAGGACGAAGTCGCCTGCCGCGCGCTCGGCATCAACACCACGACCACCAAGCTCACGGCGTTTGCGACCGGCGCGATGTTCGGCGGCTTTGCCGGCGCGTTCTTCGCGACACGCCAGGGCTTCATCAGCCCGGAATCCTTCACCTTCCAGGAATCGGCACTGGTGCTCGCCATCGTCGTGCTCGGCGGCATGGGCTCGCAGCTCGGCGTGGCGCTCGCCGCGCTCGCCCTGATCGGCGGCTTCGAGCTGTTCCGCAGCCTCGAGACCTACCGCATGCTGGTGTTCGGCATGGCCATGGTGCTGATCATGATCTGGCGGCCGCGCGGCCTGATCGGCCATCGCGCGCCGACCGTGTACCTGACCAAAGCGCAGGCGATCTCCTCCGACCTCGTCAAGGAAGGGCACGGATGAGCGGCGACAAGATTCTCAGTGTCGACCGGCTGACCATGCGCTTCGGCGGTATCGTCGCGGTGCAGGACCTCTCCTTTGCGGCCGAGCGGAAGAAGATCACCGCGCTGATCGGACCGAACGGCGCCGGCAAGACCACCGTCTTCAACTGCATCACCGGCTTCTACAAGCCGAGCGGCGGTGCGATCCGCCTCACCCATGACGATGGCCAGACAGTCGCGCTGGAGAAACTGAACGATTTCCGCATCGCCAAGCAGGCCAAGGTCGCCCGCACCTTCCAGAACATCCGCCTGTTTCCCGGCATGACCGTGCTGGAAAACCTGATGGTCGCGCAGCACAATACGTTGATGCGCGCCTCAGGCTTCACGCTGCTCGGCCTCATCGGCGCTCCCATGTACCGGGACGCGGAAAAGCAGGCGATCGATCTCGCCACCGACTGGCTCAAGCGGGTCAACCTGCTCGATCGTGCCGACGACGCCGCCGGCAATCTCGCCTATGGCGACCAGCGCCGGCTCGAGATCGCGCGCGCGATGTGCACCGGGCCGGCACTTCTGTGCCTCGACGAGCCTGCCGCCGGCCTCAATGCACGCGAGAGCGCCGGCCTGAACGAATTGCTGCTCTCGATCCGCGGCGACGGCACTTCGATCCTGCTGATCGAGCATGACATGTCGGTGGTGATGGAAATCTCCGACCACATCGTGGTGATGGACCATGGCGTCAGGATCGCCGAAGGCTCGCCTCGCGAGGTGCGCGACGATCCCAAGGTGATCGCCGCCTATCTCGGCTCGGACGAGGACGAGGCCGCAGCCGTGATGGAGAGCGGGTCGTGACGTCGCCAACGCCCCTGCTTTCGATCCGGTCCCTGCGCGCCGCCTACGGCAAGATCGAGGCGCTGAAGGGCGTCGACGTCGAAATCAATTCCGGAGAGATCGTGGCGCTGATCGGCGCCAACGGCGCCGGCAAGTCGACGCTGATGATGACGATCTTCGGCAAGCCGCGCGCCCGCTCCGGCCAGATCCTGTACGAAGGCCGCGACATCACCGACGTCCCGACCCACGAGATCGCCCATCTGCGCATCGCGCAGTCGCCCGAGGGACGCCGCATCTTCCCGCGCATGAGCGTGGCCGAAAACCTCCAGATGGGGGCGGACGCCACCGCGTGCACCGACGCGGAGCGCGAAGCGACGCTGCAGCGCGTGTTCGCGCTGTTTCCGCGGCTGAAGGAACGCTACGCCCAGCGCGGCGGAACGCTGTCCGGCGGCGAGCAGCAGATGCTGGCGATCGGCCGCGCGCTGATGAGCCGCCCGCGCCTGCTGCTGCTCGACGAACCCTCGCTCGGGCTGGCGCCGCTGATCGCCCGCCAGATCTTCGATGCGATCCGGACCCTGAACAGGCAGGACGGCCTGACCGTGCTGATCGTCGAGCAGAACGCCAACCACGCGCTCAAGCTTGCCCATCGCGGCTACGTCATGGTCAACGGCCTGATCACCCTGGCGGGCACCGGTGCCGAGTTGCTGCAGCGCCCCGAGATTCGCGCCGCCTATCTGGAAGGCGGCCGGCACGGATGAGGCGCCGCCACATGTGCGGCGGAATGTAACGCGATACCCTACCGATGCCCGTATTTTGCCGGTGACTTCTCCTCGAATTCATTCAAGAATGGCGCCGGTTTGAACCGGGCGAACCCGGCAACTTCCACAGGCGATCACCCGCGAGGTATCTCATGAAATCACTGAATCTCATCGGTCTGGCATTCGGCGCATCGCTGGCGCTCTCGAGCGCGGCACTCGCGCAGGATGTCACCGTCGCAGTCGCAGGTCCGATGACCGGCGGCGAGTCTGCCTTCGGCCGCCAGTTGAAGAACGGCGCCGAGATGGCCGTCGCGGACATCAACGCCGCCGGAGGCGTCAACGGCAAGAAGCTCGCGCTCAACATCGAGGACGATGCCTGCGATCCCAAGCAGGCCCGCTCGGTCGCCGAGAAGATCGCCAGCGCGAAGATCCCGTTCGTGGTCGGACACTATTGTTCGTCGTCCTCGATCCCGGCATCGGAAGCCTATGCCGACGGCAATGTGCTCCAGATTACGCCGGCCTCGACCAACCCGCTGTTCACCGAGCGCAAGCTCTGGAACGTGGCGCGCGTCTGCGGCCGCGACGATCAGCAGGGACTGATCGCGGCGCAGTACATCGCCAAGAACTTCAAGGGCAAGAACATCGCCATCCTCAACGACAAGACCACCTACGGCAAGGGTCTCGCCGATGAGACCAAGAAGGCGCTCAACAAGGCCGGCATCACCGAGAAGATGTACGAGTCCTAC